>Ga0153915_10000894_pt1 | contig 27638 bp, 29 predicted proteins | sample Opewatmetagenome_2_FD_107003 | JGI IMG/M metagenome (GOLD analysis project Ga0153915, IMG submission 107003) | Freshwater wetland microbial communities from Ohio, USA - Open water 3 Core 3 Depth 3 metaG | ecosystem: Environmental > Aquatic > Freshwater > Wetlands | place: USA: Ohio, Lake Erie...
CAAAAGTCCTCCGCTTGTCATTCCGAACGAAGTGAGGAATCTCAAAGGCATTGATATTAAAAGATTTCTCCCTTTGGTCGAAATGACAATTGATGCTTTTTTGAGTTTTGAAATTACCTCCTTCTTCTACCATTTTTATCCCTCCATGCTTCAGAGGAATTTAAAAATTATCTTGTCATACTCTCTATAAAGCGTTCAAAATGGGTTAATACGGCTTAATCCCTACCCATGCAGTACCTTGAATATCTAAAATCTGTTCCGTTCGAATAACCGGAGCTGGTTGGTTCTCATCCTGCCGCAGCAGGGCGGGTCTTCAACGTAACTGTTGGCGCATTTCATGCCTTGAAAGATATTATTGAATCCATCTGCTCTGCACTTGGACGCAAGCCGCCGCGATTATCACTGCCTGAAGGATTATCTCGAATTTCGGCAGGGGCAATAGAAAGAGTTGGGCGTTCGATGGGTTTAAAACCCCCGGCCATACGAGCGATGATTGACAAATACACCGAGGATGTTGCTGTTGACGGCAGCCTCATTCAAAAAGAACTGGGATTTATGCCGCAATATGATCTTAAGACCGGTTGGGAAGAAACGATTAAAGAAATGCGGCGGGCAGGGGAGTTGTAGCTTTATATTAAAAAATCAAAAATAGGAATTTATTAAGAATAATAATCAACCTTTCATGGAAAACTATTTTTTATATTCAGTCTGTCTGATTGCAGGCGCTGTCGGGGCCTTGTTTATTAGTAGATTAGCCTTTAAATACGGGCTTATTGATAGGCCAAATGGGCGGAGTTCTCATGACAGAGCAACACCAAAGTGCGGCGGAATTGGGATCCTGGCCGCCTTTATTTTATCATCCTTGATTTTAAAAATCGACTTTACGTTCTGGGTTCCTGCTGCCTTTCTCGCATTGTTGGGTCTCTTGGGTGATAAATTCGATCTCGCACCAAAGATTCGTTTGCCGCTGCAATTCATTGCTGCATTGATTTTTATCCAGCTTTCAGCCAGCAGTAATCAGGTCTCAGCCCTTGCTTCTTTCTCCTTGCCTCAACCTGCCTTCTTTTCTATATTCTCTATACTATGGTTTGTCTTTCTATCTCTCTTTATCGTTGCTACGGCTAATTGGTATAATTTTATGGATGGGATCAATGGCATTGCCGGAATAACAGGGATTGTCGGGTTCGGTCTTTTGGTTGTATTCAACATTCATTCAGGGGGCGATAGTCCTTTTTCAGTCCTATCTATTTGTATTGGCCTTTCATGCTTGGGCTTCCTGCCCTTTAATGTGCCAAAGGCAAAGGTATTCATGGGTGATGTTGGGAGTATCTTGCTTGGCTTTGTTTTTGCCTGCATTGTCGTTATTCTATCAAAAAGTTTTTTTGATTTTGTTTGTCTTGCATCTTTTCTTTTTCCTTTTTACGCGGATGAATTCGTGACAATGGCTGTGCGCCTGAAGGATGGTGAAAATCTTCTTATACCACACAGAAGACATCTTTACCAGCACCTGGCAAATGAGCTTGGAATTGCCCATTGGAAGGTTTCAGTCGGATATGGTCTTTTACAATTTGTTGTTGGATCGAGCATATTATCAGCAAGACGCTTTGGTCTTTTCTCAGTCTTAACTCTACTGGTTATTTATTTTATAGGGTTTGTTTGGATAAATTATATTGTTAGGGTGAGAGTAGTTGATAGATTAAAGAAAACAATTTAGCCCGTCATCAGAATTATTTAGGAGAAAACAGGAAAATCAAAGAGAAACCGGATGGGGTTTAATGATTGACTTAGTTTGTTGACTTAGTTTATTATATAACATACTTCTTATATTCAAATCCATTTTTATTCAATATTTAATCAAGGAAAGAGGCATGGAGACCATTGTTAATGTACATGAAGCAAAGACGCAGCTCTCCCGGATATTGGAAAGAGTTATAGAGGGAGAGGAATTTGTAATTGCGAAGGCTGGCAAACCTTATGCTAGGCTCATTCCCTTGGACTATAAAAAATTGAGAGAACCAGGGATGATAAAGGGCTCTATTGACAGCGCGTTTTTTGAACCGTTATCCGAAGAAGAGGTCGAGGCATGGGATCTTTGCTGGGACACTATGCCGGTTACCTGATAGATACCCATGTCTTACTTTGGTGGTTATTTGATGACCCAAAACTCTCCCGACCAGCCAGAGATATCATAAGAAATCCGGGAAACAACATCTTTGTAAGCAGCGCTTCAGGTTGGGAGATCGCCACAAAATACCGGCTCGGCAAATTGCCTCAGGCCGCCGAAGTTGTAGAAAGGCTTCCGGAATTAATCCGGCGCTCACGCATGAATGTGCTTCCAATAATATTAGAACATGCCCTTTTGGCAGGGAGATCGCGTGGGCAGCATAAAGATCCATTTGACAGAATGCTGATCGCCCAAGGGCAATTAGAAAAATTGCCTATTATTACATCAGACATCATATTCCATGAATAAGATGTCTCCGTTATTTGGTAATCAAGTATCCATATAATATCTCTAAATAAAAAAGGTTTTTGATATCCAGCCATGCCCAGATTTCTTTATAGAAATTATTATATAATGTTTATCCTTGATGTCGTACTGGTGGCATTTTCATGGTATTTTGCCTGCCAGCTTCGCTATAATTTTTCTATGCCCAAGGATTCAGTCTATCTCCTGTGGCGCATCCTGCCGTTAATCATAGCAGTTAAACTATTGTTCTTTTACTCTTTTGATCTTTATCAAGGGATGTGGCGTTATACCAGCATATCAGATTTAATCGACATCTTGAAGGCGTGCAGCATCTCTTCTCTGATCTTTATCTTGACGACTCTATATGTCCGCGGCGTTTCCGGTTCTTTACATTCCGTATTCATAATAGACTGGGGGCTTACCCTTTTCCTCATAGCGGGCACCAGAGTTTTGATACGGCTTTATTACTGGTTTGGCGCGGGAGATGAAACGGCCAGGGTAAGGGGGAGCGGCTTCATCGCAGGCTTGATCGGGCGTCATCGTGAAGGGAAAAGATTATTAATAGTCGGGGCAGGAGATTGCGGTGAAAAGATCAGCAGGGAGATACATGATAATCCCCATCTTGGATACAGGATTATGGGTTTCATTGATGACGACCCCCTGAAGATCAACCGTAGGATACACGGCATTCCTGTGGTGGGAACCAGTGAAGCCGTAGCTCATTGCGTAAGACAATTAAACGTTAAGGAAATCCTTATTGCCATGCCGTCCCTGTCATCAAGAGAGATGAGAAATATCGTTTTACGCTGCGAGGGGTGTGGGGTGCCCTTCAAGACCGTACCCGGAATGGGAGAGCTGATTAACGGCACAGTCACGGTGAAGACGATCCGCGATGTCTCTTACAAGGATCTCCTGGGCAGGGAACAGGTGAAGCTGGATGAGGAACGGATCGGGGCCTATTTAAAGGGCAAAAGGGTCCTGATTACCGGGGCCGGCGGTTCCATAGGTTCAGAGTTGTGTCGCCAGGTCTGTCGCTATTCACCGGAAAGCCTTGTCCTTTATGAACGTGCTGAAAGTCCGCTATATGAAATAGATATGGAACTCAAGGAGAATTTTTCATATATCAGGATAATCCCAAGATTGGCGGATGTATGTGATTTGATCCAGCTTGAAAAGATTTTTGAAGAGGACAGGCCCCAGGTCGTATTCCATGCGGCCGCCTACAAACATGTCCCCATGCTTGAGCATAATCCATGGGAGGCGATAAGCAATAATGTGATCGGGACGCGCAATGTCGTTGATGTCGCAAAGGGATTTAAGGTCGATCGTTTTGTCCTTGTTTCAACCGATAAGGCTGTTCGTCCCACAAATGTGATGGGGGCGTCAAAGAGGATGGCTGAGATGCTGGTCCAGGCTCAAAACGGCTGCGGACTGTCAGATACAAAATTCATGATGGTCCGGTTCGGCAACGTGGTAGGGAGCGTGGGGAGCGTAGTGCCCTTGTTTAAAAGGCAGATTGAAAAGGGCGGGCCTGTTACCGTTACACATCCGGAGATGACACGTTATTTCATGACCATCCCTGAGGCATGCCAGCTTATACTCCAGACCGGTTCAATGGGCGCAGGAGGCGAGATATTTATACTTGATATGGGAGTCCCGATAAAGATTGCCGATATGGCGGAGGATCTTATCAGACTTTCAGGGTTCAAGCCCCATGAAGATATCCTGATAAAGTATATCGGATTAAGGCCCGGCGAAAAGTTGAAAGAGGAACTGATCACCGAAGGCGAAGGGATCGTTGAGACATCCCATAAAAAGATCATGGTGCTAAGGGGTCAGGTTTGTGATGTAGGGATCTTAAATGGAAAGCTGGAAAAGCTGATGGGGCTTGTTATCAGTCAGGATGGCGAGGGAATAAAAAGGGCTATCAAAGATATCCTGCCGGAGTATAGCCTGCAAACAGAGAAGGCATTTAGGGGGCAAAAATGAAGAGGGATAAAAAGTACCTTGTTATCGGATTGATTATCGGTGTGATCATTTCATTTTTTTATAGTCATTTCTTTGCCCCCAGGTATGAGGTAAAAAAAGACGGCCTGTCCATGATAAAGATAGACAGGTGGACAGGACAATCATGGCGGTTCACGGACAACAACTGGAAGCGGATATCTGAGATGGACGAAAATTGGGAGCAGATCGATAAGACCCTGAGAGAGGCGCTGAAGATCCCTTTTGTTCAGGTAGATTCGGAATCCGCCTTAAAGAAATTAAGGGATGAATATCCTGCCTTAAAGGATATCTCTGATGATGAACTCCTTGAACGGATAAAACTTGTATATTCAAAGATGGTGCTTGTAAATATGTACCTGGGCGATTTTCTAAAGACCAGTGAAACAGCTTCGAAGACCGTCGGCACGGGGAAATAGGAAAGAGGGGATAGGAGAGTGGGGCAGAGGTCTGAACCTCAGCGCCGCAGAAGATCATAAGGTGAGAACGTGAGAAGTTGAGAAGAGGGAAAGAAGGAAAATATAGCAGTGCTTATTCCTTACAATAATTACAGGGGAAGTTCGAAAAGAGAGCTAGGCTTACTTAAGGAACGTGGTCGTTGCGTGATTCATGAAGATTTTCAGATGAACGATGAAGAGGTGCTGAACGCATGAATTATCTGCCTGATACGCATCTTGATAGAATGATTGTCTGGCAGGCCATTCAAAGAAAAATAGTCCTGATCTCTAAAGATCATTATTTAATTGGATATCAGAAGTTTGGGCTAAAGACATTTTGGTAATTACTCCCTTTCCAGCCTTTTTAATGCCTCCGCAAGGCTGATAAACTCGTCAATATCAACCGTCTCGGCCCTCCTTATGGGATTGATGCCGGACCGGTTCAATGCCTCTTTGATCTCATCAGCTCCGCAGGATAAAAGCGCCCTGCCAAGTGAATTTAGTATGGTCTTCCTTCTATGGGCAAAGGCCCCTTTAACGACTATGCTGAAGAACCTTTCATCTCCTGCCCTCCTTTCATGAATCCTCTCCAGCTCTATCTTAATCACCATTGACCCCACTTTCGGTATCGGGTGGAAGGCATCTCTGGAAACCTCTATCAGGGGAGACACCTTTGAGTCATACTGAATCAGCACCGTCATGGCGCCGTATTCCTTTCCTCCTGGCGATGCAAGCAGCCTTTCCGCGAATTCATACTGCAGCATAAGTATGGCCAGGCTTATGAGCTCCCGGTGTTTGAAGAGTTTTTCAAGAAAGGGCGAGGAGATATTATAAGGCAGGTTGCCGATCGCCTTGATCTTGCTCCCCTGGATGCCCCTGATCACCCCGAAATCCAGTTTAAGGATATCCTCGTTGATTATAAGGACATTCGTAATCCCGGCCTGAGACAGTCTTTTTTCAAGCATCTCCGCCAGTCTCCCGTCTTTTTCCACGGCAATGATGCGGTTGACGCGACCGGCCAGGGGGATGGTCAAGGCCCCGAGCCCGGGACCTATCTCAAGGATGTCGTCGGATTTCCGGAATCCTGACCTGTGTAGTATCTCTCCGATAATTGACTGGTCCCTCAGGAAATGCTGTCCCAGCCTTTTGTTAGGCCTGAAAGGAATCCCTTTTTTTATTTTTTCTGTGTTCGGCAAGCCTTAAGCTCCTTCTTTTTTTGACGCCAGGTCTTTATGAAGCTGAAGAACTTTAAAAATATAAAATATGATGGGACTGAGGCGATGATTCCCATTATCAGCCCGCCGATAAGAAAGGCAGCGATCATATTTCCGGAGGAGCTTGCTATCCGTGATATTATATCGAGAGTCCCTTCCTTGTGGGGCACGGCTTCCACTATGGAGGAAAAGTCCTTGTTATCATCGGACAGACCAAGGAGAAAGGAACCTATTTTATAATTAAAGAAATACAGGATATACCAGTTAAAGGGATTGCTGATCCAGCACCCTATCGCAGCCGTGATCTTGCTTGCCCTGAAAAACAGGGCCAGGGCCACAGCAAGGGCGATATGAAAAGGCAATATGGGCAGCATCCCTGAAAAGATGCCAATGGCCATGCCAAGTGCGAGCTCGTGAGGCTCTTCCTTTAATCGTATGATTCTGAGATAATAATATTTTGAAAGTCTTTTAAAGTCCAAATTCTTAACCTTTCAGCCTGGGTCTTTATTTCTTTGTCGTTATTTGTTTAATATCCTCTACAGGGAACCTGGATCTTACATCTTCAGATTGACCGGATTGTTCGCCTCTCATGATTCGATAATGCCCGGCCAGGGCAATCATGGCGCCATTGTCGGTGCAATATGCGGGGCGAGGATAATAAAATGCTATGCCTCTTTTCTCTGTCTCTTCCGTTAATCTCAACCGGAGGGCCTTGTTGCATGCAACCCCTCCTGCAACTACCATGGAATTAACCCCTGCCTTTTCCACTGCCTTTATAGACTTTTGAGCAAGGATATCAATTACCGCCTCCTGAAAGGAGGCGGCAATATCCTCCCTCTTTATTTCCGATTGCTTCCTTTCACTTCCCTTCCATTTTTCAATAAATAATGATACGGAGGTCTTGAGTCCGCTGAAGCTGAAATCAAGCGAGTCGGCCGAGATCTGAGCCCTTGGAAAATCAATAAGGTCCTTTTTGCCTGACAAGGCCATGGCTAAAATACCGGCGCCTCCGGGATAACCCAGGCCAAGGACCTTTGCCACCTTGTCAAATGCCTCGCCGGCCGCATCATCAAGGGTTTGCCCCATCTGTCTGTATTCCCCCTGTCCTGTCACATGATAAAGGCTTGTGTGCCCGCCCGAGACGGTCAGGGCCACAAAGGGAAACCCCGGGGGCCTGTCCTCAAGGAGTACGGAAAGGATATGCCCTTCAAGATGATTCACTGCAACCAGGGGGATTTTCCTGGCAAGTGCAAGCCCCTTTGCATAGTAAAGCCCCACCAGGAGCGAGCCTATAAGTCCGGGGCCGGACGTTACGGCAATCCCGGCCACTTCATTTATGGTGATGTTTGCCCTTGATAACGACTCATTTACCACAGGCGATATATTCCTGATGTGCTCCCTGGATGCAAGCTCAGGCACGACCCCTCCATAAGGGTGGTGCAGCTTAATCTGTGAATTAACTACATTGGACAGGACGATGCCGCCGTCCGACAGGATGGCCGCTGATGTGTCATCACAGGAGGTGTCGATTCCGAGGATATTCATTCTATTTTCAGTTTATTTTTAAACCTGGTCCATTTGCCTTCTTCCAGGATCTCTAAAAGTATTACAGTGATGTTATCTCCCCCTCCCCCGTCAATCGCCGCGTTAACTAGACCCTGAACCTTCTGCTCAATGGATGCGGATAGGTCCTTGAGGATTGCCTTGATGGCCTCTTCAGAGGCATAGTTAGTGAGGCCGTCTGAGCAGATTAGAAGCATATCTCCGGGATCCGGGACAATGTGAGTAATATATGAAACCACCTTTTCATTCAGTCCCAGCGCCCTTGTCAGCACGTTCTTCATCATTTGACCGGACAGGCTCATGGAATCAAAAAATCCCATATTTTTCTGTTCCGCTTCAACAGAGTGCTCCTCTGATATAAGAGTCAACCGTCCGCCGCTAAACAGATAGACAGGGCTGTCTCCCACATTAGCCAGCCAGATACGGTTTTTATCGGCGAGCAGGGCAGAGACTGTAGATCCCATCCTGTGGTATTGAGGCTGTTTTTGTGCCTCATGGATTATCAGGTTGGCGAGCGAGATTGAGTTGATAAGGTGTTGTGCCTTGTCAGGGAGATCCTTTTCAATCGGATCGATAAATGAAGGATTCTCCTTTTTGCCCATCTTTATCCAGTAATCCGTCAACGTGTCAACAACAATCTTGCTTGCGACCTCGCCGGCCCTGTGTCCGCCCATTCCGTCGGCAATCACATAAAGACCCATATCGGGACTTATAATGTAACTGTCCTCATTCAGCTTTCTTTTTAATCCCACATCGGAGATTCCTGCCGCTTTTAGCCTCATATAAGCACGGGTCCTTTTTTAATTCATGCCGTCTTCTTCGCCTGCATCTCGTCAATCTTGGCCAGAACCATTTTTAGATGTTCGGCCATCTGTCCTGCCTTCTGATAACGTTTCTCCGCATCCTTTTCCAGTGCCTTGTCGATAATCTTTTCAATTACCTGAGGCACTCGCGGGTTAATGGATTTTATAGACGGATGTTTTTCCTTCGCGACCTTATACATAAGAGATGTTATGTCTTCTGCGGTAAAGGGCTTTTCTCCGGCCAGCAATTCAAACAGCACAACACCAAGGGAAAAGATGTCGGATCGTCCGTCAACCTTTTTGCCGGCCACCTGTTCAGGAGACATGTAGGACGGCGTGCCCATGATAACGCCGGTCTTTGTCTTGGAAGAAGATGTTATCTTGGCAATTCCGAAATCCGTGACCTTCACCTCCTGCGTCTCTTCCAGCTGCATGATATTGGCGGGTTTTATATCCCTGTGGACAATCCCCTTGCTGTGGGCGTAATCAAGGGCATCTGCTACCTGTGCAACGATAGAAAGTGTCTCACGGACAGGAAGCAGGGCCTCTTTTTTTGTATATCCCTCCAGGTCCCTGCCCTTGAGAAATTCCATGGCGATATATGCCAGGTCATGCTCTTCCCCTGCGTCATATATGGTGACAATGTTTGGATGTGTGAGAAGTCCTGCCGATTCGGCCTCCCTGAAGAAACGCTCTTTCATCTCATCAAGCATATCCTCGTCAAAGTCTGAAAGCCTGACCGTCTTTATGGCCACCGTCCGGTGGATCTTGGGGTCTTCTCCCTTATAAACCACGCCCATGGCCCCGCGCCCCAGTTCATTAATGATTTCATACCTTCCAAGGGTGGGCTTGGTATCCATGTTCGTGATCGTGGCCCCGATATCTCCGGGATGCCCCCCGCCGCTGCCGCCGAAGATCATGGTAGCCTCTGCGCCCTTTAATTTGGGTATCCGTTCATCAAGGTCTTTAAAATTCTTGCCGTCTCCTATGATCAGTTTATATGTTGACAGGGCCTTGGAAAATTGTCTCTTCCTCTCAAAATCCAGGCCCAGGTTATATAAAAGATCCTTTGCCCCCTCTTCTTCAATGGGGAGCTTTCTGAATTTTTCCAGGGCAAGATCGAGCATTCCCTGTTGCTGAAAGGAGAGCCCCAGCATCTTGCTGGTCTCCACTGAATCGGCCTCCACCTTTTCTTTTGTCCTCTCTGTTATGAGGAAGCTCTTTGAAATGATAAGAATGTATCCGATGATAAGGAGTATTAAGGGCGGCGATATCTTTACCCAGATGTCGCTGGAAAAGAAGAGGGTTGTCCCGAAAATCAGGTAAGCAAGGAAGAGGCCAAGGGTCATGAGGGCGCCCATCCCTGCCTTTAACTTCGGCAATACAAAGGACAGGAAGGCGCCGAAGATCAGAAGCATGCAGAATTCCAGCAGCTTGACCCAAAACGGTCGCGCTATAAATTTATGATTAAGGATATCGGCAACAGAGTTTGCCACGAATTCAATTCCCGGCAGTCTTCCTGACACCGGCGTGACATAAAGATCCGCAACGCCTGCGGCTGTGGACCCGATGATGACAATCTTGTCCTTAAAAATCTGTGTCTGGATATCGTTTTTATATACCTTGGAAAAGGGGGTTTGATGAAAGGCGATCCCTGGTCCGTCGCTCCAGCTTAAGAGTGTCTTCATCTCATAATCTATAACCGGGATCTTGATGGTGGATGACGGGCTGACCTTTAAATCAATCCCTTCGCCCAGAGTGACAGACATGGCTTCATCCTTCAACCCCTGAAAGGTCTTGACAATCGCGACAGGATAGGACGGGAAAAATATCTTATTAAGATACCCAACTACATGGATCTGTGATCTTATGTATCCGTCGTCGTCGGGAACAAGGTTGATGTGGCCCGTAGCGGCGGCTGCTTCGGCAAAAGACGGGAGTAACGGCATGGTTTTTTTATACCACCACAGAGATGACATGGCCAGTTCATCATCAGTTCCTTTGACCTTCTTGAAGGCATTTTTTGAGATGAAATCAGCGGCATCCTTATCCGTGCCGGTGCTGGTTGTGTCAAAGTACATCGGGAGCACGACATTGCCGGCATTTTTTATGGAAGCAGCAAGCTTGGCGTCATTATCGAGGTCTGTCTCCTTCTGTGTGAGTTTCTGATAAAAAGAGAGTCCGGCCCCTTCTTTCGCCAGACCAAGGGAGGTGTAGGTCTCTTTTAAGGATTTAATGGTCTTGAGGCCGGCGCTCTCTTCAGGTTCAGCGAATACGAAGTCCAGCGCTATCACCCTGGCGCCTGCCAGGCTGAGATTGTCGATCCCTTTTGCAAGGATATTCCTTGACCAGGGCCATCGTCCCAATTCGGTAAGGTCTTCTGTGGAAATAGTAACGAGTTCAATATCAGGGTTTATGTCGGAGGAAGCTGCCGCCTTTGCCCGGAAATCAAAAGATTTCATTTCTATGCTGTCTGTAAAATCTAACAGGCCGGTAAGGGTGATAAAAAGGAAAAAAACCGTAACGGCAACTCCAATAATCCAATCAGGGATAGTCTTTTTAATCTTCATGGTAGATCCTTCTCTTTTATAAAATCAACAAAACTATCAATCTGTTAAAATGCTGTTACAATGTAACATATGTTATGATTTTATTATATGTCTTATCACCGATCCCATTGAGCGATTTGAGCTCTTCAAGGGTCTTGAATCCGCCCCTTTTGCTTCTTTCCTTTGCTATCACCGCCGCAAGTCCGGGGCCGATGCCGGGCACAGCGGTAAGCCCTTCCTCGGATTCCATGTTTATGGAAATGGGCAGCCCCAGCGTTATTCTGTTGAAAGAGGATATCCCGTCATGGACAAATATGCATTTCCCATTGTCTTTTTGAACTGTTATCTTTTCGCCTGAATTAAGCGGAACAGCCGTTAACTGCATATCAGTCCGGTCGCCGGATTTTATGGACCCGCATCTTTTCATCAGTGCCTTAATATCCGGTGGATATTTAAAGGAATAGACGCCGGGATGTTTTACATCCCCTTCAATCTGCACATATACATCTCCATCTAATGGAGGGGTCTGGGTGTTCCGGTCTATGACGGCAGTCCTCAGGAGAGAAAGCGCAAGGATGGCCAGTATTAAGACAGGAAACCCCTTCAGCCTGTTTTCAGATATCTGTCTTTCCCTTGTCAAGCCCGAAGGTCTCATGCAGCACCCTCACAGCGAGTTCCGTGTATTTCTCCTCAATAGCGCAGGAGATCTTTATCTCAGAGGTGCTGATCATCAATATGTTTATATTTTCCCTTGCCAGAGCAGTAAACATCTTTTGAGCCACACCTGCGTGTGTCCTCATGCCCACCCCGATAATGGAGACCTTGGAGATATTCTCATCTCCAATTATCTTTTCGGCCCCTACCTCTTTGGCTACCTTGTCCAGCAGCTTCATGGCGTTATTGAAATCCGCCTTTATCACGGTGAAAGTCAGATCGGTAAGTCCTTCCTGACTTGTGTTCTGCACGATCATGTCCACTACAATACCGGTCTTGACCAGCGGTTCAAAGATCCTGGCGGCGATGCCCGGTTTGTCGGGGACCTTTGAGATAGTTATCCTGGCCTCGTTTTTATTAAAGGCAATTCCGGATACAACAATCTTTTCCATATCTTTTGTTTCAGCGACTACCATGGTACCCCTCTCGTCAGTAAATGTTGATCTTACGTGGACAGGCACGTTAAATTTTTTGGCAAATTCAACAGACCTTATCTCAAGCACCTTTGCCCCGAGGCTTGCCATCTCAAGCATCTCGTCATAGGAGATGTAATCCATCTTTCTGGCCTTGGGACAGAGATTGGGGTCTGTCGTGTAAACACCGTCCACATCGGTATAGATTTCGCATAAATCTGCATTCAGCGCCGCCGCAAGGGCGACGGCAGTGGTGTCGGACCCTCCCCTGCCCAGGGTCGTAATATTCTCCTCTTCATCAAGTCCCTGAAAGCCGGCCACGCTTACAATCCTGTTCATCTCCAGTTCCTTGAATATGCGGTCGGTCTGGATATCCTGTATCCTAGCCTTTCCATAGAGCTGATCGGTGCGTATCCCGACCTGAAATCCAAGGAGCGAACATGCATCGTAACCCAGCGATTTGACAGCCATTGAGAAAAGGGCAACGCTTACCTGCTCGCCGGTGGACATAAGGACGTCCAGTTCCCTGAGATCCGGATCATCGGTCATCTGATGAGCCATTTCAATCAGCTTATTGGTCTGCCCGGACATGGCAGACAGTACAACCACCATCCTGTTTCCGTTTTTATATTGTTCAATTACCTTTTTTGCAACGTTTTGTATCTTCTCGATGCTGCCTACAGAAGTTCCTCCATATTTTTGAACTATAAGCGCCATACTCCATCCTTAACCTGTTCCTGTTTATATGTTTAATAGATTATAAAGATGTCTTTATTACCATTAATCTGTATTGCTTTCAAGCTGTTTGATTAGATTAACAGCCCTGGGATGGGCTCCTTCAATCGTGATATCCCTCTCCTGATTATTGAGGATTTCAAGTCTTACCGTGATACTCCATTCCGGGAGAATCTCCGGCAGGCGATCTGCCCATTCAACTACCGCCACGCCGTCATTATAAATGTATTCCTCAAGACCTGTAGCAAGGATATCCGAAGGCCTGTCCAGCCTGTAGAGGTCCATGTGATACAAGGTGCATCCGGCGTTATATTCATTTACAAGGGAAAAGGAGGGGCTTGTTACGATCATGCCGGGGTCCACGCCAAGGCCAAGGGCGATGCCCTTTGTAAACCATGTCTTGCCGCTTCCCAGCGGCCCTGTCAGGGCAATGACGTCCCCACGGGAGAGGAGAGCCCCGATCTTCCGGCCCAGTCTTATGGTATCTTTATCCGAATGAGTTTGAACTTTCAACTGTCTTGCTGTCATCACAGAAACCCGTAGAAATCGATAAAGGGGGGTGTTTTGCTAAGAGGCCATTCTCCTGTTCGCAGGGATTCCATCAGCCCGGGCATGACATCCAAAAGGTCGCTTGCCAATACGCCCGCCTCTCCCATCTCTTCAGACAGGAGATCGGCGGCCAACCCGTGCAGGAATACGCCGGCTGTCGCAGCCTTTATCACAGGCATTCCCCTTGTTAAAAGTCCGGAGATTATGCCTGTCAGGACATCCCCTGCCCCTCCGCTTGAAAGGCTGGGGTTGCCGGTCGGGTTAACATAAAGCCTGTCCGCGGATTCGGTTATCAATGTCCGGGCGCCTTTTAACACCAGACAGCATTTATATTCTTCAATAAACCTGGTCGCCGACCCGATACGGTCGAGTTGAATGCCACTAGTCCTGATGCCTGTCAGCCTGCCCATCTCCCCGGGATGGGGTGTGAGGATCTTTTTCCCATCGAGTTTTTTCAGGATGCCCGGCTCCTCGGCCAGTGCATTGAGCCCATCAGCGTCAATTACCATAGGGAGATCACATGCAGTCACGATCTCCCTTACAAGCGCGGTTGTCTCATGGTTTGTCGACAACCCCGGTCCTATGGCAATGGCGGATTTGCCTTCGGCCAGACGGAAGATCTCATCCCTGGCCTTGATTGACAGTGTTCCCGCTGCGGTCTCAGGCAACGGCACGGTCATTGCCTCCGTAAGCTTGACCTCCAGGATATCATTAAGACTTGCAGGTATCCCCACTGTAACCAGACCGGCCCCGGACCGTAAGGCGCCCAGAGCGGTCATTGTCGCAGCACCGGTCTTGCCTGTTGATCCTGCAAGGACCAGGAGATGCCCCCTGTCACCCTTGTGGCTGTCCCTTTTCCGCTCCTTAAAGAGACAATCGAAATCTCCCTGTTCCGTTATGCAGTGTGCCGATTTCACCATGTCGGCGACAACATCGGGTATGCCTATATCAACCACTGCCAGGCGGCCGACAAGGCCGGCCCCCGGGAAGATCACCTGCCCCAATTTTGGAAATCCGAAGGTTACGGTAAGGTCTGCCGTTACTGCAACGCCCATCACCTGTCCGTTATCCGCGTTCAGGCCTGAAGGGATGTCAATGGACATAACCTGTTTTTGCGAGGAATTTATCTTCTGAATGGCCTGACGGTAAATTCCTTCCACATTGGAGCTGAGGCCTGTACCCAATATCCCGTCTATTATATAGTCGCATCTGTCAATATGACCATAGCAGTTCTCAAGCTCATGGGATGTCGGGGCATTGATTGCCTCTATGCCCATGTTTTTAATGATTTCGAGATTCTTGCCGGCGTCACCGGAGTCCTGTGCCGGTTTTGCAAGGGAGATGACAAGGACCTTTAATCCCGAATGGGCAAGGTGCCTGGCCATTGCATAGCCGTCTCCGCCGTTATTTCCCTTTCCGCAAAGGATAACCGCCTGAGAGCCTTGGGCCGGCTTAAAATGTTCAAGAAAGATCCTGGACGCGCCACGGGCGGCGTTCTCCATAAGGACCGCCCCAGGGATCCCTATCCTGTTGATAGCAAGACTGTCCATCTCCTGAATTTCCGATGTCCTTACAAGTCTCATCAGTTTTTCTCCAGTATTACCATGGCCACCCCGTATTCGCCGTCATCGGAGAGGCTCACGTGAAACCCGGTAATCAGCTCCTTCTCGCAGATTTCATGGGCCATCCCGTGGAGTCTCAGGCCGGGTTTTCCTCCGGGATGGTGAAACACCTCTATGTCGAGCCACCTTATGCCGTTCCTCATGCCTAGACCTATGGCCTTTGAAAAGGCCTCTTTTGCGGCAAAACGCATGGAAAAGGCAGAGGAAGGGGAGGGCCTGCGGGAACACATCTCAATCTCCCCGGGCGTGAAAATGCGTCCGGTGAACCTTTCGCCCCATCTTTTTATTGCCTCGTCCATCCTCTTTATCTTTACAAGATCAATCCCTGTCCCGTAAATCATTATAAAACCCTAAAATCCTTTTATCAGGTCAATCATCTCTCTTACTGCCCGATCGAGTCCGGTGAATACGGCCCTCGCAATGATGCTGTGACCGATGCTGTATTCCTCTATCTGGGGAAGAAAGCCGAATCTCTTGATATTGGAATAATTGAGGCCATGTCCTGCGCTGATTCCGAGCTTCAGATCTACAGATGCCTCAACGGCCGCTGCAATCCTTTTAAAACGCTCCTGTGCCTCTTCTTCGGACCTGGCCTCGCTGTAATGCCCTGTATGGATCTCTACAATATCAGCGCCTATATTATGGGCAGCCTCGATTTGAGCGGGATCAGGGTCCACAAAAAGGCTTACTTTTATGCCTTTTGCGGCAAGCCTTTCAACTGCCTTTCCATAGTATCCGGGCCTTGATTTTACATCAAGGCCCCCTTCAGTCGTTAATTCCTCTCTCTTCTCCGGGACAAGCGTGACCAGGTCAGGCCGCACATCTCTTGCTATCTCTATCATCTCCTCAACAGCCGCCATTTCCATGTTCAGTCTGGTTTTTATGACCTGCCTTAAGAGGTTTAAATCCCTGTCATTGATATGACGTCTGTCTTCCCTCAGGTGACAGATAATGCAATCCGCGCCGGCCAGTTCAGCTATGCCTGCGGCTATGACAGGGTCAGGGACATCAATTTTTCTGGCCTCCCTAATGGTTGCCACGTGATCGATATTTAAAGCCAATCGCGCCATCTATATTTCCTTTCTGATAAGTGTAATAAGCCTTGCCTCTTCCGCGGACATGAGCCTTTCATCTTCAGGAGATCTCTCATGGTCATAACCAAGGAGGTGCAGAAAACCGTGCACAAGGAGACGATAGATCGATTCATCCAGCGGTTCCCCTGCCTCGTCCGATTCCCTCATGGCCGTATCCACCGATATGACTACATCGCCCAGCATGCCTGATTCAAGATCACCGGGGTCGTCAGACATGGGAAAGGCCAGTACATTAGTGGGCCGGTCCTTGCCCCGGTATTTTCTGTTGAGTTCGGCAATATGGGTGTCATCGGTAAAAAGGATGCTCAATTCCTTTTTATTACATGCCGAGTCTTCTAAGACCTTCTTCATCAGCCTCTTTATCGTCGGGATTTTTACCCCCGGCATCTTTCTGAGGCATGTTATTTGTATGTCCATTATCCGCCTTTTTTCCTGTTTTTAAATCCATGTCAGGGTATTCGACACGATAGTGAAAAATTCCGATCAGGGTCTTGTTAAAGGACTTCGCTATCTCATGAAGGTCCTTCAGTGTAATCTCGCAGTCATCCAGCTGGCCGTCAGAAAAGACCTTGTTGATGATCTTCTGCACAGTGCCCTGAACCCTGGGCAGAGTGGGATCGCTGAGCGCCCTTGTAGCTGCCTCAACCATGTCCGCCAGCATAACCAGGCCTGCCTCTTTCGTCTGGGGCTTGGGTCCGGGATATCTGAAGTCTTCCTCTTTAACCTGAAAGGACTTGCTGCCCTTGCCTGTAGCCTGTTCCTTTGCCTTTTGATAAAAAAAACTTATCAGCTTTGTCCCCTGATGCTGCTGTATGATATCAATTATCTCCTTGTTGAGATGATGCTCCCTGGCAAGTTCCACGCCGTCCTTGACATGGGCGGATATTATAAGACCGCTCATTGAAGGGGCCAGTTTATCATGTTTGTTTTCTCCTCCCATCTGGTTTTCGATAAAATAGCTGGGCTTTTTCATCTTGCCTATATCATGATAATAGGAGGCGACCTTGGCTAAGAGTGGGTTTGCATTTATGGCCTCTGCTGAGGCCTCTGCCATGCTGCTTACAATGACGCTGTGGTGATATGTCCCGGGGGCCTGGACCATCAGCTCCCTCAGGAGGGGCTGGTCAAGATTGGCCAGTTCCAGCAGTTTTATATCCGTAGTGAAACCGAAGGTTATCTCCACAAGGGGAATAATCCCTGCTGTGAAAACGCCCGCAAGGACCCCCCCGATAAAACCGGCAATAACGGCCACCATGGCATCTGTTGAAAAAATAGACCCGTAAATGATCTCCATCGACAGGCAAAGAATGATATTAACAAGGCCGACCTTCAATCCTGTCCAGATCAGTATCCTCCTTTCCCGGTAATTACCAACCCAGTAAGCGGATAAAAGGCTCCCGACAAAAAAATAGATAAAGAACCCTGTCTCGCCCTCTATCATCAGGGAGCAAAGGATGGAGATAACCATGGAAAAGATCACGGCTATCCTCATGCCCTGGAATATGGCTATAAGCATCGAGCCGCAGGCAATAGGCATCGCGAATAACAGGGACCTGTAGGTAAAGGAATCAAAGCCCCTGGCGATTTCTTCAGCGATAAAATCATATGACCAGCTGAACAGAAATATTGTAAGGAGCGTGCTCACGCAGAACAGGAGTTGTCTGGAATCATCGCCCGACGATCTAAACCTTATTATCCCTGACACATAGATTGCCGCAAAGAAGAGGGCGATTAAGATCGTCATTCCGGGTATGCGTCTCAGTGTATTCTTTCCTTCCGATAATTTGGCCTCTGCGGAAAGTTTAACAAGGTGCTCCTTCTCTATCCTTTCTCCCTCCCTTACGAGCATTTCTCCTGTCTTGATCTGATAGAAAGATGGTTTTACGGCCTCCCTGGCAAGGTCTTTCCTTAACTGGGTCTCCCTGTTGTCGGATGTGACATTGATCCTGATGAGCGATATTGCCAGATTGATTGAGGCATTGGAATAGGCAGAGGAACTCGTCTTCTCCTTAATATCCTCTCTCTGGTTCCTTATGAAATTTGTCGCCCCCTCAAGATTATAGAAGCGTGAGAGGTCTGAAACAAGCGTGTCCTGACCTGTCCGGGCGTTTAAAAGGATGATGCCCTTTTGCTGCTGGTTCATGAGGGAGATGCTGTTTCCGACCACGCCTTTTAATAAGACCTGTGTCAACAGATCGGAGACAGCCTCCTCTATCTCGGCAGCAAAACGGTTTTTAATCAGATCCTTAAAAAGTTTTTGGTCCGGGGAGATCTCAAGGGTCTGGAAAAAACGATCCTGGACCTGTTGTCTCTCCTCCTCTTTCTGTACCTCGGCATCCGCGGACGGGGCTGAGGGTTCACCTTTAGTTGAGGTCGGGAAATAGATATCCCTTGCCTCAGTCATGACCTCTTTAAGTCTCAGGACCAGGCTTGAGGCGGAAGGATCAAAGTCATATACATTGGGAACGGCCTCAGCCGCCTCCTCCCTGTTTTTTTCCGTCAACGTATTGTTTTCTATAAGCAGATCGCTTGAAGCCTTGATATCCTCTTCCGCCACGTCTCCAAGCTTATAGGACTTCGTCCTGTTAAGGATATTAGGGAAAAGCAATATGCTGATGATAAGGCTCATGACAGCCAGGATCAGCAGCCTCTGGCCCTCCAGACGGCCCAGCCCTATTTTAAAAGAGGATTCCCCGGTCATTGCCCATTTCCTCCCTGGCCGCCCCTGTCATAGGCGTCTATAATCTCCTGCACCAGGGGATGTCTGACGACATCATCCCTTGTGAAATAAATAAACTTTATCCCCTTAATCCCTTGCAGAAGGTCCCTTGCCTGGATAAGTCCGGATGTCTTTCCCTGGGGGAGGTCGGTCTGTGTGACATCTCCCGTTATCACGGCCTTTGAACTGAAGCCGAGCCTGGTAAGGAACATCTTCATCTGTTCCGTGGTGGCATTCTGAGCCTCATCGAGTATCACAAAGGAGTCGTTCAGGGTCCTTCCTCTCATGAATGCCAGGGGCGCTACCTCAATAACCCCCTGCTGGATAAGCCTTGATGCGTCTGAAAAGTCCATCATGTCATGGAGTGCGTCATAGAGCGGCCTCAGGTAAGGATTCACCTTTTCAGCCAGGTCGCCCGGAAGGAACCCCAGCTTTTCCCCTGCCTCCACGGCAGGCCTTGCGAGCACGACCCTGTTGACCTCTTTTTTTAAGAGGGAGGCGACTGCCATGGCCATGGCCAGGTATGTCTTCCCTGTTCCGGCCGGACCTATGGCAAAGACGATATCGAAATTTCTTATCCCGTCGATGTATTGTTTCTGTGTCACGCTTTTGGGCGATATGTTCTTCTTTTGCGACGAGATATAGACGCTGTCCATGAATATCTTTTTAAGGTCAGCGGATTGATTCCCGCTCAATATCCTGACCGCGTATTCCACATCGTTCCCGTATATGGGGAAATCATTTTTCAGGAGGTCATATAATTGCCTTAAGGCCTTCTCGGCCAGGTCTATCTCCCAGTCGCCTCCCTTCAGGAGGAGGTCCGTGCCCCTCGCATTAATGGAAAGCCCGATCTTTCCCTCAATGATCTTTAAATGCGCGCCCTGCTGACCGCACAGCATCCTGAAAAGTTCAGGATCATGGAATGAGATCTTTTTTGTCAGTGAGTGACCGTCGCCGGTCGGTTTGTTTTTCAATCCCTATTCTCCCAAAACCTGGATTATAACCTGCCGTTGCCTGGGCAGGTTGTCAAAGTCGATCAATACTATCTGCTGCCAGGTCCCCAGGTTAAGTTTACCATCTATTACCGGTACATGCAACGACGGTCCCAGGAGCGCGGCACGGAGATGGGCATAGCCGTTTCCGTCCTCCCATCTCTCATTGTGTTCGTAATAGATATCCTGTGGCGCCAGTCTTTCAATGGCCTTTTTAAGGTCATTTATGGCCCCATTCTCATATTCAATGGTAGTAAGGGACGCCGTGGTGCCAGGGACAAAAAGCGAGGCGATGCCGTTCGTTATCCCTGACCTTGCGAGGACCTTAAGTACGTTTGACGTAATATCAATGACATCGGTTTTGGAGGTGGTCTTAATTGATATCTCTTCTGATTTGACGGACATTGCGTTTTACCATGGTAGATATTGTTAGTAGGCGCAGCAGTAAGATGACACTATGTCTTATTTCTGTTGGAAGCTGATGGCGACTCGACTGAGCCTTTCGGCCCTGAGCTCAATGCCGAAGGGATCGCCGAAGTCTGACAGCATAAATTTGACAATCTCCTGATGCTAAAAAAATCAATATCATAGGGCCTGCCTTCTATCAAGAAAAATCCCATGTTCCTTGTGTTTGACAAACTGTTTAAAATATCCTATGTCGTCAGGATCAGATGCGTGGTTTTATAAGATAAAGTCATAAAACCCTCTGTGAGAGGAAAGTAAGATTACATAAGGAGAGAACAGGTCAAAATGCCACATTCAATTATTACAGGAACAGGGAGCTATATCCCGGAGAGAAAGGTTGATAACAGCCATTTTTTAAAAAATGAATTCTACAGCATAGACGGGAAAAAGATTGAAAAGGCCAATGAAGAGATAATTGAAAAATTTCATGAGATTACCTGCATAAAAGAAAGACGTTATGCAGATGACAGGCTGACCACATCGGATATCGCCTTTGAGGCAGCAAAAATGGCCCTTGAAGGCATTGATAAGGAGACCCTTGATTACATAATCGTGGCCCACAATTTCGGAGATGTTAAGGCAGGAGGGGTGAGGACGGATCTATGCCCGTCTTTAGCAGCAAGGGTGAAACATTCCCTCGGCATTGAAAACCCTTTTACCGTTGCCTACGATGTCCCCTTCGGATGCCCGGGATGGCTTCAGGGAATGATTATGGCCGATTATTATATCAGGTCGGGGGACGCAAAAAAGATCCTGGTTATCGGCGCTGAGATATTATCCAGGGTTGTTGACTGGCATGATATCGACTGTATGATATACGCTGACGGGGCCGGTGCAGTCGTGGTTGAGGCCGTTGAAAAGGACTGCGGCATCCTTTCCCACGTCACAAGGTCCGATACTAAAGACGCCCTTTATATGCTATGGAACGGAGGGTCATACAAGCCGGGTCAAAAGGGCGATGAGATATATCTGAAGATGCACGGACATGATATCTATAAATACGCCCTTAAATTCGTCCCCGAAGTGGTTAAGATGAGTCTTGACAAGGTTGGGATGACCCTTACAGATGTCAAAAAGGTGCTTATTCACCAGGCAAACGAAAAGATGGACAGGGCCATACTCAAGAATATATTCAAGCTTTACAAGATAAAGGAGATCCCGGAGCATATCATGCCCATGACCATAGCATGGCTGGGAAACAGTTCAGTTGCAACGCTTCCCACGATGTTCAACCTCCTTCAAAGGGGAAAGCTTAATAATCACATGCTTCATTCAGGGGATATCGCTGTATTTGCCTCTGTAGGCGCAGGGATGAACATTAATTCCATGGTTTACAGGATGCCCTGAAGAATCAGCCTTTTTAATAATGTAACATCCTAACAGGATATTGTTGAATCAAATAGTAACCTTTGTCCGGAATCACGGAGGATCAGGAATGATTACAAGAATGCACAGACGCCGGTTTATCCTTTATTTTGTACTTTTTGCCGCATTGTCCCTGTGCGGCATCTTTGCCTCTCCTCAAAGCGCCTATTGCTTTTCCTTTGCCGTGTTGAGCGATCCCCATGCGGCCTCTGATTCATGGGTAAATGCCCTTACCGAGGTGAAGGATATAAAGATCAACCCCGATCCAAAATTCGGCAAGACAGAATTTATACTTATCACCGGCGATACAAATCCAATTGATATGAGGTATGGGGATTTTAAACTGGTCTTCAAGGACTCAACAGGCAGGCCCGATTATTTGCCCGTGATAGGAAACCATGAGGCGGACGACAATGGCGGCTTCCCGGGCGGCATGGGTCAGGGCATGGGGCCACAGGGTCAGGGAGGCGGCCAGCCCGGCATGGGCAGCATGCCACAGGACATGGGCGGATCAGGACAAGGCGGAGGACAACCGGGCCAGGGCGGACCGCAGGGTGCGGGGGGACAGCAGTCCGGCGGGGGCGTGGTCCAGATGCCCGGACAGAGATCAGGGATTTACCCTGATAACGGAGATGCCTCCATTATAGATATGGAATTTATAAGAGACAAGATTATTGCCGTCATCCCTGGCGCGGTCCGCATGAGCGATAAATCATGCAGCTACTATTATGATAAGGAGAATGTGCGCGTGATATCCCTTGACGGGTATAGCGGTGAGGCGGGCGCCGGCGGTGTTATTAATGACAAGGGAAGAACGTGGACGGAAAAGGCAATAACATCCGCCCCTGCAAACATAGAGCACATCTTCATTGCCTTCCACGCCCCTGCCTTTCCCAGGGGCCGGCACACAAATGATTCCTTTAACTCCAATACAGAACAGAGAAACGCCTTCTGGAACATGCTTGTCTCCCATCGCGACAAGGTAAAGGCTGTATTTTCAGGTCATACTCACGTCTACTGCCGCATGCGCGTGCTTGATCCGGCAGGGACGGCTGCAAATGATTACAATGCCTATCCCGATGAAGAGGGCGGGATATATCAGGTGGTAGTAGGCTCAACGGGCAACGGCATGAAAAATACATTCCTGCGGGTTGAGATAGACGGCAAGAATGTTTATTTCAGGGCCTATGAGGCGGAAAACGGCAAGGATCAACCATTTGCAGTAAAAGAAGAATGGAGGATGATAAATAAGTAAAAGACAGGTTTACGGTATAAGGTTTACGGTATACGGCGCAAGGATAATAAATTTGAAATTTGAAATCTCAAATTTCAAATCTTCTGTATTGCCTTGAGCCTTATTATCATTCCTTTCGGGAACATGGTCTATGGGATCGGCCACCTTTTATATCAGGGATATAACAAGAAGGCTTTTTTTAAAGATAGCCGGGGGGGCAATATTCATGGCAACTATTCCTTCTTCTGTTTATGGCTTTTTTATTAACAGCCTGCCTGTCAGGACCGTCGAAAAGGGCAGATTTAAGTTCAATGCAAAAACGGGTCTGATTGATTGGCAAAACGGTACAAAGGAAGAATACCGGTTGGCTGTGGACGGCCTCGTAAAGGAACCTGTGGGCTTTTCCTACGCGGATCTCAGGGCGTTCAAGCAGGTCGAACAGATCTCCGATTTTCACTGCGTGGAGGGGTGGTCTGTAAAGGATATCAGGTGGGGAGGGTTCAGGTTTAAGGAAATCACGGACAGGATTGAACCGGACCCCTCTGCCGACCATGTCCTGTTTCATTCATTCGGCACAACCGGCTCATCGCCAAAGGGACAAGGCCATTATATTGAATCATTCCCTTTAAGCCAACTCCTCGATCCTGAAAGAGAGATCCTTCTGGTCTTTTCCATGGACAACAGGCCATTGCCTGAGGAAAACGGGGGTCCCTTGAGGCTTATATCCCCTTATAATCTTACCTATAAAAGCATCAAATTTGTCTCAAGGATAGAATTTATAAAAGGGGAACGACCCGGATGGTGGACCCTTGCCAATCCAATATACACCATAGAAGCCAGGGTCCCTGAAAACAGGCTGAGAAAGAAGACAGGATTTACAGGATATTTTTTGCCTTTCCTGAAGAAAGGCAAAAAGTTTCATTCCTCTTCGAGGGATAATATGAACAGGGATATCACATAATAAGTCCTGGTTTTCTTCTCCCGCGCAAGCGGGATGGTCCTTCCACTCTTTCTTCCGGAAAGAGTGGAAACAAAAATCCGAAAAATCCTGTTAATCCTGTCTAAAAAAAGATAGTGAATATGGCCCCTTTTAGGGGCCTTCCCCATTCCAGCTGTTCTACAGGTGGTGCTGATTATTAATTTTAGATCGACGTTTTATGCAAGACCCATAAACTTTTTTAGCGTTTAATAAAAGATGAAAATCCGCAAGATGGCATGGCGCAATCTGTGGCGGCGCAAGCGCCGCACGTATATAACGGCCTTTTCTATAGGGTTCGGCGTATTATTGTCCGTCACCTTTACCGGCGTAGCGGATTACGGCTACACAAAGATGATCAACACAAGCGCCGTTATGGGACTGGGGCATGTCACCATTGAGCCCAGGGGTTATAACGACACCCCTTCCCTTGACAAGAGGCTGTCTAAGTCCGACCGGATCAGGGAGAGGCTCATGCAGATGCCGGGGGTGGAAGACGCCCTCATAAGGATCATGGGCCAGGTTATGATTGCGAGCGCCAACAAGAGCATAGGCGGGGCCTTCATGGGCATTGATCCTGCCATGGAAACCGGAGAGGGGAATCTCTTTATTCGTTCAATCGTTGAAGGGCAGCTGTTTTCGGGGCCGGACGCCGGCGGCGTGGTGGTGGGGACCGGCGTGGCAAAGAAGCTCAACCTCGGCATAGGCAAGAAGCTCGTCTATACAACTGCCGATGTAAATGGGGAGATAGTAAGCGAGATAGCCCGTGTGACCGGCATATTCAAGACGGGCGTTAGCGAGGTGGACGGGGCCATGATCCTTTTGCCTATCGACAGGCTGCGCGCTGTTCTCAGCTATGAACCGGAAGACGCCACCCTCATCTCCATCGTGATAAAAGACCAGCGTCGCGCCCTAAAGATAAGGGATATGATCAATTCCTCGATGGGCAACCCTTCATGGGAGGTCTTGATCTGGAAGGAGACCCAGTCTGAACTCGCGTCTATAATTACGCTGGACAAGGCCGGCAACCGGATCATCCAGGTCCTTATAGGTCTTCTTATCGCAGCGGGAATTCTTAATACATTACTTATGAGTGTTATGGAGAGGACCAGGGAATTCGGGGTCATGATGGCCGTGGGGATGTCTCCCCTTACTCTTTTCAGATTAGTGATAATGGAATCAATCTGGTTCGCCATCCTGGGGCTGTTGCTGGGTGTAATAATCACTATCCCATGGTATGCCTTCATGTATTACCACGGCATAGATTTCAGCGGCATGATCGGCAGCGATTACAGCGCAAGCGGCGTCATAATAGACCCTTTGATGAAGATCAGGCTGTTCAGGGAAAGCGCCGCCTGGATACTGACGGCACTGTTCACACTTACAATCCTGTCAGGCCTCTATCCTGCCTGGCGCGCGGGCCGTGTCCCGCCTGTGGAATCTCTTAAGGAACTTTAGGAAAGGAGTCCTATGCAGGATCATGTGATTGTTCGGCTTGAAGAGGCCTCAAAATACTATCAACAAGGCACGATGGAGGTGAGGGCTGTGGACGGCCTTTCCTTTGAGATCCATAAAGGCGACTTTGCCGTCCTCTGCGGCCCTTCCGGATCAGGAAAGACTACTGTCCTGAATCTCATCGGCGGACTTGACGCCCCGACCGGAGGGAAGGTGTTTCTGGAGGGCCAGGATATAAGCCTTTTATCACGTTCAAGGATCTCAATCATCCGCAGGGACAGGATAGGGTTCGTGTTTCAGGCATATAACCTGATCCCCGTTATGACGGCCTATGAAAATGCAGAGTTTGTCCTGACGTTGCAGGGGGTGGCTGAGAGTGAGTGCCGCGAAAGGGTAATGGAGATACTTAAGGAGGTGGGGCTTGAAGGACTTGAGAACCGACGGCCTGATGAGATGTCCGGGGGACAGCAGCAGAGGGTGGCCATAGCCAGGGCCATAGTCACCCGTCCTGCAATAGTCCTGGCAGACGAGCCGACCGCCAATGTCGACTCGGCTACAGCGGATTCCCTGCTCGCACTTATGGAAAGACTCAACCATGAATCAGGGATCACCTTCCTCTTTTCCACCCATGACCAGAGGGTGATGGATCGGGCCCACAGGATTATAAGGCTCCATGACGGAAAGATGGAGACGGACGAGGTCCGCAATTGAAAGACCCGGCATTGCATAGAACCCTTGCCAATGTTATTTCCCTGGCCTTGCTTCTGATTTTTATATCATCTCCCTCTGCGGCATTTTATGAGAGGCAGGGAGATGAATCGGCCATCGATATCAGGGGCATGCTCCAGGTCTATGGCCTCGCCTACAGGAATCCCCGGGATGCCATGCTTTACAAGGACAGCGGCAGGTCGGGCATTGCCGGGATCGGACGGCTTATTGTCAAGGTCCAGTCTGGCGGCGACCTGACCCTTGAGGCAAATGCATACCAGACCTATATCCCTGAAGGGATATCGACCGGCGGGGCAGGCACTAACCTGAACATCCCGGAGGTGGAGCGGAGTTCGGCGCTGGAACGGAGCCTCAGCGATGACAACTATGTTCACGCGGCGGTGGACAGGCTTAATCTCCGCTGGTCCAGGGACCGCTGGGATATTATCATTGGCCGCCAGCCCATTAATCTTGCGACCACCTTTTATTTTTCCCCCAACGATTTCTTCGCCCCCTTTGCAGCCCAGACCTTTTACCGGGTCTATAAACCGGGCGTGGATGCCCTGCGGGCCGAGGTGAGGCTTGGCGCCCTTTCCCAGCTGTCCCTGATAACAGTCCTTGGCTACAGCCCTGACCGGAACAGCGATACAGGATGGGGCAACAGGCCGGACAGCAGCCGCACATCCTATATCGGACGCATATCCACGGAGCTTTACGGGTTTGAATGGGCCTTTCTTGCAGGCGCCCTGGCTGACAGCGATGTGATCGGAGGATCATTGCAGGGCGAGGCGTTCAAGTGGCTGGGGATAAGGGCTGAGGGCCACATGGCATATCCGGATTCCCGGGGGCAGGACCCCCATGCTGAAATTACCTTAGGCATCGAACACCACTGGGAAAACAGCCTGGATGTGAGGCTCGAATATTTTTATCATGGGAGCGGTACGTCTTCTTCCTCCGGTTATACCCTTGTCCCCTCAATTAACAACAACCGCGGGTCATACCTGGGACGCCATTATTCCGCACTGGGCATCGGCTATGAGTTTACGCCGTTGCTTACAGGTCAGATGGCATTGATCGGAAACCTCGTCGATAATTCCCTCCTATCATCATTAAATGCCGTATATTCCCTGTCAAACGAATCGGAGATATCCTTTACCCTTGCCGCGCCAATCGGCAGAAGGCCCGACGGCCTCAACATAAGAAGCGAGTTCGGCCTGTATCCGCGTTCCATAGGTATCGAGTGGAGATGGTATTTTTAATGTAAGCGACCAGGTGTAATTAATAGGGCAAGATTGGTTAATCAGATTCACAACGAGCTTAAACCATGAAAATTCAAACTTTGAGTTGGAGATTTCATGGTTTTTAGGCATGATCTTGATCGGAGGGTTGACGCGGTCTGTTCAAGATGTCTTTCGATATGTCTTTGGATAGATATCTAAATGGCAAGCGTTAATAGATTTATTAGGCTTTTTGATATCGAACCAGATTAAACTTTTATAAGTTCTTTTGAAAGATGGCTGTTTTTTTAGATAAGTGTTAATATGTGGCTGTTAATTA
>Ga0153915_10000896_pt1 | contig 27635 bp, 21 predicted proteins | sample Opewatmetagenome_2_FD_107003 | JGI IMG/M metagenome (GOLD analysis project Ga0153915, IMG submission 107003) | Freshwater wetland microbial communities from Ohio, USA - Open water 3 Core 3 Depth 3 metaG | ecosystem: Environmental > Aquatic > Freshwater > Wetlands | place: USA: Ohio, Lake Erie...
CCGAACCCCGAACTCCGAACCGCTGGTTCCTAGTTCACCGCAAAGCAGTAGAGCAGCCCGGCGCCGCCGGTGCTGACCAGGTTCTCCTGGCTGCAGCCGCGGCTCGGGTGCGCGGAGTTCCAGGAGCCGTTGCCGCCGCCCTGCTTGTCCGAGTGACCGAGCTGGGCCGTGCCCATGCCGTTGCTCGTCCAGTTGTTGCAGGTGTGGTCCATGCCGTCGGCGTACGCGCGGCCATCCGGCGTGGAGCCGGTGAGGATGTCGTGCTGGTTCGGCATGTCGCCGACACCGTTGACGACGCCCTTCTTTTCGGTCAGCGACAGCTGCTTGCCGAACGCGACGCCGAGGCGCGCGTCTTCGATGCTGTCGCCGTGGATCTGCGCGACGCTGCGGCCGACCATCTGGCCGTTCGCGTTGTACCACGGGCCGTTGCCGATGCGATCGCGCGCGTTGACGGCGTTCGGACCCTGCGTGCTCAGATACGCGTGCCATGTCACGCCGCCGCGTCCCGCGGCGTTCCCGAGCTGCTGGCAGTAGGCGTCGGCGCCGGCGAGGCCGCCGTAGTTCGCGCCGTCGCCTTTCGGCACGCTCGTAATGAAGAACGACATCGGCTGCGGCGGGCCGCCCCGGCCCGGCTGCTGGGCGAACACGAGGTACGAACCGGCCGCGAGCGCAATCGCGAGCGCGGCGATGTGCGGAACGAGCTTTTTCATGAGCGTCTCTCCTCGGTCGCGCATCTTATCAAATGTTGATATGTCAGGTTGATCTGCTGGTCCTTCGACTCGCGGTGGGATCTAACGCTCGCTCAGGACACTCTCCCCGGCTTGAGCGCGGCCTGCCACGAGCGAAGCCGTGAAGCGGCTGAGTCGAGTGGTGCGGAAGCGGGGATTTGAACCCCGACTGGATTGCTCCAACTAGCTCCTGAGGCTAGCGCGTCTGCCGTTCCGCCACTTCCGCAAGTGGTGAGAATTCCCAGGTTGGGACGAACGAATAGTATAGCCCACCGTGCGAGAATTGGAGGTCGGACAGAGGGAGACTCCATCATGGCTCGCGGCAGGTTCACCGTCATCTTCACCGTGCTCGGCTTCGCGGCCTTCGTGTCGATCGCCGGGTTCGTACTGCTCTATCTCGCGTTTGGCCGTGAGCCGTCGGTTTCGACCAACTCGACGCTCGTGTTGAAAGTCGGCGGCGATCTCTCGGAAGTCGCGCCGACCAACGTCGTCGGCTATTTCCGCGGCGCCAGCGCCCCGCTGGTGCGCACCGTCGTCGAGAACCTGCGCAAGGCCAAGGTGGATTCGCGCGTGTCGGCCGTGCTGCTGAAGCCGACCGGCTTCGATTCGCCGTACTGGGGCAAGGTGCAGGAAATCCGCGACGCGGTCATCGACTTCAGGAAATCGGGGAAGCCGGTCTACGCCTACCTCGAGTACGGCGGCGACCGCGAGTACTACCTCGCGTCGGCGGCCGACAAGATCTTTCTGCTGCCGTCGAGCCCGCTCGACCTGCGCGGCCTGGCGACCTACCAGGTCTTTCTCCGGGGGACGCTCGACAAGGTCGGCGCGTACCCCGACATGCATCACATCGGCGACTACAAGACGGCGATCAACCAGCTCACGGAAAAAGGCTACACGCGCGCGCACAAGGAGATGGACGAGTCGCTCAATCGCGATCTCTACGACCAGCTCGTGCGCGGCATCGCCGACGGCCGGAAGAAAAACGACGCCGACGTGCGCACGCTCATCGATCAGGGCCCGTTTCTGCCCGAGGACGCGCTTCGCGCTGGTCTCGTGGACGATGTGGCGTACGAGGATCAGGTGGAGGAGCGGCTGCGCCAGGCGCCGCGCGCCGGCGCGAAGGCCGGGGCCGAGGGCGAGCGCCTGAGAAAGATCGACGGCGATGATTACGCGCGCGTCAGCCCCGGCGCGTTCGGGTTGAATCGCGGCCCGCGCATCGGCGTCATCTACGCGACGGGCGCCATCACGAGCGGCAAGAGCGGCTTCGATCCGCTGAACGGCGCCGTGACCGGATCCGACACGCTCATCGAGTCGATCCGCCAGGCGCGCCGCGACAGCTCGCTGCGCGCGATTGTGCTGCGCATCGACAGCCCCGGAGGCTCCGCGTCCGCGTCGGATGCCATCTGGCGCGAGCTGATGATCGCGAAGACCGAACGTGCCGACCGGCCGATCGTCGCGTCAATGTCCGATCTGGCGGCGTCGGGCGGCTACTACATCGCGATGCCGGCGCAGGTCATCGTCGCGCAGCCGTCGACGCTGACGGGGTCCATCGGCATCTTCGGCGGAAAGATCGTCACCGGCGGCATCTACGAGAAGCTCGGCGCACACATCGAGAGCACCAGCATCGGCAAGAACGCCGAGCTCGATTCGCCGGCGCGCCCGTTCAACGCCGACGAGCTCAAGAAAGTCCAGGAGCAGCTCCAGTCGTTCTACGACGGCTTCGTCGAGAAGGTCGCGCAGTCGCGCCACACGACGCCCGAGAAGATCGACGCGATTGCCCAGGGCCGCGTGTGGACGGGGAGGCAGGCGCGCCAGAACGGCCTCGTGGACGCGCTGGGCGGGCTCGACGCGGCCGTCGCCATCGCGAAGCAGCGCGCGAAGCTCGCGGCGGACGCGGAAGTGGAGCTGGTCGTCTACCCGCCGCGAAAGAGCTTCTACGAGCTGCTGACGGAGCAACTCAGCGGATCGAGCGAGCAGATGGCGATGAGTACGTGGCTCTCGGCGAACCTGTCGAAAGGGGAGCGTGACGCGCTGCGGATGATGCGCGGCCCGCTCACGATGTTCCGTCGTGGCGAGCCGCTCGCGCTGATGCCGATGACGTTCACGAGGTGACGGGATTGGGGACTTGGGATTCGGGATTTGAAGTTTCAAATCCCAAGTCCCGAACCCCGAATCCCGTTACGACACGGCTTTTTGCAGCGTCTCGCGGTTCACTTCGATCTTCATCCGCTGCTTCGCCTTCACCATGTAGGCGCCGAAGAAGCGGTTGCGCCGGTCGGCGAGCAGTTCCTCGCGGAACTTGTCTTTTGCCAGCGAGAAATCTGACGGCGTCGTTTCCTGCTTGTCGACGAGCTTGATGACCGCGGCGCCGTTGTCGGTCGCGATGGAATCGCTGACCGATCCCGGCGTCATCCTGAACGCCGCGTCGTCGATCGCCGGCGAGACGCCGACGTCGGTAATCGGCACGTCGCGCGCGATGAGCTCGGTCGTCTTCACCTCGACGCCGGCGGCTTTGGCCGTCTTGTCGAAGTCGGAGGCGCTCTTCAGCTTCGCGGCGAGTTCGCTCGCCTTCTGTTTCGCCAGATCGCGGGCCTTGATCTTGAGGATCTCGTCCCGCACGCGATCTTTCACCTCGTCCAGCTTGGGCACGTAGGGATCCTGCTTCGCGATCGGCGTGATGAACGCGAAGCCGCGCGACGCGCGGAGCCCCGCCGAGACGTCGCCGATCTTCATGTCGAACGCGCGGGCCGCCGCTTCGGGCGAGGGGCCGAGCCCCATGATCGGTTCATCGCGCGCGAAGAAGCCCGACTCCTGCACCGTCAGCCCCTGCGCCTTCGCGACTTTGTCGAGATCCGCGGGCTTGCTGATCTGCTTTTCGAGGGTCGCGGCGAGGTCGCCGGCCTGCGTCTGCGCGCGTTCGAACGCCAGCTGATCGGTCAGCTGCTGCCGCAGCTCGGCGAGCGTCCGCGTCGTGCCGGCTTTTTTGTCGGTGACCTTGATGATGTGGTACCCGAACTGCGTCTTGACCAGATCGCTGATCTGTCCGGGCTGCATCGTGAAGACGACCGCGTCGAACTCCGGCACCATCTTGCCGTGGCCGAAGTAATCGAGGTCGCCGCCGTTCTTCGCGCTGCCTTCGTCCTCGGAGTTCTTCTTCGCGAGCTCGCCGAAATCCGCGCCCGCCTTCGCCTGTTTCAGCAGCGCCTCGGCCTTCGCCTTCACGGCCGCATCGTCTTTGCCTTCGGTCTTGAGCAGGATGTGGCTCGCGCGCACCTGCTCCGGCGTCGAGTACTGCTCGATGTTGTCGTTATAGGCGCGCTCGACATCGGCCGGCGGGACGACGACCTTCGCGCGCACCGCGTCGATGTCGATCAGCAGGTAGCGAATCTTGCGCTTCTCGGGGATCTTGAAGTCGTTCTTGTGCCCTTCGAAGTGCGCGGCGATTTCCTGGTCGGTCGCGGCGACCTGGCCGCGGAACTTGTCGGCGGCGAAGCTCACGACCGAAATCTTCACCTTGTCGTTGCGCCGGCGGTATTCCTGCTCGAGTTCCTTGTCGGGAATCGACAGCCAGCCGGTGAGCGACGCGCGCAGCTTCTCGATGACGAGCGTCTTGCGGATGCCCTCTTCGAAGTCCGGCGGCGAGAGCGGCGGCTGCTGCATGCGGAGCAGCTGCTGATAGCGCGCGTCGCCGATGAAATGGCCGTTTTCCTGGAAGGCGGGGATGGCGAAGATCCGCTGGCGCACTTCCTCGTCGCTCACCGCGATGCCGAGCCGATCGGCCTCCGCGATCGACGCCTGCTCGTCGACCATCTGCTGGAGGATCTGCTGCTCGATGCCGAGCTGCTTCAACAGCTGCTCGCTCATCTGGCCGCCATACGTGGATCGATACGCCTGCAGCTGCGCCTGATAGGTCTTGCGGAATTCGCCCGACGAGATCGCATGGCCCTCGACGCTGGCGATCGTGTCGCCCGAGCTGGCATCCGTGCCGGAGCCGCGCAGGAAGTCGGGGATATAGAAGATGATGAACGCCAGCACGACAAGCACGAGACTCCACTGGAGCCACGCCTTGTGGCGGCGCATACGGTCGAGCATGGTCATTGGGGCACCTTCAGAAACTGTGATGGTACGTCAGGATCTTCGGAAGTGGCAAGCGAAGAGCGTGTATCAGTGTGTTATATTTGCCATGGATAGAACAACTTACCTTGAGCCGAGCCACCAGCGTGTCCAGTTCACGAAGAGCGCTCTATCAGGCGGCCGGCGGCGTGCGAAAACGCGCGTCGAAACTCCGCCGCGCCGGTGATCTGTCGCTGACGTCGTCATCGCTGGATTTCGCCGGCCGCCTCAGCGCGTCACAGCGCCAGATGCGCGGCCGCGTCGATCGCCGCGACGCGCTGGTCGAGATCATCCGCGCCGTGCACGCGACGCTCGAGCCGGCGGAGATTGCGGCGCTGATTGTCGAACGCGCGTCGGTGTGGGTCCCCGCGTCATGCTGGGCGGTGGTCTCGGCTGATCTCTCGGGGCAGTTGTTCGTGCTGTCGGGGCGCGGTGTCACGCAGGAGAACGACGGCGATGTCCGCGCCGTCGCGAAGTGGGTCATGAATCGCGGCGAAGAATTTTCCACCGACGATTTGCGCAACGACGCGCGCGTCCGCGCGCAGGCCGTGGGCGCCGTGCTCGCGCTGCCGCTCAACGGCCGCGACCGGCGCGTCGGCGCGCTCATTGCCTTCGATCGGGCCGCCGCCTCGCAGAAGCCGAAGCTCGCGCCGCGTCTGCTGCAGTCGGTGAATCTGCTGCTGGAGCCCGCCGCGATGGCGCTCGACAGCGCACTGCTGCTGAAGCGTGCCGAGGAACTGTCCGTCACCGACGATCTCACGCAGCTGTACAACTCGCGGTATCTCAACCTGGTCCTTCGCCGTGAAACAAAACGCGCGTCGCGCAGCGGCCGTCCGCTGTCGCTGCTCTTCATCGATCTCGACGGCTTCAAGGCCGTGAACGACGGCCACGGACATCTGTGTGGCAGCCGCGCGCTCGTCGAAGCCGCCGGGCTCATCCGCGGCAGCGCGCGCGAAACGGACGTGGTGTCCCGTTTCGGCGGCGACGAATTTGCGATCGTGCTTCCCGATACGGGCGGGGAAGGCGCGTACGCCGTCGGCGAACGCGTTCGCGAGCGCGTCGCGGGCCATTCGTTCCTGGCCGACGACGGCCTCAACCTGCATCTCACGGCGTCGGTGGGCGTCGCCACCCTTCCCGACGTGGCCGCCTCCGCCGATGAACTGGTCGCGGCCGCCGACAAGGCGATGTATCAGGTCAAAGATTCTGGCAAGAACGGTATTCAGGCTGCGTCGGCTCCCGCCGATAACTGACACGGCAACCAGCAGACGGTAGCCGGAACTGCACGAAATTACAGGAGTTTTCCCTTGAGTCTTCGCTCGATGCTGTCGTTGTTTAGTAGTGACCTGGCGATCGATCTGGGCACGGCCAATACCTGCGTGTACGCGCGCGGCAAGGGCATCGTGGTCAACGAGCCGTCGATTGTGGCCATCAACAAGGTCAACGGGCGCGTCGAAGCCGTCGGCAAGGACGCCAAGGACATGCTCGGCCGCACCCCCGGCAACATCGTCGCCATCAAGCCGATGAAGGACGGTGTCATCGCGGACTTCGAAGTCACCGAGAAGATGCTGACCTACTTCATCAAGAAGGCCCACAACCGCAACGTGTGGGTGCGTCCGCGCATCGTCATCGGCGTGCCCTCGGAGATTACGCAGGTCGAGAAGCGGGCCGTGAAGGACAGCGCGTATCGCGCGAAGGCGAGCGAAGTCCATCTGGTCGAGGAAGCCATGGCGGCGGCGATTGGCGCCGGCATGCCGATCACCGAGCCGTCCGGCAACATGATCGTCGACATCGGCGGCGGCACGACCGACATCGCCGTCATCTCGCTTGCGGGCATCGTCTACAGCAAGGCGGTGCGCGTCGCGGGCAACGAGATGGACGAAGCCATCATCCAGTACATCAAGAAGACGTACAACCTGCTCATCGGCGAACGGACCGCCGAACAGATCAAGATCGAGGTCGGCTCCGCGTTTCCGCTCGAAGAGCGGATGACGATGGAGATCAAGGGGCGGCATCTCATCGAAGGCGTCCCGAAGACCATCACGATCAGCGACGAGGAAATCCGCGAGGCGCTCGCCGAAACCGTCAACGTCATCGTCGACGCCGTGCGCGTCGCGCTCGAGCGGACGCCGCCGGAGCTCTCGGCCGACATCGTCGATCGCGGCATCGTGCTGACGGGCGGCGGGTCGATGCTCAAGAACCTCGACAAGCGGCTGCGCGAAGAAACCGGACTGCCGCTCGCCATGGCTGAAGATCCGCTGTCGTCGGTCGTGCTCGGCGCCGGCAAGATGCTGTCGGATTTCAATCTGCTGAGGAAGATCTCGATTGATTGATCGTCGCGCGTCTCTGTAAATGGCTCTCCTCGACATACGCCGGCGCTCCGGGTACCTCTTCCTCGCCGTGATGCTCGGTCACGTCATTCTGATTTCCGCGCAGGTGAACTCGCGCCGCGGCGTGCCGGTGCTCGAATCCGTGACGTTCGGTGTGTTTGCCGAAGCCCAGCGCGGGCTGTCGATGGGCGTGTCGGGCATGCGGCGCGTGTGGAACCGGTACGTCTGGCTGCGCGGCGTCGAATGGGAGAACGCGGATCTCCGCCGCCAGCTCGACGACGTGCGGGTGCAGTATCAGGAGCGGCGTGCGCTCGCGGATCGCGCGCGGCAGCTCGAGGAGCTGCTCGCGCTTCGCGATCGATCGAACCTGCAGACGATGGCCGCCGAAATCATCGCCGCCAGCGCGTCGCCCGATTTCCGGACGCTCACGATCGACAAGGGCACACGCCAGGGCCTCAAGCCCGATATGGCGGTCATCGCCGCGGCCGGCATCGTCGGGCGCGTCGTGGTGCCCAGCCCCGCCGCCGCGAAAGTGCAGCTGCTGATCGATCGCAACGCCGCGGCCGGCGCGTTGATCGAACGATCGCGCGCGCAAGGCGTCGCGATCGGCGGCGGCGACGAGCGTCTGCGGCTCGATTACGTCTCAGAAGTGTCGGACGTCGTCGTCGGCGATCTCGTGGTGACGTCGGGCATCGACGGCATCTACCCGAAGGGCTTCACCCTGGGATATGTCGACACGGTGGAAAAGAACGGGCCGGCGTACAAGCGCATCACGATCAAGCCGGCGGTGAACTTCTCGTCGCTCGAAACCGTGCTGGTCGTGCTGACGCCGACGCCAATCAAGCAGGCCGAGGAGAGCCACGAGTGAAGACGGCCGGGATCATCCTGGCGATCGTCCTTGCTCTCGCCCTGCAGACGACCATCGCGCGCTTCGTCGTCTCCGGCACGGTGGCTGTGGACCTCGTGCTCGTCGTCGTCGTGTACGTGGCGCTGTCCTCCGGATCGGTGCCGGGCCTCATGACGGGCACCGTCGCCGGGCTCATCCAGGATTCGCTGTCGACGGGCGTCATCGGTATCGGGGGGCTGGCCAAGACGATCGTCGGCTTCGTGACCGGCATCGTGGGAACGCAGCTCAATATTGCCGAGCCGGTCGCGCGGTTTGTCGTGTTTTTTGTGGCGACTGTCGCGCACCAGGCCATTACCATCGGCCTGGGGGTGGTGCTCGGTCTAAGGCCGTTTGGCACGCCTTACGCTGCGGTGGCGGGGGAAGCGCTGGGCAATGCCGTGGTGGGCGCGGCGGCCTTTCAGCTGGCCGAGCTGCTCCCCGGGGCCGTGGAGCGGCGCCGGATGGGCCGCAGCCGGATCCGGCGCTAGAATCTAGCGAGAGTTATGCATGGTGGTTGAAGATCGCCGCAAAGCCAGCACGCGTCTGACGGCCCTCCAGGCCCTGTTTGCCGGGGCCTTCTCGGTGCTCGCCGTGGGGTTCTGGGTGCTGCAGGTCGTGCAGCACCAGCAATACAACGAAATGGCGGAGAACAACCATCAGCGGACGCTCGCGCTGCGGGCGCCGCGCGGCCTCGTGTTCGATCGCGAAGGCCGCGTGATGGTGGAGAACCGCCACTCGTACAGCATCTCGATCGTCCGCGAGCACACGAAGGATCTGTCGCGCACGATCCGCATACTCGCGTTGGTGCTCGGCCTTGAAGAGTCCGGCGTGCGGACGATCGTCGACCGCCATCGCCGCGAGCCGACCTACCGTCCCATCACGATCATTCAGGACGCCACGCTCGCGCAGGTCGCCGCCGTCGTCGCGCGGCGTCTGGATTCGGAGCTGCCGGACGTCGTCGTCGAGCAGGTGCCGACGCGGCGGTATCCCGACACCATGGGCGCGCATCTGTTCGGGTACGTCGGCGAGGTGAGCGACGCGCAGGTCGCCGAGAGCGGGACGCTCAAGAGCGGCGACATCACCGGACAGTCCGGCATCGAGAAAATCTACAACGCGTACCTGATGGGCGAGGACGGCGCCAGGCGCGTCGTCGTCAACAGCGTCGGCCGCGAAATCCGCACGCTCGAAGAGGCGCCGCCGATCGAAGGCAAGCGCCTGCAGCTGACCGTCGACTACGACGTGCAGAAGGCGATCGAAGACTCGTTCGACGCGATCGATCTCAACGGGGCGGCCGTGGTCCTTGATCCGAACGACGGCGCCGTGCTCGGGTTCACGAGCAGGCCGGCGTACGATCCGAACGCCTTCGCCGCCGGCATCGACAGACCGACGTGGAACTCGCTCACCGCCGACCGGGACAGGCCGCTGAACGACCGCGCGATTCAGGGCCGCTATTCGCCGGGTTCGACGTTCAAGATGGCGGTCGCCCTTGCCGGGCTCGAAGAGGGCATCATCACGCCCGACTTCCACGTCAACTGCCCCGGGCACGCGAACTTCTACGGCCGCGACTTCAAGTGCTGGCGCCTCAGCCGGGGCGGGCACGGCTCGATCGATCTCCGCCGCGCGATCAAGGAGTCATGCGACGTGTACTTCTACACGGTCGCGAATATGGTGGGCGTCGACAAAATCAACAAGTGGGCCACCGCGCTCGGCATGGGCGTCATGAGCGGCATCGACCTGCCCAATGAAGTCCAGGGCCTCGTGCCGTCCACCGCGTGGAAGCGCGAGAAGATGCACGAGAAGTGGTACGCCGGTGAAACCATTTCCGTCGGCATCGGCCAGGGCCAGGTCACGACGACGCCGGTCTCCATGGCCGTCTACATGGCGACGCTGGCCAACGGCGGCACGCGGGTGACGCCGCACCTGCTCAAGGCCGTCGACGACGGCAGCGGGTGGAAGCCGATCCCGGCGCCGGCGCCGCAGGGCCACACCGACATCGATCCCGAGAAGCTGCAGGTCATCAAAGACGGCATGTGGGCCGTGGTCAACGAGCCGCACGGCACGGGCGGCAACGCGAGAATTGACGGCCATGACGTGGCCGGCAAAACGGGAACGGCGCAGGTCATCTCGAACCAGGGCAAGGCCGCGGCCGGCAAGACCGAGAAGGATTTGCGCGACAACGGCTGGTTCGTGTTCTTCGCCCCGAGGGACAACCCGCAGATTGCCGGCGTCGTCTTCCTCGAGCACGGCGTGCACGGCGGCAACGCCGCGATGATCGTCCATCACATCCTGGACGTCTTCTTCGCGAAGAAGGACGGCAAGCCGCTGCCGCCGAAACCCATAATCACGCCGAATCTCGATCCGTCGATGGGCTAGATGTTCGAACGACGGCTCTACCATCACATCGACTGGGCACTCGTCGCCGCCATCTTCGCGCTGTGCGGCCTCGGCGTCGTGATGATTTACAGCACGACGTCGGACCCGACGCGCGCCGCGTCGCATCTATGGGTGACGCAGTTGTACGCGATCGCGCTCGGCGTGATCGCGATGCTGGTGGCGCTGTCGGTCGATTACCGCGCGTTCACCGACAAATCGCACTGGATCTACATCGCGCTCATCGCCGTGCTGGTGTACGTCATGTTCTTCGGCACCGTCCAGATGGGCGCGCGCCGATGGATTCCGCTCAAGTTCTTCAACCTGCAGCCGTCCGAATTCGCGAAAATCGGTGTCGCGCTCGTGCTCGCCAAGTTCTACGGCGAGAATCGCGGCGCCCCGCAATGGACCGACCTCGCGATCGGCGGCGCGCTCACTCTTCTTCCACTCGCGCTCGTCGCGAAGGAGCCTGATCTCGGCACGGCCGTCGTGCTGCTGCCCGTGTTCGTTGCCATTGCGTATCTCGCCGGCATGCGCCTCCGCATTCTCGGCGTCGTCTTCCTGGCGCTCATCCTCGCCGCTCCCGTCGCGTGGATGTTCGCGCTCAGGCCGTATCAGAAATCACGCATCTCGACCTTTCTCGATCCCTCCCAGGATGCCAAGGGCGCCGGATACCAGCAGATCCAGGCGCGCATCACGGTCGGATCGGGAGGCCTCACTGGAAAGGGCTTCAGAAAGGGGACGCAAGGCCAGTTGCGATTCCTCCCCGTGGCCCACAACGACTTCATTTTCTCGGTGCTGGCCGAGGAACAGGGATTCGCCGGCGTCCTCGTGGCGCTTGGCCTGTATTTGTTCGTGATCCTGCGTGCGCTCGAGGCGGCCCGTCTGGCCAAAGACCGCCTCGGCTCGTACCTCGTCCTCGGCGTGCTCGCCAGCTTCAGCTTCCAGGTGATTTACAACATCACCATGTCGGCCGGACTGGCGCCCGTCAAAGGACTCACGCTGCCGCTCATGAGTTACGGCGGGTCGTCGATGATTGCGACGCTCGCGGGCTTCGGCCTCGTACTCAACGTGCGCATGCGCAGGTTCACGAATTGAGGATCGACATGCGAATGGCGATCTTCAGGAGTGCTGCGCATGACCAAGGAGATGATCATCTCCTCCAACGGCCACGAAACGATGGTGGCCATCCTCGAAGACGATCTCGCTGCTGAAATTTTCGTCGAACGCGAACGCCAGCGCGGCGTCGTCGGCAACGTCTACAAGGGCCGGGTGTCGAAGGTCCTGCCCGGCATGCAGTGCGCCTTCATCGATCTCGGCCTCGAGCGCGACGGCTTCCTGTACGTCGCCGACGTCGTCGACGCGATGGAGGAATTCGACAGGCTCGATTCGGGTGACGACGACGAGAGCGGGAAGGAGGCGGCCCCGAAAGAAAAAGGGCCCCGCCCCCAGCCCAAGATCGAAGAGCTGCTGAGCGCCGGCCAGGAAATCCTGGTCGAAGTCGTCAAGGAGCCGCTCGGCACCAAAGGCGCGCGGCTGACGTCGCACGTGACGATGGCGGGCCGCTTCCTGGTGTTCATGCCGACGGTCGACCACGTCGGCATCTCCCGGAAGATCGACTCGCGCGAAGAGCGGTCGCGGCTGCGCGGCATCGTCCGCGAGTTCCGCGAGCAGCACGGGTTCACGGGCGGCGTCATCATCCGGACCGCGGCCGCTGGCCGGAGCAAGGAAGACATCGTCGCGGACCTCGATGGGTTCCACAAGACCTGGCTCGAGATTCGCCAGAAGATGGACACGCGGCGCGCGCCCGCCGTCGTCTATCAGGAACAGAGCCTGGTGGGGAAGCTCCTGCGGGACCTGCTGACGGACGAATTCCAGGCCATCCGGATCGACAACGAGGTTGAATACCGGCGCGTGCTCGAGCTCGTCGAGCGCATCCTGCCCAGCCTTGCGCCGCGGGTGAAGCTCTACACGAAGCCGTATCCGATCTTCGAGGAGTACGGCGTCCAGGCCGAGATCGACAACGCGCTCAAGAGCAAGGTCTGGCTCAAGTCCGGCGGGTCGATCGTCATCAACCAGACCGAGGCGCTCGTCGCGATTGACGTCAACACCGGCCGCTACGTCGGCAAGAAATCGAGCGGACGGCTCGAGGACACCATCGTCAAGACGAACCTCGAGGCCGCGAAGGAAATCGTCCGCCAGCTCCGCCTCCGCGATCTGGGCGGCATCGTCGTCTGCGACTTCATCGACATGGAGGAGAAGAAGAACCGCCAGAAGGTCTTCCAGACGGTGGAGCAGGAGCTGCGGAAGGATCGCTCGCCGTCAAAGGCGCTGCAGGTCTCCGACTTCGGCCTCGTGATCATCACGCGCAAGCGCGTGAAGCAGAGCCTCGAGCGCGTGATGACGGAGCCGTGCCCGTACTGCTCGGGCACGGGCGTCATCAAGTCGACGTCGACGATCTGCTACGAGATTTTCAACGAGGTGCGCAAGATCGGAGCCGACCTGAACGGCAATCGCGTCCTGCTGCGCGTGAACCCGGAGATTGCCCGCGCGTTCCGCGAAGAAGAAAGCGCGGTGTTGCGCGATCTGCGGCAGTCGATCGGCCGCGACGTGACGGTGAAACCGGATATCCAGCTTCACCACGAGCAGTTTGATGTGATGGCCGTCTGACGTTCAGCGCTTCGCGATGACGATGTTGCCGCTGAACGTCCGGAGGTTCAGCGAGGCGCTGCCGTCGCCGAACGTGGCCTGCAGCGACTCGTTGCGCGGCCCGCGGCCTCTGCCGGACCGGATCTCCGGATTCCGATCGCCGCCGACGGTCATCTGAAAATCCGAGCGAACTGCACCACTGAAGCTGCTGGCATTCAGCTCGAAGCCGGTGGCGTCTGCCAGCGTGAAGCGCACGTTGCCCGAGTGCGAACTCACCTCGTAGCGGCCGTTGCGCGCCAGGGTCCCGGAGTATTCGAGACTCCCGCTGACGCTCCTCGCCGTCAGCCGCTCGCAGGCGGCATCGCGCAGCCGGAAGTCGCCGCTCACTGTGCTCGCCTCAACAACTCGCGCCTTCAGGCCCGTGACCTGGATGCTTCCGCTCACACTCGAGATCGACACGTTGTCGTCATGCGAGATGCCGCCGAGCTCGATGTCTCCCGAAACCGTCCTCACGTGCTCCACGCGCGGCGTGTCCGTCGACGTGATGTTGCCGCTCACGCTTCCGAGGCGGAGCGCGCCCTTCACGCCGGTCACCCTGACGTGGCCCGACACCGAGTGCGCCTCGAGCGACACGCCGGCGGGGACGGCGATGGTGTAGTCGACCGACACATCGTCGTTACCTGGGGACCAGACGGTGGGGTATTCCGTTCTGACATCCACTCTGCCCGTGTGCTCTTCGACGACGACCCGCACACGATCGAGGGTGCGGCGGTCGCCGCGTCCCCGCTTGACGGCGTCGATCGACACCTCGTCGCCGCCGGCCGCCGAGACCACGATGGACCCCGAGACGTTCGAAATGCTGACGCGGCCGTCGCGCGCGACCTTGACCTTGCGTGAAAACGTATCGCTCTGTTCGGGGCCGCGCCGGCCCTGATAGAACTCCCGCGCTTCAGCCACCGCGCGGAGGACGGCCTGACGGGCTTCCTCGCGCGTCTGCTGCCATGACGACTGCGCGGATGCGTGCGTGGCGCCAAGGACGAGGAGAGGAGCCACGAGTGCGGATGTCAGCCTGATACGCATGGTCTAGGTGCCCTTCTGCTTGATGCCGGTGACGATACGGGCGGCGCCCGCGTCGTTCCCTTTGCGCATTTCGTTGATGAGCGCCACCGTGTCCTGCAGCAGCGCGATCTTCGTCTTGAAGTTCTCGAGCAGGCTCGCCTGCGCCGGCCCGCTCGAGGGCTGGGCCCTGAGCGCCGCGCGGCTTTCGCTGATGGCCTGATCGACTACCGTGAGGTTCTTCTCGAGCGTGGAGGCCGTCTGGGGATCGAGCGCGCCCTTTTCCGCATTCGCAATCTGCTCGAGGCCGGTGATCGCCTTCTGGTAGTGCTGTTCGGCCTGAAGGAGCTCTGCCTCGACCGACTGCGCAGTGGGCGCCTCCGTCGATGCCGTCGCCGGGGCTGTCGAAGCGGCGGCCGGGGGCCGGCGCCGCAGATCCGCGGCCTTGAAACCGACGAGCGTGGCCAGCACGAGCGCGGCGGCAGCGGCCAGCCACGGCCATCGCGGCGTGCGACGTCCGGCGCTCCTGGCGGCGCTGTCGCGAAGCGCGCGTTCGATGCGAGGCCAGGCGTCCCGGGGCGGCTCGAGCGGCGGCAGCCGGCGTGCCGCGGACTGCACGCCGCGCAGGCTGTCGACGAGGGCCTGGCACTCACGGCACGCCGCGACGTGTGCGGCGACGTCCGCGCGCGCACCCGGCGCGAGCGCGTCGTCGACGTAGTCGTTCAGCGTGACGCCGTCTGGATGGGGAGGGGTCATGTCAGCAACGCCCGCAATTTCATCCGCGCCTTGAACACCTGCGATTTCGACGTGCCCTCCGCGATACCGAGCATCGCGGCAATTTCCTTGTGCTCGTAGCCCTCGACGTCGTGCAGCACGAACACTTCACGGCAGCCCGGCGGCAGCTGCTGCATCGCCCGTTCGAGATCGATGCGTTCGGCCGGTGATTCGCGGGGCGCCGGCAGCGCCGGCGCGTAATCCTGATCCGCGAACGCGCTGGTCGCCTTGTCCATCTTCGCCTGGCGGCTCCGCACGAAATCGAGACAGTGATTGAGGGCCAGACGGTAGAGCCACGTGCCGACCGCCGCGTCGCCCTTGAATCCGCCGATCTTCCGGTACGCCTGCAGGAAGATCTCCTGGAGCAGGTCCTCGCCGGTTTGGGGCGATCCCGCCATGCGTGCCGCGAGCGAGAAGATGCGCGAGCTGTGGCGAGCGTAGAGCTCCGCAAACGCGTCGACGTCGCCGGCCTTGCAGCGGGCGACCAGATCCGGCGAGTCCTCGTCGGTCCTGTTCACCGTCGCCTGCTTAGACGGAATGGCCTGCATGCCGCGTTGCCCCACGGCATGTGGATACGCGAGCCGTCGGCCGTTAGTTCGAGATTCGGCGCCCCGGAGCCCACCGGAAACGGCTGAGGGAGCGCACCCGCATGCCGGCCACCCTCACGCCTTCGGCCACGAGCAGCGCGCGCTTCAGGACCTCGCGGCCGCCGTAGCCTCCGAGCCGCCCGCCTGCCGCGATGACTCGATGGCAGGGGACGTCCGGACGGTTGCAGTTCCGCATGACGTTGCCGACCGCGCGCGCCGCGCCGGGATGCCCAGCGATTCTCGCCACGTCGCCGTACGTCACGACACGGCCGGCGGGAATCCGCCGGACGATCGAAAGAACGCGAGCCGGAAATGGCGGGCGCGACGTGCTCAATTGAGATTCACTCGCTCCAAGCCGTAGGGCCTGTACGGCGCCGGTCCTGTGCTGACCACTTCGAGTGAGAGGCGATCGCCGTCGACACGCACGATCACGAAGTGGTGGGGGTTGTCCGCGACCTCGCGGCCGGGCTTGATCAGGTGCTCCACGCGGACGTTCCGCGCGGCGTTCGCCGTCAGATACGCCTGAAGATCCGGCTCGCCCGTGTAGACGTAGCTCGGAGCGCCGCCGCCTCCGCTCACGAGGTGATCCATCCGATAGGTCCGTCCGCCGTCGTCGTACCGCTCGATGAAGTGGTCGAGCAGGTGGTCGTGTCCGCAGATCGTCATCCGGACGTGATGCTTCTGGAAGAGCGGCAGGTACACCGCGCGGATTGCGGCGGACGGCGGCTCGAGCACGTTGCCGCCGTGCTGGCCCGAGTCGAACGGCGGGTGGTGGAACACGGCGAAGACGTGGTGATAGCGCGCGCGGTCGAGCCCCTCGAGCTGCCGCGTCACCCACGCGAACTGCTTCTCGTCGGTCGCGATATTCGAATCGAGCAGAATGAAAAATGAGTTGCCGTAGCCAAACGCATACGTCGGATAGCCGTCGAGCCGCATCGGCGATCCGTCGGCCGGCATGAGCCTCGACATCGCGCTCAACGTGTTGCGCAGGCCATGTTCGCGCTCCGGATCGCCGGACGGACGAACGGTCGTGTCGTGGTTGCCGGGCGCGAAGTAGAAGGGCAGGCCCGCCTGTCGCGTGATCCGCTCGATCACGGGCACGTAACTCACGTTCCACATCGCGCCGTTGGGCCCGTAAAGCACTGCGTCGCCCGATGACACGACGAATCGCGCCGGAAAGTCCGTCGAGGCGAGCCGCTGTTCGGCGGCGATCATCTCGTCCACCACTGCGCTGTGCGGACCTTGGATCAGGCGGCCGTCCGGCGCAGGCTCGCCTGATCGCGACGGCCCCTCCGATCGCGTGTCGCCATACACGAAGAACGAGAACTTCGTCACCTGGGCCGTGGCGGCCTCAGGGGGCAGTAAGTGCTCGGGCGGCTCGATTGGCCGCACCTGCACGTCGTCTGGCTGGCTCCGCACTTGCGCGCTCGGCCGGGACAGCACGCCCCCGGCGACCAGCAGTGACGCTGTGAGGAGGACGAATTTCCGCATGGGCAGATGATCCTATCGCAGCCGCGTCATACCAGGGTCAACGGATCGAGCTCGTAGTCGGCGGGATCCACCGGCGAGACGACGGAGGAAGGCGCGCCCGCTTCGGGCTGCGCCTCCCAGAGGTTGAGATCGACGGCGGACTCGAGGCGCGTGCCCGCCTTGTCGAACAGGACGCGAACCTGCGGCCGGTAGGGATCGGGCGCGTGCACCTGGCGCACGACGGCGATTTCGCCGGTGTTCAACTTCACGAAGTTGCCGACCGGATAGATGCCGAGCAGCTGCACGAACCGGCGCACCAGATTCTGGTCGAACTGCTGTCCGTCGTTCCGCTTCAGCACCTGCAGAATCCGGTCGGTGGGATACGACTGCTGATAGGCGCGCTGCGACCGCATCGCGTCGTAGACGTCCGCGATGCCGCAGAGCATCGTGCCGAGGTTGAGCGTGGGCCGGTTGACGCCGTTTGGATATCCCGTGCCGTCGATGCGCAGGTGATGCTCGAACGCCACGATCGGCACGAGCGCCGGGACGTCGGGTGTGCCCCGCAGAATCTCCGCGCCGTCGACGACGTGACGCTTCATGATCGCGAACTCGGCGTCCGTCAGTTTGTCCGGCTTGTTCAGCACCTCGAGGGGCGTGCGGACTTTGCCGATGTCGTGCATCAGGGCGGCGAGGCCGAACTCGCGCAGCAGGCTGCCGTCGATGCCGAGCGCGCGCGCCTGGCCCATCATCAGAATCGACACGTTCACCATGTGGGTGAACGTGTAGTTGTCGTAGTTCTTGAGCGTCGTCAGGGCCAGGAGGGCCGTGCGGTTCTGCGCGACCGCCTGCGCGAGGCCGTCGATCATCGTGCGCGCGAGCGTCGCGTCGGGCTGGCCTTCGGTCTGCGCGCTCTCCCAGATGTTGCCGGCCACCGACACGGCTTCTGAATACATCCGGCGGATCGTGCCCATATCGCTGGCGTCGGCATCGACCTTCTGCTCGACGACGACGCGGCCGACGCGGATGTGCTGGAGGGGCGCGAACGCCTCCGCCGGGTCGGTTGCCTTGTCGACGTGATCGAGCGCGGCGACGGCGACGGCAAACGCCGTGAGCTCGTCGATCGTGACGCCGCGTTCAATGGTGATCCGCTCGAAGCCGGCCTCGCGCAGCCTGCGTCCCGTCGATCCCAGCGACTCGGACTTCGATACCGGCGTGTCGTCGACGATGATCTCGTTGCCGACCATGCCGATGACGATCGAGGGCTCCATCGCATGCAGCAGCTGGATCGCCGTCGACAGCGCGCTGATATTGCGCATGATGATCGGGTGGCCCTTCGAATAGAGCTGCATCGATCGCATCGTCGCCGAGAAGGAGCGGAGCAGCTCCTCCGCCATCTGCAGGCGGGGCGCGGCCATTACGCTGCCCCCTGTATCGGCCGGCGGTTGCGCAGATGCGGGCGGGCCGCGTTGCGCAGCCCGCGCGGTCCGTTCGTCACGGCCTCTTCGAGGACGGCGATCGCTTCGTTGGTGCCGACGCGCGCGAGCGCGGCCGCCGCCGCGGCCCGCAGCGCGGACGTGCGCCTCGGCGCCCACCATTCGCCGGGCCGCCTGAAGGCTTCGGTCAGCGGCTGCACGGCCTCGGGATCCTTCAGCACGCCAAGCTGTTCGATCGCGCGCAGGTACACGGACGTCAGCCGCTTGTGATCGACATTCCGGAGGATGTACGCGACCAGCGGCGTCGCACGCTCGTCGCGCACCGAGCTGATGGACTGCATGATCGCGTTGCGCGACTGTTCGCTGCCGGTCGCCAGCGCCTGCTGAAGCACCTGGAACGCCTTGTCGGTCCCGATGTTGAGGATGGCGCGCACCGCCTCGCGCTGGACCTGTGGTTCGGTGTCATCCAGCAGTTCGGTGAGCTCGGGCAGCGCGTCGCTGCCGCCGAACTGCCGCATCAGCTGAATCGCCGTCCTGCGGACGGCCGCGTTGGCCGAGTTCTTCAGCCGTTCGATCGTCCGCCGCGCGACCGCGCCGAATGCCAGCAGGATGGCCGTCAGCCGCTCCCGTGTCTTTCCGCGCTGCTCGGCCGCGAGCGCCTCCGCCAGAGGACGGACCAGCACTTCTCCGAACGACAGGCACATCGACTTCACGCGGTCGAACTGCGAGTCGTCTACCGACGCGAGATGAATGACGATGTGCTGCATCATCGGGCCGGCGACGATCATGTCGATCGCGATCATCGCGTGTTGCCGGCGGTCCTTCGTGCCGCCGCTGGACGCCGCCGCCGCGATCACGTCGATCAGGCTCAGCGCGGCGTCGAAGTCGCCGACGAGCAGGAGATCCTCGAGCGTGTGGACGACGGGCGCCATCAGGTCGCCCCACCGTGCATCGTGCTGCTCGATGCGGAGCAGATCCAGCAGCAGCGAGATGTCCAGCGTCCGCACGGCCGTCGTCGACACCGTGGTCAGCCAGCCCGTGACGCGCTCCGGCGGATCGTCGCTGACTTTTTCGACGGCGACGGCATGCGTGCGGGCGCTCGAGAGCTCGCGCGCGTACGGCTCGGAAATGAACGGCTTGTCCGAGTACGACGTGAGCAGCTTGTGCGCGACGGCGCCCCAGACGTCGTCGAATCCGTCGGTGCTGCCGAGCGGCGACGCGGCCACATCGTCCTTCGCCATCGTCAGCAGCCGCTCGCGTTCGGTGGAATCGCTGACGAGCGCCTGAAACGCCTGCGCGAGCCGGTCGGTCGGCGAACCCTCGGCAATCAGGTTGCGCGACACGAAGCCCGCGATGGTCTGATCGGACATGTGGCTGAGGACCGCGTCCATCACCCGATCCTGATTTGTCCTGCCTGCGTCGGCGGCGTCTTCAGTCAGCAGCCCCATGATCATCTCGGGGGTGAGCTGGCCGACCGCCGACGCCACGTTGCGCAGCATCGGGTCGAGCATGTCCGGCTGCCTTTTCGAGACGGCCTCGACGAAGCCGCGAATCATGCGCATGACCGCGGCGCTTTTCGCGCCGATCCCGCCCTGTACGCGATCTTCGAGCGTGGTCATCAGCTCCGACACGCGCTCGGCGCTGCCGGCGAGCTCGAGCAGCTCGCTCATCGCGCTGTCGTCGAAGGTCATCATGCCCTCGAGGCAGCTCGAGATGATGTGTTCCCACGCCGCCGTATGCCCGCCGCCGCGCTCCCGCAGCACCTCCGTGTAGTCGATCTCGCGAAGCTCGATGTGGCGGCCGGCCATCGTGGTCCACACGCGCGAGATGCCGCCCTCGGCCCGGATCGATTCGGGCGCGCGTCCAAGCAGCTTGAGAAACGCGAGCCAGGAGTCGCGATCGCCGCCGGGGTTGATCACCATCTCGCCGATGAGGTGATCGTGCAGCAGCGCCGCGAGGTCGGTCACGGCCTGATCGTCTCTCGCCGGTTTCCGTCCGTCGACGCGCAGCGCTTCCGGCAGGACGGTGATCTTGAGCGGACTGTGGAGCGAGTCGTGCGAGGTCGTCTGGACGATGCGCCCGAGCGTGGCCCCAATCGCCGGATGCGACGACGGGTAGAGGAGCACGGCGCGCGCCGCGGCCTTGCACGCGCGCGACAGCTCCAGGATGCGCGCCGTCTCCTCCGGGCTGAGAAGCTCGACCTCGTCGCTCATAGGTACTTCAAGGGATCGATGCCCGCCTCCTCGGGATCGACCGCTTCGACGACGGCGCGCGGATGCTGACCGCGGCTGTCGAGGTCCCACGTGTTCGTCAGCAGCGGCTCCTCGAGCATGTTGCCTTTGCTGTCCGAGATGATCTTGACCTGCGGCCGGAACGGATCCGTCGGATGCTCGGCCGTGACGATGGCGAGCTCCTCGGTGCTGAGCCGCACGAGATTGCCGACAGGGAAGAGGCCCATCAGGTTCACGAAGCGCTTGAGCAGCACCTGGTTGAATGCCGGATTGTCCTGCTCGCCCATGATGTTGCGGATGCGATCGGTCGCGAGGCCCTTGCGGTAGGGCCGCGTGCTGCGCAGCGCGTCGAAGACGTCGGCGATACTGACGATCATCGTGCACAAGTTCAGTGTGCGGCTGCCGATCTTCTCGGGATATCCGCTGAGATCCTGTTTGAGGTGGTGCTCGAACGCGACGATCGGCGCGAGCGCCGGCATCTCCGGCGTGCGGCGCAGAATGTGCGCGCCGTCGACGACGTGGCGCTTCATGATGTCGAACTCGTCCCGGCTCAGCTTGTCAGGCTTGTTGAGCACCTCGAGCGGCGTGTTGACCTTGCCGATATCGTGCATCAGCGCGGCGAAGCCGAATTCGCGCAGCAGGTTGCCTTCGATGTTGAGCGCGCGCGCCTGCGCCATCGCCAGCGCCGACACGTTCACCATGTGCGTGAACGTGTAGTTGTCGTATTTCTTCAGCGCGGTCAGCGCCATCAGCGACGTCCGGTCCTGGGTCACGAGCCTCGCGAGACCGTCGATGATCTTTTTCGCGGCGCCGGGATCCGGCTTGTCGCCGGCTTTTGCCGCCTGCCAGAGCGTCTCGGCCGTCTCGACGGCCGTCGAGTACACCTTCCGGGCGGCCGCGATGCCGGCCTCCTGGTCGTCGACCTCTTCCACGACGACACGGCCGAGGGTGACGTGGCGGATGCCACGGGTGGCAAGCCGGTCGGGCAGCGGGATGGGGGACTTCCGATCGCTCAGGACGGCGATCAGGCCGCGGACTTCCTCTTTCGTGAGGCCGCGCGTGAACGTGATCTTCTCGACCTCGCGCTCCCGCAGGTCGTGGGCGAAGCCGACGAGCGTGGCGCTGCCCTTCGGCAGGCGGGTCGTGTCGACGACGATCTCGTCGCCGATGAACGCGACGACGACCGAATGCGCGGATTGCAGGCCTTCGATCGCGGCGGTGCTGAGCGCGTCGATGCCGCGCTGCACGAGCGGGTGGTTGGGCGCGTACAGTTCCGTGCCCCGCAGCGCCGCCGCCAGCCGTCGTACGAGCTCTTCGGACTTCTTCTGTTCCATCGATGTCTACCGGCGCTTCTGCGCCAGGATCTTCCTTAACGCACGATCGCCGGACGTGGCCAGCTCGTCCATCGCCGCGGCCGCCTTCTTCCCGCCGATGCGCATCATCGCGTCGACCGCATGTTCCTTCAACGCCTTGACTTTCTTTCCGCCGAAGAATCTCTTCACGCGCGCCACGTTCACGAGCGTGGGCATGGCTCCGTCGCTGCCGACGGCCGCGAGCGCGTCGACGGTTTCGAGCACGACTTCGTGGTCTTTGCCCAGCGGTTCGCTTTCGGCGATGACGCGCGCAAGCATCGGCACGACGCGCGGGTCCTTATCGGCGACCAGCGCATCGATGACCGCGCTGCGGAGCTGGCCGGTCGCCGCCCGCAGGACCGTCTGCACCGCGCGCGCCGCCGCCGGATCGTCGATCTTGCCGAGCGCGGCCACCGCGGCCTGCGCGACACGCGGGTCGCTCTTGCGCAGCAGCGGCTGGAGCAGCGCGACGGCCTCCGACGACGCGATGGCGCCCAGGATCGTCGCGCCGGTGACCTGCGCGAACCAGCGTTCGTCGGACACGAGCGGCGCCAGGCGCGAGACGGCGGGCTTGCCGAAGCCGACAATCGTGCTGGACGCGCGGCGCGACGCGACGGTGTCCTTTTCCGCGACCGCGCCGGCAATCAGCGCGCCGACCGTGGACGGCCCGATTCTGGTGATGATCGTCCGGATGCTGTCCCATCCGGCATCGTCGACGTCGCCGATGATCGAGACGGTTTCGCGCATCGCCAGCGACTCGCCGAGACGGTCGAGCGCCTGGCGGCACATGTCGCGCCCGATCGCGGCCGCGGCCGACGCGCGAGCCGTCAGCGCCGCGACGACGGATTTCGTGTCGTCGTAGGCGCCGGCCATCAGCAGGTCTTCGGCCAGCGCTTCCATGTCTTCGGCGATTTCGCCCGCGCGCCTGGCGTCGGTCTCGATCGTCATCAGATCGATGAGCATCTGCACCGAGAGCCCTCGGACGCTGTCCTGGCCGAGGCTCGACATCCATTCGGGCAGCTCCGGCGGCAGTTCGGCCGTCGCCATGCGCTCGGCGCGGCCGCCGACGCCGTCGAGCGCCGACCGGTACGACTCGGAGACGAACGGCTTGTCGTTGTACGAGACGAGCAGCTCTTCCATCGACGACCACAGGGTCTGGAACTGGCCGGCCTTGCCGAAGTCGGTTTCGCTGAGCAACGTGCGCGTCAGGGTCATGACGCGCTCCTTGCGATCTTCGTCGGGCGCGATCGTATTGAAGATCGTCGCGAGGCGATCCGACGCCTGGCCGTCAATCGCGAGCGCCGTCGCCAGGAGCTGGGCCACCTTCGTGTCGTCGAACGCCGCCGCGAGGCCCTTCACGATCTGCGTCGTGGCTTTCGGGTCGTCCTCGGTCTGCAGCACCTGCATCACGACGTGCGGATCGAGCTGCAGCGACGCGGTCGCGAGGTTGTTCATGACATCGGGCATCCGGTCGGCGGCCTTCGCCGAGACGATGCCGGTGAGGTGGCGATACGCGGCGAGGACGGCCGCCGCCTGCGACGTGATCATCGGCGAGCCGTCCATCGCGCACCGCGGCGCGGCGACGGCCGTCGCCAGATCGCCGATGTCCGGGGCGCTGCCGGCGATCGCGAGGATGCGTTCCTGCGCGGCTTCGTCGAAGACGGTGAGTGCGCTGGTAATCGACAGGACGATCGATTTCCACAGATCGTCGCGCCTGGCGGGCTCGGGGACGTCGCCCTCTTCCCGCGCAAGGACTCGTGCGTAGTCGATCTGTTCGAGCTGAACCGACGGATGGCCCTCGGTTTCCCAGATCCTGGCGGGGCCGCCACGCGTGCGGCGATCGGCCGCGTCGAGCGTCAGGACGCGAAGCATCGAGTGGACGGCGTCAGGCGGCACGTCGCCGACGAACGTGATCCGCAGCAGATCGCGATCGTGCAGCAGGGCGGCGGCTTCGGCGATGCCGCCCTGTCCCGCGTCCGCCGCCGCGCCTTCGATCAGCAGCGTGTCCGGCGTGATGCCGATGGAAAAGATCGCGCCGGCCGTCGTCTGTTTAATCGCGTCCGACAGTCGTGACACCGACGCGCGCACGGTCGGATGATCGGGCGGATAGAGTGTCCAGTTCCGCGCCGCCGCGAGCAGGGCGCGCGCAAGTTGCAGCAGGTCCCGGGCCAGTTCCGGGGAGAGCTGGGACGCCTGAGACATGGATTCCCGCAGTATACTGCCCGCTCGAATGCGCGCGGTCGACATCATCATCAAGAAGCGGGATGGCGGAGCCCTGACGCGCGACGAAATTTCATTTTTCGTCTCGGGCGTCACCGAAGGTACGTGGCCGGAGTACCAGGCCTCGTCGCTCCTGATGGCGATCGTGCTGCGCGGGATGACACCGCAGGAAACCGCGTGGCTGACTGACGCGATGGTGACGTCGGGGATTCGCGTGGACCTCTCCAGCATCCCCGGCATCAAGGTCGACAAGCACAGCACGGGCGGCGTCGGCGACAAGACGTCATTGATTCTGGCGCCGGTGGCCGCCGCCTGCGGCCTGCCGGTGCCGATGATGTCGGGCCGCGGCCTCGGCCACACCGGCGGCACGCTCGACAAGCTCGAAGCAATTCCCGGTTTCTCCGTCCGTCTGTCGATCGACGAGATGCTCCGCGCGCTCGAGAAGACGGGCTGCGCGATGATCGGGCAGACCGAGCAGATCGCGCCCGCCGACAGGAAGCTCTACGCGCTGCGCGACGTCACCGGAACCGTCGAGAGCATTCCGCTCATCAGTGCGTCGATCATGAGCAAGAAGATCGCGGAAGGCATCGACGCGCTGGTCCTCGACGTCAAGACGGGCAGCGGCGCCTTCATGAAAACAGAAGCCGACTCGCGGCGCCTCGCAGAGTCGCTCGTCGCCATCGGCAACGCCTCGGGCGTGAAGACCGAGGCGATCATCACCGACATGGACACGCCGCTCGGCCGCGCCGTTGGCAACGCCGTCGAAGTCGTCGAGTGCATCGAGTCGATGCGCGGGCAGGGGCCGGCCGACCTCATGGAAGTCACGATGGCGCTGACGGTGCCGCTGCTGATGCTCGGCAGAGTCGCCGGCACGCCCGCCGACGCCCGGCGTCTCGCGCAGCACGCGATCGATTCCGGGGCGGCGCTCGACCGGTTCCGCCGCATCATCGAGACCCAGGGCGGCGACCCGCGCGTGATTGACGATGTCTCGCGGCTGCCGCAGGCCAACCAGCGTCATCCGGTGCCGGCGCCGCGAAGCGGCTACGTCGTGCGGATGGACGCGGAACTCATCGGACGTGCCTCGGTCACGCTCGGCGCGGGACGGGACCGCGTGGAGGATGCCGTCGACCCGGCCGTCGGCATCCTCGTGAACGCGAAGCCGGGAACCGAAGTCAGCGCCGGCGACACGGTGCTCGATGTGCTCTATCGGGACAAGGCGCGGCTCGATCGGTCGCTGGACCTCCTCACGCGGGCCATCGTGATTGGCGATGAGCCGCCGGTCCCGCGCCCGTTGATCGTCGGCGAAGTGCGCTGATGCTCGGTGCGCTGCAGTCGCTCGTTGGCGCCGTCGTGATCCTCGCGATCGCGACTGCGTTCTCCACGAACCGGAGCGCGATTCGCTGGAGCACGGTGGCGTGGGGCCTGGGGCTGCAGGTCGTGTTTGCCGTCGTCGTGCTCAAGACGAGCGCCGGGCAACGCCTCTTCACGACGCTCGGCGCGTACATCACGAAGCTGCTCGGCTTCGCCGGCGTCGGTTCGTCCTTCGTTTTTGGCGCGCTCGGCGATTCCACGCTCTGGGGCCGCGTGATGGCCGGGGCGCTCGGTCCGGAAGGCGCGCAGTCGGCCAGCATCTTCGCGTTCCAGGTGCTGCCGACCATCATCTTCATCGCGGCGCTGTTCGCCATCCTTTATTACTACGGCATCATGCAGGTCGTCGTCCGGCTGTTCGCGGTGCTGATGCACCGGGTGATGGGCGCGAGCGGCGCGGAATCGGTGAACGTCGCGGCCAGCATCTTCATGGGGCAGACCGAAGCGCCGCTGACGATCCGCCCGTTCCTGCCCGAGATGACGCAGTCGGAGCTGATGACGGTGATGACGTCCGGCATGGCGCACGTGTCGGGCGGCGTCATGGCGGCCTACATCCTGTTCGGCATCGAGGCGAAGCATCTGCTGACGGCCGTCATCATGACCGCGCCAGGCACGATCATGATCGCCAAGATGATGGTGCCGGAAACCGGGAAGCCGGCGACGATGGGGAGCGTGAAGCTGATTGTCGAGACCACGGACGTCAACGTGATCGACGCCGCCGGCCGGGGCACGGGCGAAGGGCTGCATCTCGCGCTGAACGTCGGCGCGATGCTCATCTCGTTTCTCGCGCTCATCGCGCTGCTGAACGCATTGCTCGGCCTCGTGCATCTCAGCCTGCCGCAGATTTTCGGCTGGGTGTTCGCGCCGGTCGCGTGGAGCATGGGCGTTCCCTGGCGCGACGCCCCGATGGTCGGCAACCTCCTCGGCACGCGGATGGCGCTCAACGAATTCGTCGCCTACTCGCAGCTTGGGCCGCTCAAAGGGTCGCTCGATCCGAAATCGTTCACGATCTGCACCTACGCGCTGTGCGGATTCGCCAACTTCAGTTCGATCGGCATTCAGATCGGCGGCATCGGCGCACTGGCACCGAACCGGCGCCACGATCTCGCGCGCCTGGGCCTGCGCGCGATGTTTGCCGGCACGCTTGCCAACTTCATGACGGCGACCATCGCCGGGTTTCTCCTGTAGATGGATTACTTCGGCAAAGTTCAGGCAGCCGCGGACGCGGTACGGGCGCGAGCCGGAGACCTTCCCGCCACCGCCATCGTCCTTGGATCGGGGCTCGGCGATTTCGCCGGCTCGCTGACGGAGGCCACCTCTGTCAACTACAGCGAGCTGCCGAACTGGCCTGTGTCGAACGTTCCCGGACACGAAGGCCGGCTCGTGATCGGCAGTACGCAGGGCCATCGAGTGGCCGCACTGGCTGGACGCTGTCACCTGTACGAGGGCTTCGACGGCCAGTCGGTCACGTTTGCGACCCGCGTCGTCGGACTGCTGGGCATCAAGCGGCTGATTCTGACCAACGCCGCCGGCGGCGTGAATACGACGTTCTCGCAGGGCGCCCTGATGGTCATCGACGACCACATCAACCTGACCGGCCACAACCCGCTCGCCGGGCCCAACGACGATCGATTTGGTCCGCGCTTTCCGGACATGTCGGCCGTATATTCTTCACAGCTGCGCGGAGTGGCCGGGGAGGCGGCGAAGGCCTGCGGCATCGCCGCCCTGTCGCACGGCGTCTACGCCGCGCTGCTCGGGCCGAGCTACGAAACGCCGGCGGAAATCCGCTACCTGCGGACAATCGGCGCCGACGCCGTCGGCATGTCGACCGTCCCGGAAGCGATCGTGGCGCGGCATATGGGCATCGACGTGCTCGGGATCTCGTGCATCACGAACATGGCCGCGGGCGTGCTGCCGAAGCCGCTCGACCACGCCGAGGTCATGGACACCGCGCGGCGCGTCCGCGGACAGTTCATCGCGCTGCTGGAGGGCATCATTGGCCGGCTCGCCTGAAGGTCGTCTGTCAGTCGCCATGGTGGAGGTCGGCGAGGGCGAGGAAGACGCATTCGTC
>Ga0153915_10000897_pt1 | contig 27629 bp, 26 predicted proteins | sample Opewatmetagenome_2_FD_107003 | JGI IMG/M metagenome (GOLD analysis project Ga0153915, IMG submission 107003) | Freshwater wetland microbial communities from Ohio, USA - Open water 3 Core 3 Depth 3 metaG | ecosystem: Environmental > Aquatic > Freshwater > Wetlands | place: USA: Ohio, Lake Erie...
CCGCAAGGGCATGGACCTTGGGATCATGGTCACGCTGCGGGGCAACGTCATGTACGAGTTCCTGGACCGCCTCATCAACGTGGCCATGCCGAGGATCAAGGACCTCCGCGGCGCCAACCCCAACGCTTTCGACGGGCACGGCAACTATTCCCTTGGGGTGACGGAGCAGATCATCTTTCCCGAGATCGACTACGACAAGATCGAGCGGGTGAGCGGGATGAACATCGCGGTGGTCACCACGGCGAAGACGGACGCGGAGGCGCGGAGCCTTCTCGCGGGCCTGGGCATGCCGTTCCGCAAGTAATTCGAGGAGAACATGGCGAGAAAAGCGGCTATCGAGAAGAGCAACCGAAAGCAGAAGTACAGTTCGCGCCGGACCAACCGGTGCAAGGTCTGCGGCCGGCAGAGGGGCTACCTGCGGAAGTTCAAGCTCTGCCGAATCTGCTTCCGCAAGCTGGCCAGCGAGGGAAAGCTCCCTGGCGTCACGAAATCGAGCTGGTAGGGAGTTGAGACAATGAGTCTGACAGATCCCGTTGCAGACATGCTGACGAAGATCAGGAACGCGAGCAGCGCTCGCTTCGAGAGCGTCGACATTCCCACCTCGAAGCTCAAGCTGGAGATCACCAAGATCCTCAAGAACGAGGGCTACATCAAGACGTTCAAGAAGGTGACCCAGGAGGGCCGCTCCCTCATCCGCATCTTCCTGAAGTACGACGGGCAGAACGAGCCCGTCATCCACGGCCTTAAGAAGATCTCCACGCCGGGCCGGCGCATGTACGCCGGCTACCGCACGCTCCCCCGGGTCCTCAACGGGTTCGGGACGGTCATCGTGACGACCTCGCTGGGGGTCACCACGGGCCGCAAGGCCCTGGAGAAGAAGGCCGGCGGCGAGCTTCTGTGCAGCATCTGGTAGGCAAGGAGAAGAAGGTGTCGCGAATCGGTCGTTTGCCGGTCAAGATTCCCAAGGGTGTGAAGGTCACGGTGCAGCCGGGCAGCGTGCAGCTGGAGAGCTCCAAGGGCAAGGTCACGCAGGCCTATGCCCCCGAGGTGGCGGTGAAAGTGGAGGGGGACTCGGTCGTGGTCACGCGCGCCGATGATACCCGCAAGGCCAAGAGCCTGCACGGCCTGTACCGCAACCTGCTGAAGAACGCCCTGATCGGTCTCTCGGACGGGTTCTCCAAGACCCTCCTCATCAGCGGCGTAGGCTACAAGGCGGAGGTCAAGGGCAAGTCCCTCGTTCTCACGCTCGGCTACTCGACGCCGATCGAGTACCCGATCCCCCCGGGCATCACGATGGAAGTCGACCAGAACGTCAAGGTCACGGTGAGGGGCTCTGACAGCCAGCAGGTCGGCCAGATCGCCTCCGAGATCCGCAAGTTCCGGCCGGTCGAGCCGTACAAGGGCAAGGGAATCAAGTACGACAAGGAATACGTGCGCCGCAAGGTCGGCAAGTCGGGGATCAAGTAGCGAATGTCACGGAGCACCGAGACAGGGGTAGCAGCATGAGAAAGATCATCGATACCAGGCGCAAGCGCCTGAAGAGGAAAGCGAGTATCCGCAAGAAGATCCACGGGACGCCCGAGCGACCGAGGATGACCGTGTACAAGTCCAACGCGTACACGTACGTGCAGGTGATCGACGATGACGCGGGCAAGACGCTCGCTGCCGCGTCCAACCTCGAGAAGGACCAGCGGGGGATCGCCAACACCGTGGCGGCCCTGGAGAAGCTGGGTCAGCTCATCGGGGAACGCCTGAAGGCGAAGAAGATCGCCGCGGTCGTGTTCGACCGCAACGGCTACCGCTACCATGGCAAGGTCAAGGCGATCGCGGAAGGCGCGCGCAAGGCCGGCATCAGCCTCTAGGGGGAACCACAGTGGCAATGGATCAGGACAGGGATCGCGATCGGGGGCAGGGCGAGTTTCTGGAGAAGCTCGTGAAGCTCAACCGCGTCGCCAAGGTCGTCAAGGGAGGCCGGCGGTTCTCCTTCTCCGCGCTGACCGTGGTCGGGGACCGGGCCGGGCGCGTCGGGTACGGCTTCGGGAAGGCCAACGACGTGTCGGACGCCATCCGCAAGAGCATCGAGAAGGCCAAGCGGAGCATGGTCCGCGTCCCGATCAAGAAGGCCACCCTGCCGCACCAGGTGATCGGGCGCTTCAAGAGCGCGCAGGTGCTGCTGAAGCCCGCCGCGCCCGGCACCGGCGTCATCGCCGGCGGTCCCGTGCGGGCGGTGATGGAGGCGGCGGGGATCCGGGACGTTCTTTCCAAGTCCCTGGGATCGTCGAACGCGATCAACACGGTGAAGGCCGTGTTCCAGGGGCTGGACTCCCTGATGGATCCCCGCGTCATCGCGGCCAACCGCGGCCGCACCCTGAAGGACATGTGGGGGTGAGCGCCATGAAGGAGACTCGCGGAGCACCGCACAGCGCGACGAAGAATCTGCGGATCCGGCTCGTGCGTAGCCCGATCGCCTGCATCCCTGCCCACCGGGCCACCGTGAAAGCCCTGGGGTTGCGGAGGGTCAATGCCGTCGTCGAGCATGCAGCCACGCCGGCCATCCTGGGGATGGTGAACGCCGTGTCGTACCTGCTGGACGTTGAGGAGATCAGCTGAGATGGAAGGCTTCAATATCCGCGCGCCGAAGGGCCAGAGGAAGAACAAGAGGCTGGGTCGGGGCGTCGGCTCGGGGCACGGCAAGACCGCGGGCAAGGGCACCAAGGGCCAGAAGGCGCGGGCAGGCGGCGGGGTACGGCCTGGCTTCGAGGGCGGCCAGATGCCGCTGTTCCGGCGCATCGCGCGCCGCGGCTTCTCCAACTACCCGTTCAAGAAAGAGTTCCAGGTGGTGAACGTGGCCGACCTCAACCGGTTCGCCGACGGCGACGTCGTGAACCCCGCGAGCCTCGCGTCCCACGGCCTGGCGCGCCGCAAGGGCGTGGAAGTCAAAATCCTCGCGTCGGGCGAGCTCACCAAGAAGCTCGTCGTGGAAGGTGCGCGCGTTTCGGCGACCGCACGGCAAAAGATCGTCGCCGCGGGCGGCCAGGTCAAGGACCCGCCCGGCGGAGGCACGGCAGAAGCTGGCGAGGCGAACTGATGGCGAATCCGCTTGTCGATATCTTCCGGGTCAAGGAGCTGCGGGAACGGATCCTGTTCACGATCGGGATCCTGGTCATCTACCGGCTGGGGACCGTCCTGCCGGTGCCCGGCATCAACATTGCCGCCCTGAAGCTCCACTTCGACGCCCTGGGCAACACGGGGGCGCTGGGGATCGAGGATTTCCTGGACTTCTTCGCAGGCGGCGCGTTCAAGAACTTCTCGATCTTCATGCTCACGATCATGCCCTACATCTCCATGTCGATCATCATGCAGCTTCTGACGATCGTCTTCCCGAAGCTGAAGAAGATCCAGGAGGAGGAGGGCGGAAAGAAGAGGATCAGCCGCTGGACCCGCTACGGGACGGTGGTCGTGTCCCTCATCCAGTCCTACACCGTCACGGTGTACGCCAACAGCATCCCGGACGCCATCGCCATCGGCCGGCTTCCTTTCGCGCTGCTCGCGATGATGTCCATCACGACGGGCACCATGTTCCTCATGTGGCTGGGAGACCAGATCACGCGCCGGGGGATCGGCAACGGGATCTCCATGATCATTTTCGCCGGGATCGTGGCCCGCATCCCCGGCGCCCTGTGGACCCTGGTGGCGCAGATCCAGCAGCGGATGCTGAACCCGGTGTTCGTCCTGCTCGTCCTGGCCCTCTGGGTGGTGGTCATCGGGCTGGTGGTCCTGGAGCAGCAGGGGCAGCGCAAGATCCCCGTGCACTACGCCAAGCGGGTCATCGGGCGGCGGATGTACGGAGCGCAGAATACCTACCTTCCCTTCAAGGTCAACCCCTCGGGGGTCATCCCGGTGATCTTCGCCTCCTCCGTCCTGCTGTTCCCCGTGCAGATCGCCCAGAGCCTCGGGGCCCGCATCGAGTGGCTGTCCCGGTTTGCCGCGTGGCTGCGCCCCAACGGCCTTGCCTACGACATTGCGTACGCGCTGCTCATCATCTTCTTCGCGTACTTCTACACGCAGGTCACGCTGAACCCCGTGGAGATCTCCAAGCACATCCGCGAGAACGGAGGGTCGATCCCGGGCATCCGCAGCGAGAAGATGGAGGAGTACCTCTCGCGGATCCTCTACCGGATCATCCTCCCGGGCTCCCTGTTCCTGGCGTTCATCGCCATCATCCCCTCGCTGGTGCAGGGCCTGTTCAACTTCCCCTCGGCGGTGGCGTACCTCATGGGCGGCACGTCGCTGCTGATTCTCGTGGGCGTGGATCTCGATACCATGTCCCAGATCGAAGGATACCTGAGGATGCACCACCACGAGGGCATCGTGAAGCGGGGCAAGATACGCTCCCGCAACCTGTAGGAGACCGCATGAGCTCAGAGCCCGGAACGGAGGCCAGGAAATGAAGGTTCGCGTAAGCGTGAAGCCGATCTGCGACAAGTGCAAGGTGATCCGGCGCCGAGGCGTCGTGCGCATCATCTGCACCAACCCCAAGCACAAGCAGCGCCAGCGGTAGCCGGCGTCGAGGAGGACACTGAATGGCACGTATTGCGGGCGTGGACCTTCCCAACAAGCACGTGGATGTCGCCCTGACCTATATCTACGGCATCGGCGTCACATCCGCGCGGAAGATCTGCGCGGCGACGGGGGTGGACCCGGAGAAACGGACTTCCGATCTCACCGCCGACGAGGTGAACAAGCTCCGCACGGTGATCGAGAACGAGTACCGCGTGGAGGGGCGCCTGCGCACCGAAGTGTCGCTCAACATCAAGCGCCTCATGGACATCGGCTGCTACCGGGGCATCCGTCACCGCCGCGGGCTGCCGGTGCGGGGGCAGCGGACCAAGACGAACGCCCGGACGCGAAAGGGCAAGCGGAAGACCGTCGCCGGGAAGAGGAAGAAGTAGGGCGCCGACTGTGCGGAGCGCAGGCGGACTAGTCGACGGGCCGGCCGCCGGGGCGGACGGGCGCATTCACCCGGACGGCCGCGCATGAGCGCCTGCCGCCGGTGGGAGAGCCGAAAAGGAGACTACCTTGGCAAAGACCAAGCGTGAGAAGAAGAAGAACATCGCCGAAGGCAAAGCCTACATCCAGGCCACCTTCAACAACACCATCGTGACCATCACCGACCTGATGGGCAACACGATTTCCTGGGCGTCCGCGGGGGCGCTCGGGTTCAAGGGAGCGAAGAAGTCGACCCCGTTCGCCGCGCAGACCACGGCGGAATCGGCGGCGTCCAAGGCCCTGGAGCAGGGCCTGCACGAGCTGTCGGTATTCGTCAAGGGTCCCGGAGTCGGCAGCGAGGCGGCGATCCGCGCCTTCGGCGTGCTGGGTATCCGCGTGCGTTCCATCAAGGACATCACCCCGATTCCCCATAACGGGTGCCGGCCGCCGAAGAAGCGGCGCGTGTAGGGAGGCTGAAGACAGTGGGAAGGAACATCGGTCCGCAATGCCGGCTGTGCCGGAGCCAGGGATACAAGCTCTACCTCAAGGGAGACCGCTGCAAGGGCCCGAAATGCCCGGTCACCCGCAAGAAAGGAGCGCCCGGCAAGGGGCCCCGGAGCAGGACCAAGAAGATCTCCGACTACGGCGTGCAGCTGCACGAGAAGCAGAAGCTGAAAAGGATGTACGGGATGCTGGAGGGGCAGTTCCGGCTGTTCTTCGGCAAGGCAGTCCGCCACAAGGGCATCACCGGCGAGAACCTCATCCAGATGCTGGAGCGGCGGCTGGACAACATCGTCTACCGCATGCACCTCGCCCCCTCCCGCAAGGCCGCGCGCCAGCTCGTGCTCCACGGCCACATCGCGATCAACGGCCGCCGCGCCTCCATCCCGTCCCAGTTGGTGCGGGAGAACGACGAGGTGGCGGTGCGCGAACCCAGTACGAAGCTCACGGCCATCAAGGAGAGCCTCAAGGAATACTCCCGTTCAGGGATCGTTCCGTGGCTGGAAATCGACCCGGACCGCATGGTTGGAAAGGTCCGCGCCATCCCCCGTCGCAGCGAGATCTCCGATCTCGCGGACATCAGAGAGCAGCTGATCGTCGAGCTGTATTCAAAGTGAGGTGTCCGGAATGGTGCGCAAGAACCTCTTGAGGGGCTTCAAAAAGCCCAAGGGTATCACGTTCGAGCACAGCGAGGTGGAGGCCAACTACGGCCGCTTCGTGGCGTACCCCTTCGAGCGTGGCTACGGGGTCACCATCGGAAACACGCTCCGGAGGATCCTGCTGTCCTCGATCCAGGGATGTGCCATCAGCGCGGTGAAGATCACCACGTACAAGGACGACGGGGCGCCGCACATCATCGCCAGCGAGTACGAGCCCATCCCCGAGGTCGTGGAGGACACGCCGGACTTTATCAACAACCTCAAGCAGGTGCAGGTCAGGCTGGCCGGGGACCTGGAGGAGAAGACGATCGTCGTCGAGGCCAAGGGGGAGGGAGTCCTGAAGGCCTCCGCCCTGGCGGTGGACAACGACGTGCAGGTGGTGAACGGGGACTTTCCCATCGCCACGATGATGGCCAAGGCGAACATCGAGCTGGAAATCCAGATCAACCTCGGGCGGGGCTACGTGCCGGCGGAGCGCAACGAGAAGTACATCGAGGTGATCGGCACGATCCCCATCGACGCCATCTTTTCGCCCATCCGCAAGGTGAAGTACAGCGTGGAGAACACGCGCGTGGGCCAGCGCACGGACTACGACAAGCTGATCCTGGAGATCTGGACGGATGGGACGATCACCCCGGACGACGCGCTGGCGGAGGCGGCGAAGATCGCGAAAGATCATTTCACGATCTTCATCAATTTCGACGAGGCGGAAGCCGGCGGGGACGACGAGGTGGACGAGGACGATGAGAGGATCCGCGCGCTGCTGGACACCCCCGTGGAGGAGTTGGAGCTCTCCGTGCGGTCGAGCAACTGCCTGCGCAACGCGAACATCCGGACCATAGGCGATCTCACCAAGAAGACCGAGGAAGAGATCACCAAGACGAGGAATTTCGGAAAGAAGAGCCTGCAGGAGATCCGCGACAAGCTGCAGGCGCGCGGCCTGGACCTGGGCATGAAGGACTACTCCGCTCTGAAGAAGCAGCTGAAGAAGCTGGCCTCGGGGGAGGCGACTCCCGCGGCGGCGGTGGCGGCCGGCGCCGTGGACGAAGGAAAGGACGACAATGGATCACCGGAGTAGCATCAACAAGCTCGGCAGGAACTCCGCCCACCGCAAGGCGCTGCTCAAGTCCCAGGCGAAGGCGCTGTTTCGCTACGAGAGAATTCGCACGACCGTCTCCAAGGCGAAGGAAGCCCGCCGCCTCGCGGAAAAGCTCATTACGCGCGCCAAGGTGGACTCCGTTCACAACCGGCGCATCGCGGCCCGCGCGATAGACGACGGCAGGATTCTGGACAAGCTGTTCACGGACATCGCCCCGCGCTATGCCGAGCGCCCGGGCGGCTATACCCGGATCCTGAAGATGGGCCGCCGGTTCGGCGACGCCTCGGAAATGGTTATTCTGGAGCTTCTTGACCGCAAGGAGCGCGAACGCAAGAGGAAGAAGAAGGAAGCCAAGGAAGCCGCCGGCGAAAGCTAGGCGTTCCCAGCTCACCCGGCCTCCCGGGCAAACGCCCGGGAAGCCCCGCATTTCTGCCCTGTCTAGCGTCGCACGGGGGCCCGGCGCCTTGGACGAAACTCCTTTTTCGCCGATACTGATGAAGAAGGTAGCCCGTTTCTCATGCGACAGAGCCTGAAGATAGCCCTCAGTCTACTCGCTGCCCTGCTCCTTTTCGCGGGGTTCGCGGTGGTAGCGTTTTCCGGGCTCTTCAACGTCCTGCAGGCGAGTTTCTTCGTTCCGCGCATCGAGCGTGCCTACCAGTCCGACCTCGCGTCGCTGGCAAGCGTCATCGAGCACTTTCACAACGTCAATCTCGAGACCTACGGCGCCGTCTCCCGCAAGGACTTCGTGGCCGCCTCGTTTGCCCCGGCGCTGAGTGACGCGACGCTGAGGGCGTGGTCGGACACGGCGTCGCAGCTGGGGCTCTTCGGCGTGCGGCTCGTCGGTTCGGACGGACGACGCATCCTGTACAGCAGCTTTCTGGATCTCGACGTGAAGGAAAGCGCAGCGGGACGGGTCGCCTACAAGAACTACAACGAGGACGGAAAGGCGCTCCCCGCCGACCAGCTGCTCGTGGCGCCGGGCGTTCCGCCTCGGGTGCTGGTGGACGGGGCCCGCGGGGTGTTCATCTACAGCTTCCCGGTTTCCGCGCCGGCGGCCGGGGCGGGGGCAGTGGCGCAGGCCGGCACGCTCGCCTTCTATGTGTCCACCCGGGACCTCCTCAGCCAGCTCGCGTTCTCGGCGGGCTTCCCCGTGGACCAGGTGACGCCGGTCGGGACCGCGGGGCTCTTGATCAACGGCCCTCCAGGCCTGAAGAACGTCACCGACGCGCTGGACGCCATCTGGGCGCACGCGAGCTCCACGACCTTCGTGGCCCCGCTCACCCTCACCGGGCCGGACGGAGCGGGCACGGCCTACCGTGCGTTCAACCAGAAGCTCGCCCGGGGCGGGATGGCCTGCCTGCTGGTTCCCGCTTCGCGGTTCGAGATGACGGACCTGATGAAGGGGCTCCTGCTCGGCACGTTCTTCTTCACCGTGTTCCTCCTGCTCTACCTCATCCTGAACCTGCGCACGGATCCCCTGGAGGTGCTGCGGCAGCGCGTCAAGCGCTTCCAGATCCAGCTCATCACCGAGCTGGTGGAAAGCCCTGGCGGGGCGGACTGGGGACGGTGGCGCCGGGAGATGGAGGCGCGAAAGGACGAGATCACCTGGCAGATCCAGAGGGGCATCGGACGGGTGTCGCGAAAGAAGAAGCCCGTCATCGACGAGTACATGAACAAGAGCTGGGGCGAGATCATCGACCTGATTTCCCGCCGCGTGGAAACGCCGCCTGCCCCTTCCATCGCGGCCATGGATCTCTCCCGGTTGGAGTCGTTGATCCAGACCGCGTTGAAGAACGCGAACTTCGTCCTGCCCGCCCCGCGGCAGGCAGCTGACAAGGGACCCGCGGTAGAGGAAATCAGCGCCGCAGAGGTGGTGGAGGAAGCCGGCACGGGCGAGGCCGCCGGCGTCTCGGCTCGACAGGCGGAGGCCGTCGAGGAAGTAGAGGCGGTTGAAGAGGCGGAAGCCGTCGAGGAAGCAGAGGCGGCTGAAGAAGCCGAGGCCGTCGAGGAAGTGGAAGCGGCCGAAGAGGTCGAAGCAGCCGAGGAAGCCGAGGCCGTCGAAGAAGCCGGGGCCGTCGAGGAAGCAGAGGCAGCCGAAGAGGTCGAAGCCGTCGAAGAGGTCGAGGCCGCCGGCGTCTCGGCTCGGCAGCCGGAGGCCGTCGAGGAAGTAGAGGCGGTTGAAGAGGCGGAAGCCGTCGAGGAAGCAGAGGCGGCTGAAGAAGCCGGGGCCGTCGAGGAAGCAGAGGCGGCTGAAGAGGTCGAAGCCGTCGAAGAGGCCCAAGCCGTTCAAGAGGTCGAGGCCGCCGGCGTCTCGGCTCGGCAGCCGGAGGCCGCCGAGGAAGTAGAGGCGGTTGAAGAGGCGGAAGGCGTCGAGGAAGCAGAGGCGGTTGAAGAAGCCGAGGCCGTCGAGGAGGCTGAGGAAGTCGAGGAGGCTGAGGAAGTCGGAGCGCCCTCCGTTGTCGCCCTCGGAGCCCTCGATGCGGGCGAGATCTCCGAAGCCGCCGTCTTCGCGGAAGCCGAGCCCGCCGGCGCGGGCATCGAAGTGGCGCCCTCGATTTCTCCGGCCTCCGAGAGGATCAGTGCCCGCCGCGGGCGCGGGCTCCTCAGGACTGCGATCACGCAGCTCATGGAAGTCAGGATTCCTCCCCGGTCCGCGGACGGCGCGCTGGCGGAGTCGGACTTCCCGATGCCGGGTGACGGCGAACGGCTCGAGGAGCTGATCCCACTCAATGAGATCCAGCCGCTTCCCCCGTTGCCGGTGGAAGAGGGACTGGAGATGCTCCCGGCGGTCGAGGACGCAGACCGTCGGGCTTCGGACGCGAGGGAGGGACCGTGGGCGATGGCGGACGATGAGCACGGGTTTGCCTTTCCGGACAGCGACGCCCGGGGCGAGGGATCGGCGGAAATCGAGGCCGCGCAGGCAGCGGAAGCCGCCGGCGCCCCAAAGGGCGCGGGCGCTCCGAAGGCCGCCGGTCCCGGGAAAGCCGTCCGGTCAGGGGAAGCTGTCGAGGCGGCCGAAGCCGCGGGCGCGGAGCTGCCCGTGGAGGTCGAAGAGCTGGAGGCCGTCGAGGAGGCGGAGGAGCTGAAGGCCGGACCCGCGGAGGAAACGGACGGCGCGGCAGCGCTGGCCGCGCTGGTGAAGTCCGGAGCTATAAAAGCGTGGTCACTCGAGCAGCTCGCCGGGATGGTGGAGGAAGGCAAATCCGCCATCGTCATGGAGGGCGGGGTGTTCCGGATCAAGGAAGAGGTCTATACCGCCGGCGAGCGGGAGGGAGAGAAGCGCGGGCCCGAGGGCCTTCGCGAGCTGGCCAACGAGGTCGTGCAAGGCAGGGAGCCTGCGGCCGTGCTGCCTCCCGCGGGCGCCGCGGAGATGGTAGAGGAAGCCGGCATCGGGGGGATCGGCGACCTGCTGCGCGACGAAGACGTGCTGGACCTTTCGAAGGTGGTCTCGGCGGAGAAGAGCGCACCCTCGGAGGACCTGCTGTCCACCGACCGGGAGAAAACCAATCCGATCCAGCTCAAGCGCAACGGCCTCGACTACGACGCTTTCCTCTCCTCCTATCCGCGGTCATTCACCCACACGACGCAGATGAAGTCCCTCGTGGAGATCTCGCGGCGCGTGTCCGCGGTGAGCGCCGGGCTCCTGCTGAAGAAGGCTTCGGGATTCATGCCCGACCTGACGGTCGGCCTCGGCGAGAGGTCCCTGCAGGCCTTCCACTTCGAGCTTCGCGAGCCGTTTTCCACCGAGTTCCTCCAGCTCCGCAAGACCGTGGTCGTGAACAAGAACCCGTCCGAAATCGGCACTTTCAGCGCCCGGTTCGACGGGGAGGACATCCGATACATGAAACGGCTTGTTTTTATGCCGGCCGTCTTCCGTGGGCAGGAGGGGTACCTATTTCTTTCGTTTACCAGCGAAACCGATATCACCCCGAGCGTCATTTTGTCGAAACTGGTCGTAAGGTAAGCTCGGAATCGGGTCGTTCTCGTCACTTTCTTTCGAGAAGCGGCGAACCGTTTCCCTTGACAAAGGCCGGAATCTCCTCTAAGCTATGAATGATTATACAACTCTGGTGGAGGAAGGAAATGAGCACACTGTTGTACTTCATTCTTCCTCTCGCTGGTGTTTTTCTAGGTTGGCTAATTCGATGGCTAATTGCACGATTCCAGCTTTCATCGGCCGAACAGAAGGCCTCGCGCATCGTCGGGGAGGCCCTCCGCGAAGCGGAAGCGAAAAAGAAAGAGGCGATTCTTGAAAGCAAGGACCAGCGGTTGCGGGAGCGCAACGAGCTGGAAAAGGAGACACGTGAGCGCCGGATCGAGCTCCAGCGCGTCGAGAGACGCCTCCTTCAGAAGGAAGAGAACCTAGAAAAGCGTGTTGAATCGCTTGAGAAGCAGGAAAGAGCGGTCAGCAACCGGGAGAGGATAGCGGTAGAAAGAGAAGCGGCGCTGCAGCAGGAAAGCGAGCGCATCGCCGCGGAGCTTGAACGGGTTTCCGGACTGAGCAGGGCTGAAGCGAAGAAGCTTCTCGTGCAGAGTCTCGAGAACGAGGCCCGGCACGACGCCCAGGTGACGATCAACCTCATCGAGCAGGAAGCGAAGCTCGCTGCGGACAAGAAGGCCCGCGACATCCTGATCACGACGATCCAGCGGCTGGCCACAGACGTTGCCTCCGAGGTCACGGTGACCACGGTGAGCCTGCCGAACGACGAGATGAAGGGGCGGATCATCGGCCGCGAAGGCCGCAACATCCGCACGCTGGAGACACTCACCGGCGTGGACATCATCATCGACGACACGCCCGAGGCGGTGGTCATTTCCTGCTTCGATCCCATCCGGCGGGAGATCGCCAAGACGGCGCTGAGCCGCCTGATTTCGGACGGCCGGATCCACCCGGCCCGGATCGAGGAGATCGTCCAGAAGGTAACCAAGGAGATCACCCAGACCATCTACGAGGAAGGCGAGCGCGTGCTCTTCGAGGTGGGGATCCACACGATGAGCCCCGAGGCCATCCGCACGCTCGGGCGCCTGCACTTCCGCACGAGCTACGGCCAGAACGTGCTTGCCCACTCGAAGGAGGTGGCGTTCATTGCCGGCATGATCGCCTCCGAGGTGGGGGGCAACGTGGAGCTGGCCAAGCGCGCTGCCCTCCTGCATGACATCGGCAAGGGGGTAGAGGCGGACGGGGACGGCAGCCACATCGAGGTGGGCATCGACCTGGCCCGGCGCCTCGGAGAGGACCCGAAGGTGCTGAATGCCATCGGCGCGCACCACGGCGACGTGGAGCCCGAGACGGTGGAAGCCGTCATCGTGCAGATCGCGGACGCCATTTCCGCCGCCCGGCCCGGCGCGCGCAAGGAGACGCTGGACAACTACCTGAAGCGCCTGGAGAACCTGGAGTCGATCGCCGAGGATTTCGAGGGCGTCGACAAGGCGTACGCCATCCAGGCGGGTCGCGAGCTGCGCATCCTGGTGAACAACGAGAAGGTCACCGACGACGCGGCCAAGGACCTGGCGAAGAGCATCGCCAAGCGTATCGAGAGCGAGCTGAAGTACCCGGGTCGGATCAAGGTGACGATCATCCGCGAGATGCGCGTCATCGAGTACGCCCGCTAAGGGCCGCGCGAGTGGCGCGAACACTGAGGGCCCTCATCATCGGCGACATCGTGGGTCAGCCGGGGTGCAGGGCCCTTTTCGTGGGGCTTCCCGACCTCGCCCGGCGCACGGCGGCCGACCTCGTGATCGCCAATGCGGAGAACGCGGCGGACGGTTTCGGGCTCACCCCCGAGATCGCCGAGCGCATCCGGGCCAGCGGCGTGCACGTGATCACGTCCGGCAACCACATCTGGCAGAAGCGCGAGATCTACCCCTCCCTGCAGACCACGGACACGCTCCTGCGGCCCGAGAACTACCCGGTGATCAGCGGCGCCGGGGCGATCCCCGGCAAGGGGCACTGCATCGTGACGGTGCGCGAGACCTCGGTGCTGGTCATCAACCTCGAAGGCAGGGTCAACCTGTCCCCGCTGCGGGATCCCATCCAGGTCGGCAAGTCGGTGCTGAAGCAGTTCCGCTCCCGGGTGAAGGCAGTCATCGTCGATTTCCACGCGGAAGCCGTCGAGGAGAAGGAAGCCCTGGCCCTGTCCTTTGACGGCGAGGTTTCCGCCGTGGTGGGCACCCACACCCACGTGCAGACCGCTGACGAGCGGATCCTGCCGCGCGGAACGGCGTACATCACCGACATCGGGATGACCGGGCCGGTGGACAGCGTCATCGGGATGAAGAAGGAGACCGCGGTCAGCCGCAGTCTCACTCAGATGCCGCTGAAGATGGAGGTGCAGAACTCCACCGCGGAAATTCAGGGCGTCCTCCTGGAAATCGATCTTGACGGCGGCTCGGCCGTGAAGATCGAAAGGATCCGGCAGCTGTCCACGGTCTGATGCCTCCCCGCAAGGTCCCGCTGATCCAGCTGCTGACGTCCCGCTATCCCGAGAAGACAGAGAGGGAGCTTCGCGCGGCGATCCTCCGCGGGCACGTGTCCGTGGCAGAGCAGGTCGTTACCAAGCCGGGAACGCCGGTGAGCGCGGAGGCCACGGTTCGGGTGCGTCCTGCGCCCGCCTACGTTTCCCGCGGAGGGGAAAAGCTCGCAGCGGCCCTCGATGCGTGGGGCGTGGACTGCACCGGCTCGGCGTGGATCGATGCCGGCTGCTCGACCGGCGGGTTCACCGACTGCCTCCTGCAGCACGGGGCGCCGCTCGTGTACTCCGTGGACGTCGGCGAAGGGCAGCTGGACTGGCGGCTTCGCACGGACGCGCGCGTGAAAACCATGGAGCGCACCAACATCATGAGCCTGGCGCGCTCCGACTTCGACCCGCTGCCGGGACGCGCGGTCGCCGACCTGTCGTTTCGTTCCCTGCAGGGGGCGGCCCGTCACATCCTGGGCCTGACCACGGAGGGATGGGGAATCTTCCTCGTGAAGCCGCAGTTCGAGCTTCGGCAGCGTCCACTGGAAGGCTTTCGGGGCGTCGTGCGGGATCCGGGCCTGGCGCGCGAGGTCGTCCGCGACCTCGTGCAGCGCCTCGCCGCGGAGTCGGTGGCGGTACGCAAAGGCATTCCCTCTCCCATCACCGGGCGCCGTGGAAACCGGGAGTTTCTCCTCTTGCTGGACGCGCGGCCCGGAGCGCCGGCGGATGCGGAGGCCGTTCTCTCAGGACTGTTTGCGGAATGAATCCCGGGTGAGCGGCTCGTCCAGGCGCATGCCCTCGGTACCGAGGTAGCGCACCGTCTGTCCCTCGATTCGAATCTGCACCTTGCGGACCGACGGGAACTCGGTGGCCGCGTAGACCACCTGCCGCAGCTGCGCGTCCATGGCATCGAGACCCTGCGAGTTGAACCGGAAGCCCTCGCTGAAATCGATGACCGCCGTGTCGTCCTTGACGATCACGCTGCGCAGGCGGGCATCGGTCGGGATCATGGATACGAGACCCAGGTTGAGCTCCTGCGCGGTCGGACCCTTCAGGAGACTCTCCATCGTGTCCTTCAGCGGCGAGTCGCTCGCCGGGATGGGGCGGATCACGCTCTTGAGCACGATGCGCCCGGCCGGGTCCACCGCGGCGAAGTACAGGCGAGCCTTGCGAACCGCGGGCCGCTCGATTGCGGCAGGCTTTTCCGGCTGTTGTTGCGGGGAAGGGGGAGCAGAGGAACGGGCCCCGGGAGGCGACGCGGGTGCTTGGGGTGTCTTTTCAGTGGTGGTGAGCGGGGCGATCGTGACGCTGGGAGCTTCGCGCGCCGTCGCGGCCGGTTTTCCCTGCAGCTGGGAGAAGGCGGCCCTCAGCGGCTCGCGCGCGGCAACCGCGACCGCGACGACGACCGCCGCCAGGCAGAGCCAGAACAGGAAACCCACGCCGCGGTGGCGAGCAGACGATCCCCGCTGCCGCGATCCGGAGCCGCGCCGGCGCGGCCCAGGTCCGCGTTCCCGCGGCGCGTTGGAGCGTGAGCGAGAGCCTCGTAATGCGGCCATTCCTTCCTTCAATGATCGGTCAATTTGACATGCCCATTGAATCCCGATATACTCACGCCCGCATGATGGAGTTTACGGGAATCAGTGCTTCCCCCGGCATCGCGCGCGGGAAGGCGTTCCTGTTCCTGGAAGAGAAGGTTTCCGTCCCCCGGTACGACATTCCCAGCTCGCAGGTCGAATCCGAGTTCGCGCGGTTCCTCGCGGCGCTGGAGAAGGCCTCCGCGGACGTGAAGGCTCTTGTCGCCGGGCGGGACGGATCGCTGTTCGAGGCGCAACTCCTCATGTTCGACGACCCGGAGCTGAAGACACGAGTCCGCGCGTCCCTGGATGACACCCGCCGCAACGTGGAATGGGTGTTCCTCCAGATCGTGGAGGAGATGAGCGGCAAGCTCGAGCAGGCCGACAGCGCGTACCTGCGGGAGCGGACGGTGGACTTCTCGGACGCAGGCAACCGGGTGCTCGACCACCTGCTGTACACCGAGCGGCCCAAGCTCACCGACATCCGCGAGCCGTCGATCCTCGTCACCAACAATCTCATGCCGTCCGATACTCTCGGGCTGGACCGCACCCTCGTGCTGGGAATCGCCGCCGACGCCGGGGGGAAAACGTCGCACACCGCGATCCTTGCGCGCGCGGCGGAGATCCCGGCCGTCCTCGGCCTTTCGGACATCACCCGCGTGGTGAAGACGGGAGACGAGGTGATCGTGGATGGCAACCGGGGAACCGTGATCGTCTCCCCGGACGAAGGCACCCGGGCCCTGTACGAAGAGCGCCGCGCGGAGTGGGAACGCACCACCGTCATTCTCAAAGGCGAAAGGGATCTCCCGGCGGAGACCCTGGACGGGAAGCGCCTTTCGATAGAAGCGAACATCGAGGCGCCGCAGGAGGCCGAGGGGGTGCTCGCGCACGGGGCGGACGGCATCGGGCTGTTCCGCTCCGAGTTTCTCTTCCTGCAGCCCGGCCACGTCCCCACCGAGGCGGAGCAGCTGGCCGCCTACACCTCGGTGCTGACGGTCATGGAAGGCCGGACTGTCACGATCCGCACGCTGGACCTCGGCGGTGACAAGGTGATTCCCGGCTACCACCTGACGCCGGATGGAAACCCGCTGCTGGGGTGGCGCGCCATCCGTTTCTGTCTCGCGCGTCCCGAGGTCCTCAAGACGCAGCTGCGGGCGCTCCTGCGGGCGTCCGTGCACGGCTCGCTGCGGATCATGTTCCCCCTCATCTCGGGACCGGGGGAGCTGGACCGCATCTCGGAGATCCTGGCCGAGGTGAAAGGCGATCTCACGCGAGAGGGGCTGGCCTTCCACCCCGACGTGCCCACCGGCATCATGATCGAGGTGCCGTCCGCCGCGATCACATCCGACATCCTGGCGGCGCGCGTGGATTTCTTCTCCATCGGCACCAACGACCTTATCCAGTACACCCTCGCGGTGGACCGGGGCAACGAGAAGGTCGCCTATCTCTACGAGCCGTTTCACCCGGGTGTCCTCCGGCTGATCCGCATGACCATCGAGCACGCCCACGCCCACGGCATCCCGGTCGGCATGTGCGGCGAGCTGGCCGGCGATCCACTGGCCACCGTCGTCCTGCTGGGGCTCGGCCTGGACAGCTTCTCCATGGGTCCTATCGGGATTCCGCTCATCAAGCGGATCATACGGTCGGTGGGCAGCCTGGAAGCGGAGTCCTTCGTGCGCACGCTCACCCCCATGAAATCCGGCCGCGAGATCGAGCAGGCGGTGCGCGACTGGATGGAGGACCGCCTTGATCTCCGCGTCAGATGAAACGCGCGGGGCGCCGCGCCGGAAGGTAGTGCGCGGGGCGCCGCACCGGGAAGAGAAGCCCCGCCGGGAAGAGAAGCCCCGCCGCGCGGACGGGCTCCCGCGGGTCGCGATCCTCGGCCGGCCCAACGTCGGCAAGTCCACGCTGTTCAACGCATTGATCGGCCGGCGGCGGTCCATCACCCACGCGGACCCCGGCGTCACGCGGGACACGGTGGAAGTCGAGTGCGCGCTGGGGGGGGGCAGGGTCCGCCTGATCGACACCGGTGGCTACGCGAGCGACGCCCGGGACCTGGACAGCGTGGTGGCGGGACGCTCGCTCGCGGCCGCCCGGTCCTCCGACCTCCTGCTCCTGGTCGTCGATGCGCTGGAGACGACGCCGCAGGACCAGGAGTTCTTCCGCCTCATGCGGCCGTTCTCGGACAAGGTGCTGCTGGTGGTGAACAAGGTGGACACGCCGGACCGCGATGGCCTGGTATGGAACGCCCACGCCCACGGCTTCGAGCGCGTGATCGGCGTGTCTGCCGCGCACGGCCGCAGCGTCGACCGGCTGCGGGAAACCGTGGCCGCCCTGCTGGAGGAGCAGCTGCAGGAGCCGCTGGGTTCCGGTGGGGCGGCGAGGCGCGGCGCCCCGGCCGACGAGCCGGCGGGGCAAGCGCCCGACCATGGCGCCGAGGTGCGGATCGCCGTCCTGGGCAAGCCGAACACGGGAAAGTCCAGCCTGGCAAACCGCCTCCTGGGCGAGGAGCGCTCCATCGTTTCCCCGGTGCCCGGGACCACGCGGGATGTCGTGGAGGGCACCTTCACCCACCGTGGGAGGCGTCTGCGGATCCTCGACACCGCGGGCATCCGGCGCAAGGCCAAGGTGACCGACCCCGTGGAGTACTACTCGGTGAACCGGGCCATCGAGAGCATCGAGCGTGCGGACATCGTGGTGCTCATGTTCGACGCTTCCAGCGGCATCGTGGACCAGGACAAGAAGATCACGGCCCAGGCGGTGAAGGAGGGCAGGGGCATCATCCTCGCTCCCGGCAAGTGGGACCTGCAGAAAGACACCGCGGCCGTCCGGGATTCCGTGCGGGACATGATCCGGTTCCAGTTCCCCGTCCTCGCCTTCGCCCCGATCGTGCCTATCTCCTCTCTCACCGGGTATGGCGTGCGCGCGCTCCTGGACACCGCGGTCTCCCAGTGGAGCCAGCTGCACCGCCGGGTGGGCACGGGCCGGCTGAACCAGGCGCTGGAATCCTGGATGACCCACTACAAGCTGCCGGTCCGCGGAAAGAACTACAAGATCCGCTTCATGACGCAGGTTGGGACGAACCCGGTACGTTTCGTGGCCTTCGTGAACCGCATGGCGGGCTTTCCCGAGAGCTACGCGCAGTACCTGGAAAACTGCATCCGCCGGGACCTCGGGTTCGACCTGGTGCCCGTCACCGTGGAGTTCCGACAGAGCAGGAAGGCGTCCCGATGAGGGCCTGGAGCATCGGCGAGGTGGCGAAGCTGCTCGGCGTGAAGCCGCACGTCATCCGCTACTGGGAAAGCGAGCTCCCGCTCCTGTCCCCGAAGAAAGGCCTCAGCGGGCGCCGCGAGTACTCGGCCAACGAGGTCCGCCTGCTCATGCGCTTCCGCCACCTCCTGTACGACCAGAAGTTCACGATAGAGGGCGCCAAGAACCGTCTCTGGGAGGAGCTGGGCTCGGTGCCCCCCGACATCGCCGCGCGCTTCGCCGAGATCCGCTCGGGCCTTATCGAGGCACTCATGACGGCGCGCAGGGGAGCGCAGCCCGCGCGCGAGGGAGAGAGCATGCCGCATACCGGTCTTCGGGAAAGGCTGGAAGAGATCGGGCAGGGTCACCTGTTCGCCTTCTGGGACTCTCGGCCCGAACCGATGCGGCGGAGGCTCCTGGAGGACCTCGCGGCGCTTGACCTCGCGGCCGTCCGGGAGCTGAGCGCAGCGGTCACCGCCCCGAGGGTCTCCGGGGTCCCGGGCACGGAGGATCCGCCGCAGCCCGCCCCGTACGTGCCCTTGTCCGAGAGCGCGGGAGACGCGGCCGCCCGGGAGGAAGGGGAGGAGGAGATCCGCCGCGGCAGGACCGCGTTTCTCACCGTGGCCGGCGGCCAGGGCTCGCGCCTGGGTTTCGAAGGCCCCAAGGGAATGTTCCCCGTCACGCCCCTGCGGAAGCACACGCTCTTTGCGCTGTTCGCGGAGAAGCTCCTCGCCGCGCGCCGCCGCTACGGCGCGAGAATCCCCTGGCTCATCATGACGGGACCCCAGAACCACACCGTAACGGAAGAATACTTCGAGACGCAGGGGTGGTTCGGCCTCGGCAGAGAGACGGTGCATCTTTTCCCGCAGGCCGGCCTTCCTTCGCTCTTCCCGGACGGCCGGCTCGTGATGGCCCCGGATGGCGGCCTGTTCTCCAACCCCAACGGGCACGGCGGTGTCATCGATGCCCTCCGCGGCGCCGGGCTGCTCGAGGAGATGAAGCGGCAGGGCGTGGAGCACCTGTTCTACTTCCAGGTGGACAATCCCCTCGTGCGGGTCCCGGATCCCCTCTTCCTGGGGTTCCACTGCCGGGCCAGGTCGTCCATCTCCGCGAAGGTCATCGAGAAGGCCTACCCCGAGGAGAAGCTTGGCGTCATCGTGACGGAGGGCGGGCGGCTCGCCGTCATCGAGTACTCCGACCTGGACGAAGGCCGCATGCGTGAGCGCGGCCGGGACGGTCGGCTGCTGTTCGGGCAGGGCTCACCGGCCATCCACCTCCTGGATGTCGATTTCCTGGACGATCCCCGGCTCTCGTTGCCCTGGCACCTCGCGCACAAAAAAGCGATGACCCTCAACCCCGTCCCCGAGGGAACCGAAACTCAGGAAAGGGACATCGTGAAGCTGGAGAAGTTCATTTTCGACGCGATCCCGTTTGCCGACCGTGCGCTCTTTTTCGAGACCGACCGGGCCGACGATTTCGCGCCGCTCAAAAACCGCGAAGGGGTGGACTCCATTGCGAGCTGCCTGCGCGGCCAGGTCGAGCAGGCGGCCCGCTGGCTGTCCGACGCGGGCGTCGAGGTGCCGCGGGACGCGGACGGCCTGCCGCGGCACGCCATCGAGATCAGCCCCCTGTTCGCGCTGGACCGGCAGGCGCTTGCCGCGCGGCGCGGAGTGCTTCCGGACCGCATCGACGAGGACACGCTCCTTGTCTGACCGACCGTGCCTCCCGCCCCTTGCCCGCACCCTGGCGCTCGCCGGGCTCCTTGCCGTGCTGGCCGCGGCCGCATTCGCCGGCTCGGAGATCGGGGCGCCTGCCGCTCTTGCCGTGCCCCCGGAGAACTGGGAAGCGCGGTCCCTGCTCTCGGACGTCATCTTCGCTCCTATCCGCGAGGCGGTGGCCCACAGGCCGCAGATCGTTACCCAGTCCTCGGGGGCCGAGAGCGTCCGGTTCCAGGCCCAGGTTCAATCCGGGTCCCTGTACCTCAGCTTTGCCAACCGCAGCGGCGGGGGCTATCCCCTGGATCGGGCCGGCACGTTCATCATCAAGCGCGGTCTCGCCGACGGCGCCTTCCTGCAGGTGAAGATCTTCGTGCAGGACGACCCGGGCACGTACCTTCGGCTGTTCCCCGACGGCGAGCGCACGCTGATGGACGCCTGGCTTTTTGGCGAGCCGTTTCAGACCGGCATCGCGCTGCCGGTTTCATTCGATCGAGTCCTCATCGCGCCCTTGTCCTCCATCATCGAATGGAGCTCCGCGGTGGTGAGCTGGTCGCTCGTGCTGAAGCCATCCCCGGGTCCCGAGGACCAGCACCTGGAGGAGATTGTGCGGACGCTGAGGTCCCGGCTCCCCTCGCTGCGCGACATGGACGACGGCGCAATGGACGGTTCCGGCCGGATGGTGTACATCGCCAGCGGGACGACGGCGGCACGGGGAGGTTTCAACTGCTCGGGATTCGCGAAGTGGGTGGTGGACGGTCTGTACGCGCCGCTGGCCGGGCACCCGATGGACATCGCACCGCTGAAGTCCCGAAACGCGGGAAAGGACAATCCCTGGAGCACGCGTTTCGAGGAAGAGATGGATCCCTGGTTCGGGCTGGACTGGAGCCGTGGTCTTGCGCGCACCATCGCGCTGGCCCAGACAGGAACCGCGCCCGCCGACGGGCAGATCGACGTACGGGAGTCCGACCGGCTGCCCTATGTGCGGGACGTCGGGTACCCCGTGTCAAAGCTGGAATCGCTGTTGTACTTTCTCGCGCGCAGGGACCCGGGCAAGCTCTACATCGGGTCGGTGAATGCCCCGTCCTCCGCCGTGTCCGAAGGAACGCCGACGCTGCGCCAGCACCATCACGTCATCGTCCTGCTGCCGTATTTCGATGCCTCCGGCGCGTTCCGCGTCGCGGTCATGGAAAGGAACCTGCAGACCAGCATCCCGTCTCTCGTGCGGCGCTACGGGACGGAGTACGTCCACCTTGTACGCATCGATCCTCGGGGCGCCTTCGACCCTCCCGCCGTTCCCGGCGCAAAATAGACTGGCATCGTCTCCGCGTCACGGGAACGTAACGCCGCAGGGCATCCGTGCATTGAATAAGCCGGGGGTCGGGAGTATCATTTGCAGATAGAATGACAACGTTGATTGTTTGTCTCCTCCTCCTGCTGGGCGGGGCAGGGCAGGCGGTCGCGGCCCCCGCGGAGGACAACCTCTTCGCCGAGGCGGAGAGCCGCTACCTCGGGAAGAACTACACCGCGGCGCTGGAGTCCTACGACGCGTTCGTCGCCGCCTATCCCCTGTCGGAGCGTATCGCCGACGTGCAATACCGCCGCGCCGTCTGCCTGTACCGGCTGGAGCGCTACCGCGACGCGGTGCAGCTCATCGGCGACATCGAGGTCCGCTACCGCACGACCCGGTATTTCTCGTTCGTTCCCCTGTGGAAGGGGCTCTCCCTGTATGGCCTGAAGAGCTACTCGCTGGCCGTCGACAGCCTGGACAAGTTCCTCACGGGGCCGCCGGACCCCGAGTTCACCCCACAGGCGCTCCTGCACAAGGCCCTTGCCCTCCAGGCCCTTGGCAATGACGATGGCGCCCGCCAGGCGCTGGGCGTTCTCACTTCCAGCTACCAGGCATCCCGGCTGTTTCCCTACTCGGCGGTCCTTCTCGGCTCCCTCCAGCAGAAGAAGGGGGCTTTCGCGGACCTCCTGGCTTTCACCCAGAAGACCGACCCCGCGGGGTTCCCCGAGCCATGGAAAAGCGACTTCCTGCTCCTGCGGGCGGAAGCGCTGTGGAAATCCGGCCGGCCCGACGACGCGCAGCCCCTGTACATCCAGCTGGTGGGGGCCGCGGACGACGTGGCGCTGGTGGCCTACGGCAGGCTCTTCGCCTCGGCGCAGCGGAGGCAGGACCTGCAGGGCATGAAGGAGCTGACGCAGGCCGCCGAGGCGCGCTTCACCGGCCGCACGGCCGTGCTCTCCGACCTGTGGACCAGGATCGGCGCCGAGACGTTCCGCCAGGGCGACCTGGACGCGGCGGAGCCGTTCCTCCGCCGCGCGTGGAACGAGCGCGCCGCGGCCCCGGTCAACGAGATCGTGCCGCTGTACCTTTCGGAGATCATGCTCCGGCGCAGCGACCCGGTGGGCGCCCGGCAGATCCTCCAGGACTTCGTCTCCCTGGGGAAGCTGGGAACGGGCGCGGTCATCATCCGCCAGGGAGATCTCGCGCTTGCGGCCAGCGACTTTGCCACCGCAGCGGACTACTATGGCAAGGTCCGTACCGCGTTTCCCAATTCGAAGCGGGCCCCCGAGGCCGGCTACCTGCTGGCCTACTGCCAGTACCGCCTGGGAATGCAGGACCAGGCGGCCCGGCTGACCGCCGATTTGCTGCGCCAGGACGTGGATCCGGCGGTCCGCAAGCAGCTGGCCCGGCTGCAGATCGTGCTCCTGAACGCGGCCCACCGAACCGCGGAAGCCGCGAACGCCTTGAAGGAGTACACGGCGACGTATCCAGACGACATCGGGTCGCGCCTGGACTACATCAAGGACCTCTTCCTTCTGCAGCGCTACCCCGACGTGGCGCGGGAGGCGGACCTGCTGCGGCAGCAGGCGCCCTCCCTGGATACGCAGGACCCGGCTTCCAGCATCGCCGCCTCCTATCTGCGGGGCCTGTCTCTCATCACCGCGAAGGACTACAGCCGGGCGGTGACGGACCTCTCGTCGATCCAGGCCGATGCGGCACGGAAGGCGGGTCTTGGCGTCATCGTCCCCTACGCCCGCTACTACCTGGGCTGGTCGTACCTGCGCATGTCGGATTACGCCAACGCCGCACGCGTGTTCGACGATCTTGCCGTGGCGTTCCCCGGCCACGAGCTCGCCCCGATGGTCTGGTACCTCGCCGGCTGGTCCCACTTCAGCCGGGGGGAGTTCGACCAGGCGGCCGCCGCGTTCTCCGCCGTCGTCACGGGCGCCGGCCCGGGGGCGGGCGCCGCGGCGAAGCCCGAGCAGGCAGAGCTCGCGCAGAAGAGCCTGTACCTCTACGCCAAGAGCCTCCTGAACCAGAAGAAGCTGGGCGAGGCGGCGCCCGTGCTCCTGAAGATCGCCGGTGCCTCTCCGCCCACCGCGTGGTCGTCGGACGCCCTCTTTGACTACGCCAGCGCCCTGGCGGACTCCGGCCAGGTGCGGGCTGCCGCGGAGGCGTTCAAGAGGGTGGCGGACACGTTCCCGGATTCCCCGCTGCGGGAAGACGCTTCCTATCGCCGCGCCGAGACCTTCTATCTCGGGGGCATGCTGCCCGAGGCGCGATCCGCGTTCGACGACTACCGCACGCGTTTCCCCCGCGGCCGTCTGGTGGATGCCGCGCTGTACTGGGGTGGCAAGGCGGCGATGTCCATGGGAGAGGGAATGGCGGCTGCCCTTCTGTGGGAACGCCTGGTGGCAGGCTACCCGGAAAGCCCGTTCCGCGGCACCGCCCTCCAGCAGACCGCGGAGGCCTACGCGCAGGCACAGCAGTACCAGAAAGCCCTGGACCTGTACACGCAGCTGCTCAGGGAGTACCCGGACCAGGCGCGTGATGCGCGCGCGGACATCCGTGCGGAACAGGTGAGGCTGCTCGTCACGGGGGCTGGAGACCGCGAGGCGGCGCTCTCCGCGGTCATCGCGCGCGAAGCCGGGGACAAGAAGCGGCAGGCCACGATCGACCTCGCGCGCCTGTACATCTATTCAGGTGACCGCCGGGCGGAGGCCGGCTACCGGATGCTGCTTCCCGTGGCGAGGGAAGGAGATCCGCGGGGAGCGCCGCAGGCCCAGATGCTAATCGGTGAGTACTTCTACCGCAAGGGAGACCTGGCGGAGGCGGCCCGGCAGTTTCTCGCCGCAGCCGTGATCCCGAAGGCGGATCCGGGCGTGGCGGCCTCCGCGATCTACCGTGCCGCGGAGATGATGCAGCTGTCCAAGAGACCGGACGATGTCGCGGCGCTCGTGAAGAGGCTGGAGACGGCGTTCCCCGACTCGGAATGGACCGTGAAGGCGCGGCTGCTGCAGGGAGGAGCGTCATGAGAAACCGGCTTCGCCGCGCGCACTTCCTTCTTGTTCTCGGCCTCGTCGTCGGCCTCGTCCTCGCCGCGATTCCCGCTGCGGCGCAGTCCTCCACCGGGCAGTCTTCCACGGGAGGCGGAAAAAAAGCCGTCGGCCCCGGCACTCCCGGCGCGGCGGCCCAGGCGCCCGTGACCAACCCGGCGATCGTGCCCGGCGAGCCGCAGATCGTGATGCCCGAGGTCATCCTCCGCGTGGAGGATCTCAGCGTGGAGACCGTGGAGGCGCAGCTTCCCCCGGAAGAGGACCTGCTTCCCCCGGTCCGGCCGGTACCCCTGCTCACCGAGGGTGAGATGGCCGTCGGGGAGCCCACAATCCCGGCGGCGCCGGTGGAAACCGAGGGCCCGGCCCCATCGGCGAACCAGCGGCTTCTCTCCTCGGACATCCGGCTCGGCGCCGGGACGCTGGCGCTGATCTCCGGCAGCATGTCGCTCAAAACCCTTGGGCCCGACCCCCGTTTCTCCCTGCAGTTCCATCACGAGACCCTCGACGGGTTCGGCGGGCATGCCCCGGGCTCGGGCTACAATACCCGGGACGACGGGCTGGACGGGGGCTTGAAGTTCGCGCTGGGCGGCGTCGGAACGGAGCTGGCCGGGAACTTCCGCGAGCAGGAGTCCGGCCTGCAGGGACAGTCCACGGCCCTGTCCCCGTACTCCTCGGCGCTCACACGCACGATCTCCGGTTCTGCCTCGTTCTCCGGTTCCCCGCTGGACTGGCTCACGCTGAGCGCCTCGGCTGCCGGCGGGCTGGATTCCCTGACGCTCCAGGGAGCATCGCCGCTTCTGTCCAGCGAGGTGCGCGTGGCGCCGAGCCTCTCCGCCCAGGCCCGGGTCGGCGCGGTAGTGTTCGGCCTGGAGTCCGACTACTGGTACCGGGCGGACTGGTACCTCGCGGGCGCCCAGGACCAGCTGCACCGCGTGAAGGCGGCGCTCACCTTCCGCGCCGACCTCCCCGCCACGTTCGTGATCCAGGCCTCTGCGGGCTGGTTCTGGAACAGCACCGGACTGAGCCGGTTCCCGTTCTTCCTGTCCGTTACCGGAACGCCGCTGGAGTTCCTGACGCTTTCGATCGAGGGCGGATACAAGGTCGTGCCCTACGACATGCAGGACGCCATGGCGGCGAACGTGCTCGCGCTTCCGCAGCCGCTGGTGGACGATCGCGGCTGGTACGGGGAGTCCTCGGCCAAGCTCTCCGTCACGCGCGACCTCTCGGTGACCGTCAATGCCTCGTTCATGGCCAGCGAGGAGATGCCGGTGGGTTCGACGAGCCGCGACACGACCACGGGGACCGGGCTGTTTCCGGTCAGCCAGGGCTCGGGCAATCGCCTTTCGCTGAACGGCGGGTTGCGCTGGGCCATCACCCAGGCCTTTTCCATTTCGGCGGGAGGGGACTACGAGTTTCTCGACCCCCGCCCGTTCTTCACGCCGCTGCTCTCCGTCAACGGCGGTATCCTCGGGCTCGATCCCAACGGCAGGTTCGGGGGAAGCCTCACCGTCTCCGCCGGACCGATCGCGGACGGGACCTTCCAGCAGCCGCTGCTTCACGCCTCCGCGTTCTGGAGGATCATCGAAGCGGTGAAGCTGCAGATCGATGGCGATGACCTCCTGGCTCCGCTGATCGGCGGACCGCGGTACGCCATCGCGAAGGACACCTACGTCACGCCCGGGTTCCGCCTGACCGCTTCCCTGGGGATGAGCCTATGAGTGATGCTACCACGCACGAGGGGCCCCTTTCCGGGCCCAACGGACCTCTCGCCGGCCCCGAGGTGACCGAGGGCGACCGGCGCCGATCGATCGCGAGCCTCGGTGCCGCGCTGCTCATCCACGCGGCCATCATCGCGGCCTTTGCGCTGGGCCTCGGCTCGATCGCCGCGGCGGGTGTCGTCCCGCCGGTCACGATCGAGCTGCAGGCCGCCGCGGCCGGGGGAAACGGTCGCGGCGGGTCCGACGCCACGGGCGGCGGCTCGGGATCTGCCGACGCCGCGATCCCGTCTGCTGCCGCAGCCGCCGCGGCGCCGGCCGTTCCGTCAGCCCGGCCCTCCACCGCAACGTCGGCCTCCGGCGCGAGCGACTTCGTGATCCCGACGCCGAGGTCCTCCCCGTCCGGCGCGTCGTCCGCCGCCGCGGCGGGCCCGGCGTTCCGGGAATCGGGCGGAAGGACCGGCGTGGCGACCGGGGTCCCCTCGACGGCCAGCACGGTCCCGGGGCCGGCGGTGCCGCCGATCCGCCAGGGAACCGGCAGCGGCTCGGGCGCATCCTCGGGCAGCGGCGCGAGCTCCGTGCAGCGAAGCGGCACCGGGGTGACGGTGGGAGGAACAGGGCAGGCCAGCGGCGGCCTGGACCTGGGGCAGCTGGACAAGGCCCTCGGCCCCGGCGCGGCCGGCAGCGGCGGCGCGGGTGCGAGAACCGGAGGCTCGGCATCCGGCACCGGGACGGGCAGTGGCAGCGGGACGGGAACCGGCAGCGGCGCCGGCGGCGGAACTGGTGCGGGCGCGGCGGGAAGCGGTTCCCAGCCCTACGCCGTACAGTGGGGATCCGGGTCCGCGGGCGAGGGGCGGAAGATGGTCGTCGTCGTGTCCCCCCAGCTGCCGGCGTGGGTTGCCCAGCAGGGCCTGAGGCTTTCCGTCACGGTGAGCTTCAGTGTGCTTGACAACGGCGTGATTACCGGTGTGGCGATTCCGCGCTCCTCGGGAAACGCTGAAGTGGATACGGCGGTGGTGAACGCCATCCGCCTGTGCATATTCAACTCGGCTCCCAACGCCCCGACCGTCCGGGGAGTCATCACGTACCTGATCAAGCCCGAGTAGGCCCGGCGGGCCCGCCCGGCTGCATTCCGGCCGCGTGCGGACGCTGCCCGGCCTCCTCTTCACGTCCCCCTTCTCGTTGACACCTCCGGAGGTTAGAGGTACAATTGTAGAAAATCTCCTGGGGAGGGGACAATGATCTTTTCAATCGGTGACCTGATCACCTTAGTCGTCGTCCTTCTCATACTCGTCATCTTCCGGGCGATGGACAGGAACAACC
>Ga0153915_10000898_pt1 | contig 27626 bp, 28 predicted proteins | sample Opewatmetagenome_2_FD_107003 | JGI IMG/M metagenome (GOLD analysis project Ga0153915, IMG submission 107003) | Freshwater wetland microbial communities from Ohio, USA - Open water 3 Core 3 Depth 3 metaG | ecosystem: Environmental > Aquatic > Freshwater > Wetlands | place: USA: Ohio, Lake Erie...
CCGCGCGCTCGCGCGGGAAGAACGTTTCGGAGAAGTGGAGAAGCTCGCGCGAGAGCTCATGGACGGGATCGCGCGAGTCATCCCCGTCACGCCGGTCTCGCTCGTCGCGACGGCCTTCCTGCGCCATCCGGCCCGGCCCTGGAGCGAGCTCGAGTTGAAGGGGGCCGCGCTCGATCTCCTAGCCGGCCTCGAGGCGCGGGGAGCCCATGTCTACGTCCCTCGCGGAGACCAGGACTACGCCATCAGGGTGGGTCTGCGGATGCTGACGCTGCGCCGTCTCGTAGCCGAGTCGGCCGGCCTCTTTACGGCCGAGCCCGGGGAGCTGCCCCTACTGGCCTATTACGCCAACTCTATTTCCCACTTCTTCTCGCCGACCGCCAAACCCGAGCCAACCGACACCTAGATCGACCGATCCTCTTCCCAACCCACCCCGTACCCGCCCCGGTCGTGCGCATCCTCCGTCGTGCCCAGCCCCGGTCGCGGCGCGAGGAGTCTCCCGAGTAACCGCAGGGAGGAGCCTCGCGCCGCGGGAGCGCAGCGCTGGCGCGGGATCAGGCGAACGATCGAGGCCGCATCCGGCCGAGTCGTTCGCCGGTGCGCCCAAAGGCAGATCCCGCGCTAGCGCGGAGCGACGTCCCGCACGAAGACCGATAGGAGGATCGAGACGACCGAGACGACGAGGGCGCCGAGGAAGGCGGGCCAGAACCCGTCCACGTGAAACCCTATGCCGAGCGATGCCGAAAGGGCGCTCGTCAGGAGGAGGATGACCGCGTTGATGACGAACGTGAAGAGGCCCAGGGTCAGGATCAACAGGGGGCACGTCACCAGCGCCAGGATCGGCCGCACGAGAGCGTTCAGGAGTCCGAAGACCAGGGCGACCGCGAGCAGGGCCAAGCCGCTCCCCGTGTGCGAAACGCCCGGAACGATCCGTGTCGCCACCCACAGGGCGACCGCGTTGACGAGCAGTCGGAGGAGAAACCTCATCATGACCTCCTCACGAAGACTGACCGGTCCTCGTAACGCGAATCATCTCTCAAGGATCCGAGGGCGAATCTATATTCTCAGAACGGCCAGCAGGGTGATGTCGTCGGTCTGGTCGGCGCCTCCACCGTGATCGAGAAGACCCCTGTCGATCGTGTCGAGAAGCGAAGCGGCGGAAGAAGGAGCCCCGGCCAGGAGCGCGAGGAGGCGCTCTTCTCCGAAACGGCCGGAAGCGCCGCGAGCGTCGGTTACCCCGTCGGTGAAGGCGAGAAGGCCTTCCCCCGGCCGGATCATGGCCCGCCCGACCTCGAAAGCGGCGTCCGGCATCATGCCCACGGCCGGACCGGTCGGCGAGAGCCGGGCTCTGACCCCGCCGGACCCGAAGACGATCGGCGGCTCGTGCCCTCCGTTGACATAGAGAAGCGAGCCTGTCGCGGGGTCGAGCGCGGCGAAGAAGAGCGTCGCGAACATGTTCGAGCGCCCGTGAGTCCGCGCGATGTAGTCGTTGGTCAGGCGGACGGTCCGCAGGATCTCCGCGGCGGGATCGGGCATCGCGGGTGCGCCGGTCGCCGTCGCCCGCAGAAGGCTGCGGAAGAGGGCCATGAAGAGGGCCGCTCCCACCCCCTTGTCGCAGACGTCCGCGACGACCAGGCCGATGTCCCGGGAAGGGAGCGCGAACGCGTCGTAGAAATCTCCGGCCACCTGCCGCGCCGGCCTGAAACGTGCGGCGATCTCCCAGCCGGCCGGGCGCGGCAATTCCTCCGGGAGGAAGCTCTTCTGGATTTCGCGCCCGATCTCCAGCTCCCGTTCGAGGCTCTTCGCATAGAGCTGTTCTTTGTCGCGCAGCCGCTTCTTCTCGAGAGTGGCGCCGACGCGGGCCTTCAAGAGAACCGGGTTGAAGGGCTTGGGCAGGTAGTCGGTGGCTCCCATCTCGATGCACTTGACGACGCTGTCCATCTCGGTCACCGCCGAGATCATGATGACGGGGACGTGCTTCAAGACCGGGTCGCTCATCATCTCGGCGAGCACCTGATAACCGTCCATCTCCGGCATCATGATGTCGAGAAGGACGGCGTCGAACGCCTCGGACCGGACGAGCTCGAGCGCTTTGCGTCCGTTCTCCGCCATCGCGACCGCATGCCCCTGCTGCTTCAGGCGGCGAGAGAGCAGATCGCGGTTGGCCTCGACGTCGTCCACGACGAGGAGACGCCCTGTTTCGGCCGCCATGGTCAGCCTGCGAGCAGCCGGCGCAGGAAGGGGAGCTGCTTGGCCGCGGCTTCTTCGCCCCTCTCGATGATGTAGGGGTGGAGCGAGGAATCGCGCAGTCCGATGTGCCGGTCGAAGGTCGGAAGGATCGGGACGATCTCGGCGTGGTGCGCCGCGCTGTAGAAGGAGTAGGTCGATTTCAGGAGGTTGTTCATGGTGATGCAGGTCGTTTGCGAAATCAGGCTCATGAGCGACCCCAGCCGTTCGTTCAACGGATTCTCGAAACCCATCGCGAGGATGATGTCGTACCCCTCCCGGATGGCCACGGAGACCGGGAGCGGATCCGATGCGCCGCCGTCGAAGAGCAGGCGCCCTCCGACCGTCCAGGGGCGCAGGAGGACGGGGATGGCCACCGAGGCGCGCACGGCGTCGAAGAGGCGGCCCTCCGAGAGGATGACGCTCTCCCCAGTCTTCAAGTCCGTCGCGACCAGGTGGAGCGGGATCTTCGCGTCCTCAAAGGTCGCCTCCCCGTAGAAGGCCCGCAGAGCGGCGTTCAGGCGCTTTTCGGCCAGAAGACCGGCCGGCGCCGACGGGCGGAAGAGCCCCGGGAGCAGGATCTGCAGGAGCCCCAGGTAGTCGAGCCGCGCGAAGAGCCCCTGCCAGGCCTCGTAGCTCTTCCGCTCCAGGGTCTCGAGGTCCCAACCGAGAGCCAGTGCCGAAGCGTAGATCCCGCCGGCGCTGCAACCGACCGCGAGGTGCACGGGGATGCGTTCCCGGCGCAGGACGCGCAGGAGACCCAGGGCCGAGGCGCACTTGATGGAGCCGGACCCGATCACGACGGCAAGCCTCGGGGAGCGCGCAACGGCGGGCGCCGGCGCGGATTCCTGCGGCCGGGACGCCGCGGCACGAGGAGCGTCGCTCTCCACGTTCAGGCGCCCGAAAGGAGGCGGCGGAGATAGGGAATCTGCCGCTCGGCCGCCCGCTCCCCCTCCTCGATGACGTACGGGATCTTGTCCGTGTCGAAGAGGTGGATGCTTTCCTTGAACTCGGGAAGGATCGGCAGGATCTCGGCGTGGTGGGCCAGGTTGTGGAAGGAGAAGTTGGCCTTCAGGAGGTTGTTCGACGTGATGGACGAAAGCTGGAACGCGAACCGGATGGGGGAGTTGATCTTCTGCTGGTAGGGACTCTCGAACCCCATCGTGACGATGATGTTGGCTCCCTGGCGGATCGCGACGCCGACCGGCATCGGGTCGGACATGAAACCGTCCACGAGCATCCGTCCCCCAACGGGCCACGGGCGGAAGACGTAGGGGATCGCGATGGAAGCCCGGACCGCGTCCACGATCGAGCCGCTCTCGAAGACCACCTGCTCTCCCGTGTGGAAATCGGTCGCGGTCAGATAGAGAGGGATCCGCGCCTTCTCGAAGGTGGCCTCGCCGAAGGCGGACTTGAGGCGCTCGAGGATGAGCCGGTCGTTGACCATGCCGAAACTCTCGTCGAAGCCGAAGACGCCGGGGAGAAAAACGGAGAGAAACGAGCGGTGGTTGCGTCGGCTCGTCAGCTCCCGCGTCCAGAGGCGGCGGGTCATCGCCTCCGCCGTTGCGACGTCGTGCCCGAGAGCGATCAACGCCGCGTAGAGGCTCCCGCCGCTGCAGCCGACGACCATGTCCACGCCGATCCCCTCGCGCTGAAGGACCTTCAACAAGCCGAGCGCGGCCGCGCACTTGACGCTGCCTGATCCCAGGACGACCGCCACCCGCGGTCCGTTCGGCTCCCGAGCGCCCGCGCTCACGCCGGGAAGCTCGCCACGGCCGACTCGATGTCGGGAAAGAGCTTCAGGATGTGGGTGAACCCCGACAGCTCCAGCACGCGCAGGACATCGGGCTGGACGCCGGCCAGGCGCAGGTCGCCCCCCTGCTGCCGCGTCTCCTTGACCGTCTCGAGCAGCGCCCGCAGCCCTGCGCTCGAGGTGTATTCGACGCGGGCGAAATCGCCCACGATCCGGATGTTGCCGCCGGTCACCTGCGCTCGAAACGAGCCGATGAGCGACGCCGCCGTCATCCCGTCTACGCTCCCGGCGATCGAGATGACCGTCACGGTGCCTCGCTGTTCCGTCGTGATCTCCATAGGCTCTCTCCTTGTCCGTCTCCCGGTCAGCCCGAGCGCGTCGAGGCTCTCCCCGCGGGCGAAACCTTCTTGACGAGCGTCAGCCGGTTTCCTGCCCTCGCATCCGAGTCGTAGTCGATCCGGTCCACGAAACGGCGAATCAGGTGCCAGCCGAGCCCGCCGATCGGGCGTCTCCGCCAATCCGAGCCGAGGTCCGGGGCCGGCGCGCTCTTCGGATCGAACGCGCGCCCCCGGTCCGTGATCGCGACGACGACTTCTTCGGGGCCCGAGTCGAAAGAGATCCCGATCGGCCCCGGCTCCCGCCCCGCGTAGCCGTGCTCGATGATGTTGGTGCAGGCCTCGTCCACGGCGAGCTTCAGGTCGAACGCGGTGGACCGCTCGATGCCCGACCGGCGGCAGGCGTCCTCGATGAAATCGCGAATCGCCTGGAGATTCTCGAGATGCGCGTCACGCTCGATCCGAGCCTTCAAGGAACGGGCCCCTGCGCCGGACGGGGCCTCTGAAGCAGCGCCTCGATCTTCGTCAACAGCCGCGGCAACTCGACCGGCTTGGTGTCGAAATCGTCGCACCCCGCCGAGAGAGCCTTCTGCCGGTCTCCCGACATCGCGTGAGCGGTCAGGGCGATGACGGGAATTTCGCGGGTCTGTGCCTGCGCCTTCAGCCGCCGCGTGGCCTCCCAGCCGTCCACGACCGGCAGGCTCATGTCCATGAGGATCAGGTCAGGCGACTGCGACTGCGCCATGGCGAGACCCTCGCCGCCGTCCATGGCGAGGAGCACCTCGTAGCCCTTGCGCAGGAGGCGCCGCGACAGCATGTCGCGGTTGGCCTCGTTGTCCTCCACGAGCAGGATCCTAGACAACGGCCCCTCCGCCGGCTCCCGCGCGGTAGGGATCGAGGGCTCCTGCCAGCAGATCGCGGTCCACCGGCTTGACGAGGTAGTTGGCCGCGCCGAGGGCCAGCCCTCGGTTCTTTTCGTCCGAGATGGAAATCATGATGACCGGGATCGCCGAGAGCTCGGCGTCGGACTTCAGCGTCTTCAGGACGGTCCAGCCGTCGATGCCCGGCATGACGACGTCGAGCGTGATGACGGAGGGGCGCTTCTCTCGCGCCAGGCGAAGCCCCTCCTCGCCGCTTCCCGCCGTCACGACATCGAACCCCTCGCGCGCGCAGACGCGGCGCATCAGCTCGCAGGCGGCCGGATCGTCGTCGATCACGAGCATTCTCGGGCCCGACACCGGGCGGGGGACCGCCGCCGAGAGGCGGGGCATCGGGGCTTTTCCGGTCCTGTGGATCGAGGTCGCCTCGCCTTCAAAGTTCTCGACGTCTCCGGGCAGGCGCACCGTGAAGGTCGAGCCCTTGCCCGGCTCGCTTTCCGCATTGATGTCCCCGCCCATCATCACGCAGAACTTCCGGCAGAGCGCCAGGCCCAGGCCGGTCCCGCCGTACTTGCGCTGGGTGCTTCCGTCCGCCTGCGTGAAAGCCTGGAAGAGCTTGCCCAGCTGTTCGGGGGTCATGCCGATGCCGGTGTCGCGGACGCGGAAGACGACCCAGGTTCCCGTCACGTCGTTCTCCCTCGCGACGTCCAGGGACACCGTCCCCTTCTCGGTGAACTTGCTGGCATTGGAAACCAGGTTCAGGAGGACCTGGCGGACCTTCGTCACGTCCTCCCGAAGCTGCCCGACATCGCTCGCGCAGCGCACCTCGAACCGGTTGCCGTTCTTCTCCACCAGCGGCTGTACCGTGGCGACGATCTCTTCGACGACGCTCGCGACGTCGAAAGTCTCCAGGAACAATTTCATCTTCCCCGCCTCGACCTTGGAGAGGTCGAGCACTTCGTTGATGAGGCCCAGCAGGTGCTTGCCCGCGGAGCGGATCTTCTGAAGGTCCGACACGAACTCCGTATTGCCCGAAGCCGCCGCGTCCTCCTCCAGCATCTCGCTGTAGCCGATGATCGCGTTCAACGGCGTGCGCAGCTCATGGCTCATGTTGGCGAGAAAGGCGCTCTTGGCCCGGTTGGCGGCCTCCGCGGCGTCCCTGGCCTCGAGCGCCGACTGCCGGGCCTGTTCGATGACGCGGTTCTGCTCCTGGATCTGCTCGTTCTGCGAGGCGAGATCGCTCTTGGCCTTGTAAACGCGGGAGGTCTGAATGTAGGAGTGGATGCCGAACATGCACGTCATGAAGAGCATCCCGCCAATGGAGAGGAAGGTCGTGACCATGTCGGAGGCGAAGACGGTGTGGAAGCCGAGGAGGGCGCCGGCCACCATGACGCCGGCGACAATCCCGACGACGCCCTTCGCCGCGAACCGCAACCCGCCCACGGCGAGGTTGCCGTTCATCATCGTCGCCGCCATCGCCACGGCCGGCCAGAGGGAGAACGACATGGCCGCGATCCAGCATCCGACGATGAAGGAATCCACGAGCAGATTCCGCAGCTCCGCCTGCTTGGTGTCCCGCGCCCTCCGGCCCAGCAGGTACGCCGCGTGGGGCCAGACGAGGCCCGTGAGGACGATCGCCGCGATGAGGAGAGGCCCGCGCGGCCGGCCGGAGAAATGGAACAATGCGAAGAGGGCGACGAAGAGCATCCCGGGGATGCGGACTCGGTAGTCGAGCAAGACGATCGGGTGGACCTGTCTCGCTGGTGCGCCCTTCTTCATAGCTCCGGGAGAGAAAGTTTCCGAGCCTACTCTACTTCAAGCGGAGAAGCGGCCTACGAGGCGTGCTCGGCCTGAACGAAGAGGAGGATCAGGTCCGCGCGCCGATGGACACCGTACTTGGCGAGCAGGTTCGAAACGTGGAACTTCGCGGTCCGCTCGGACATGTGGAGCTTCGATCCGATCTCCTTGTTGGAGAGATTCAGCATCAGGAGCTCGACGACCTCCTGCTCCCGCCGGCTCATCCGGACGCCGGGCGGCGCCGGCCGCGGCCTCCGGGCGGTCTCCAGGGTGGAATCGACGAAGGTGGACAGGAGCGCGCGGGGCACCCAGAAACCCCCGGCCGCAACCTCCGCGAGCGTCCGCGGCAGGTAGGTCGAGACCTCGGAATAGCGCAGCAGTCCCTTGACGCCCTGCCGCAGGAGCGGGAAAGCGGCCGTCTCCGAGAGCTTTTCCGCGATCACGACGACACGCCCCCTGGGAACGCGCTCGAGGATCGCGGCGACGTAGGCCTCCGTGACCGGTCGATGGGAGTGCGATTCGATGACATAGACGGAAGCCCGCGGCACCGGGAGGGTGGCGTCGGGAACCTGGTTGTGCTCGACGCGGCGGTCGAGGACCCGTGCCTCGTTCTCGCCGGAGAGGAGCCTTTCAAACTCCGATAACAACAGGGGGTGGAACGAGAAGAGACAGACGGTGGCGCGATGGCTCGACGAAGGCTTTCGCAACGACGGGGAGAGTATCCAATTCAATCCGGAGGGGCAAGCCGGAAGCCCTTTCCCAGGCGGTTCCAGGCCCGTTCCTGCCCGTCGGGACGGGCGGCGGACAGGCGCGTTCCTCTCCTTCCGAGACCGTTGTCCTCCGGGCGCCCGCGCTCCCACCGTTTGCTGGCCGGGACCGAAGGGGACCCTGCTCTCTCCGCTCAGCGCGGGCGGTGCTGGCGCGCGGAGCGGCGGTCATCGAAGAGGATGTTCAAGACGAGGACGAAGCCTCCCGCGGCCGCCACGAAGAAAAAGAGGATCGCCAGCCCGGGGTAGCCCAGGATTCGGAATGAGGTCGGGACCTGCATCAGGAGCGCCGCGCCCACGATCAGGGCCGCCAGGACCAGCCCCATCGCCACGCGGTTGGCGATCTTGTGCAGGACCTCGATCCAGCTGCGCTCGTCAATCGCGTCCACGCGCACGCGCAGCCGGTTTTCGGCGACGAGGTCGAGGAACCTGTTGACCCGCTCCGGCAGTTTCTGGACGAACTCTCTCGTCTCGAGCAGCGTCGAGGCGAGGCTGCCGGGCGAGGTGCTCTTCCACATCCGGCGCTCCAGGAGCTCCGCGGTGTTCTCGCGGACCGACGCGTTGGGGTCGAATTGCGGGTCGAGCGTGCGGCCGACCTCGTCCAACTGGAGGAGAGTCTTGCCGAGCAACGTCAGCTCCGAAGGGAGCAGGAGTCCCGTCTCCGCCGCCGCCCGCGACACCTCCAGGATCACGCGCCCGACCTGGAGCTGCGAGACGGTGGCGTGCTGGTACCGGGCGACCAGATCGGTGATGCGGCGGTCGTACTCGGCGCGGTCGAAGTTCTCCAGGCGCTTCCCGATGCCGGCGCTCTGCCGCGCGGCCTCGTCGGCCCGCCCTTCGCAGACGGCGAAGAGGAGTTTCAAGAGACGCTCCTGCGTCTGCGGAGAAATCCGGGCGACCATCCCCAGATCCAGGAGCGCCAGGCGCCGGTCGTCGGTCACGAAGACGTTTCCCGGATGCGGATCCGCGTGGAAGAATCCATCGATCAGGATCTGCTTCAGGTAGGCGCGGAAGAGCTCCTCGGCGAGGTCTCGCCCCTCGAGCTCGATCCTCACCACGGGACTCAAGGCCGTCACCTTGCGTCCGCGGACGTATTCCATGGTCAGCACCCGCGAGGTCGTGTAGTCCTCGACGGGGCTTGGAACCACGATCCGCTCGAACTCGGCGAGGTTCTCGCCGATCGTGACGAGATTGCGCGCCTCCTGGCGATAATCGAGCTCCGCGAGGAGCGCCTTGCGGAATTCCCGGACCGCGTCGGTCAGAGAAGGGCCGGACGTTCCCGAGCGCCGGTCGAGAAGCTCCGCGACTTCCGCGAAGGCCTCGAGGTCCTCGAGAATCTGGTCCCGGATGCCGGGCCGCTGGACCTTGACGGCGACCCGCCGCCCGTCGCGCAGGCGCGCCCGGTGCACCTGGCCAAGCGAGGCCGCGGCGACCGGGACAGCCTCGAATTCCACGAAGGCCTTGGAGATCCGCGCGCCGAGCTCTTCGGTGACAATGGCTTCGACGTCCGCGAAAGGAAAGGGCTCGACCGAGTCCTGAAGCCGCGCGAGCGCCTCGAGATAGGGGGGAGCCAGGAGGTCGGAGCGCGTGGAGAGAAGCTGGCCGATCTTCACGAAGGTCGGGCCCAGCCGTTCCAGGTCCCGGGCCAGCTCGTCGGCGGCCGGGACGCTTCCGGCATCGGAAAGCGGGCGTTCCTGCGCCAGTTCGTCCTTCATGCCGAGGCGCGACGCCAGATCTCCCCGGCCGTACTTGACGAGCAGCAAGGCAATGTCCTTGTATCGCTTCCAGTGAGCAGGCTTCCAGGAAACCGCCATGCATCCCTCCGCAGATCGCTGACCACGGTTGCAAGGGGCGCGCCGCCCTCTAAACTCGCGAAGGCATTAGAGTTGGCGGAGGCATGGGGCCGCGGCACGTTTTCGTCACGGGCGGGACCGGCTACATGGGCCGGCGCGTCGTTGGAGAGCTCCTCGGCCGCGGGCACGAGGTCCGCGCCCTCGTGCGTCCGGGCTCCGAAGGGAAGCTGCCGCCGGGCTGCGAGGCGGTATCCGGAAACGCGCTCGACGAGAGGAGCTTCGCTCCCCGAGTCGCTCCGGCCGACACATTCCTCCAGCTCGTCGGGGTCGCGCACCCGTCACCGGCCAAGGCCGCGGAGTTCCGCTCGGTGGACCTCGTCTCCGCGAAGGCCTCGGCGAAGGCGGCCGCCGCGGCCGGAGTTTCCCACTTCATTTACGTCAGCGTGGCGCAGCCGGCGCCGGTCATGAAGGCCTACGTCGCGGCCCGCGCCGAGGGGGAAGCCGCCATCCGATCGGCCGGCTTGAACGCGACGTTCGTGCGGCCCTGGTACGTGCTCGGTCCCGGACACCGGTGGCCGTACGTCGTTCTCCCCGTCTTCCGGCTCCTGCAGGTCCTCCCGGCGACAAGGGACACGGCGCGCCGGCTCTACCCGGTCACGCTCGCGCGGATCGTGGCGACCCTGGTCGCGGCCGTCGAGAACCCGGCCGAAGGCATCCGGATCATCGAGACGCCGGAAATCCGGCGGGCGCGGCTATGACGATGGAATGGAGACGGGAGGGATTCACGATCTCGACCGACAAGGAAAGGCTCGACCGCGCCGCGATCCACGAGTTTCTGCGCGGATCCTACTGGGCGAAGGGAATCCCGCGGGAGGTCGTGGACCGCTCGATCGAGCACTCCCTCTGCTTCGGGCTCTACGAGGGGGAGCGGCTCGTCGGCTTCGCCCGCGTCATCTCCGACTATGCGACATTCGGCTACCTCGCCGACGTCTTCGTTCTCGAGTCTCACCGGGGCCGCGGGCTCGCAACCTGGTTCATGCAGATCGTGATGGCCCACCCGGACCTGCAGGGCCTTCGCCGCTGGATGCTCGTGACGGCCGACGCCCACGGCCTCTACCGCAAGGTCGGCTTCATTGAGCCTCGCAGGCCCGAGCGTCTCATGGAGAAACTCCTCGCGGATCCCTACGGCGCCGGCAGCGGCTGACAATTCTCGAAGGCCTCTTACACCAATTTCCGGAGTGTTCCCGGCATTTCCCCTGATGTATAAATCGAGACTCAACAGGCATCGAATCTCCGCGTGTCGGCGCTCTGACGCACGAGGTTACCTTTTCGATCAGGCGAAAGAGGAGATCACGATGATTCACTCGCTACGCCCCCGCTCTTCCCGGTTTCCGTTCGCAGCGCTCGCTTCTTTCCTGCTGATTCTTCCGGCACTCGTCCCCTCGGCGGCCCTCGCCATATCGAGCACCGTCGTGATCAGCGAGTTCCGCGTTCGTGGGCCCAATGGAGGAAGCGACGAGTTCGTCGAGATCTACAACCTCTCCTCTTCCGCGGTGAACATCGGCGGTTGGAAGATGAAGGGATCCAACAATGCCGGCACGACAAGCACGCGGGCCACGGTTGCGGCCGGCACGACGCTCAGTCCGGGGTGTCATTTCCTGTTCACCAATTCTTCGACGTCAGGCGGGCCTTACAGCGGCTCGGTTCCCGGGGATCAGACCTACGGAACCGGGATCACCGACGACGGCGGTATCGCGATCACCACTGCCACGGACATCGTCGTAGACCAGGTCGGGATGAGCGCGGGGTCAGCGTTCAAGGAGGGGACCGCGCTCGCGAGCCTCGGATCCTCGAACCTGAACCGCGGCTATGAGCGAAAGCCCGGAGGAGCCTCGGGAAGCTCGACCGACACCGACAACAACTCGACCGACTTCCAGCTCACCACGCCGAGCGATCCTCAGAGCTCCTCCTCTCCCTGCATCGTCGTCGGCAACCCCTCGGGGTCCGGGTCGGCCAATCCCAGCGCCGTCGCCCAGGGCGACACCACGCTGCTCACGGTCGCCGTCACGCCCGGCAGCAACCCCACGAGCACGGGTCTTCAGGTTACGGGCGACCTCACCGCGATCGGGGGTTCCGCAACCCAGCAGTTTTTCGACGACGGCACCAACGGAGACGCGACACCCAACGACCTGACCTTCTCGTACGCAGCCACGGTCGCCGCCTCGACGGCCGCGGGCAACAAGATGCTTCCCATCTCGATAACCGACGCGCAGGCGCGTACCGGCTCGGCCTCGATAGCCCTTTCTGTCGTGATTCCCCTCGCCATCCATGACATCCAGGGGCCCGGCAGCGCGTCTCCTTACGCCGGCAGCCCCGTCCAGACCACCGGGATCGTCACCGGATTGAAGTCCAATGGCTTCTTCGTCCAGACGAGGCCCGGGTTCGAGGATGGCGACCCGGACACATCCGAGGGCGTCTTCGTATTCACCTCGAGCACCCCGCCCGCGGCCGCGGCCGTCGGCAACGAAGTGAGAGTCACCGGGACGGTCCAGGAGTTCATTCCCTCGGCCGACCCAAACAGCCCGCCCGCGACGGAGATCGCCGGTTCCCCGTCGGTCTCGGTCATTTCGACCGGCAACCCCCTGCCCGAACCGGTCACGCTGACCGCGGCCGACACGAGCCCGTCGGGCTCGATCGAGCAGCTCGAGAAGTACGAGGGGATGCGCGTCCACGTGGACTCCTTGACCGTCGTCGCGCCCACGCAGGGTTCGATCAACGAGCCCGGCGCGACCTCGATTTCCAACGGAGTCTTCTACGGCGTCCTTACAGGTATCGCTCGCCCGTTCCGGGAGCCCGGTATCCAGATCCCCGACCCGCTGCCGCCCGGTTCCCCTTGCTGCGTCCCCCGCTTCGACGCCAACCCCGAGCGGCTGCGTGTGGACAGCGACGGCCAGCCGGGCGGGGCGATCCTCGAGGTGACGACGGGAGCGATCGTCACGGACCTGACGGGGCCGCTCGACTACTCCTTCCGGACCTACACGATCCTGCCCGATCCGCCGCCGGCTCCCGCTCCCGGCGTCTCCGGCAACCTGACCGGCGCGATCCCGGTGCCCGTCCCTGATGCCGACCAGTTCACCGTCGCCTCCTTCAACATGGAGCGCTTCTTCGACACGACCGACGATCCGGGGATTTCCGACGTCGCCCTGACCCAGACGGCCTTCAACAACCGGCTGAACAAAGCCTCGCTCGCGATCCGCAACGTCCTTCAGATGCCAGACATCCTCGGCGTCGAGGAGATGGAGAACCTCGCGACGCTTCAGGCCCTGGCCGCAAAGGTCAATAACGACGCCGTCGCCGCCTCGCAGCCGAGCCCGGGCTATACCGCCTACCTCGAGGAAGGAAACGACATCGGCGGCATCGACGTGGGCTTCCTGGTCAAGTCCACGCGCGTCCACGTGATCGACGTCACTCAGTACAACAAAGACGAGACCTACATCAACCCGAACAACGGGCAGCCGGAGCTCTTGAACGACCGGCCTTCGCTCATCCTCCGGGCCACGATCCAGACTCCGGCGGGCTCTCCCTATCCGGTCACAGTCATCGTCAACCACCTGCGCTCGCTCTCCGGCGTGGACGACCCGGTTGACGGCTACCGCGTGCGCGCCAAGCGCCGCGCCCAGGCCGAGTCTCTGGCAAACCTCGTCCAGGCGCGGCAAACCGGCGATCCCAACGAGCACATCGTCCTGGTCGGCGACTTCAACGCCTACGAGTTCTCCGACGGTTACGTGGACGTGGTCGGCGCGATAAAGGGCACCCCCGCTGCCTGCGACCAGGTCGTCCTCTGCTCCTTCGACCTCGTCAATCCCGACCTCGTGGATCTGGCAGGCACGGTGCCGGCGGCGGACCGCTACTCCTACTCCTTCGACGGGGCCGCGCAGGTGCTCGACCACGAGCTCGTCACTCAGAACCTGATGGGACGGTTCGACGGACTGCGCTACGCGCGCAACGACGCGGATTTCCCGGAGTCCTTCCGCAACGACCCAAACCGTCCCGAGCGCATCTCAGACCACGACATGGCGGTCGCCTACTTCCGCCTGCCCCTCCTCTCCGCCTTGTCCCCGGCCAACATCTGGGTGGGACTGAAGAACAGCGACGACGTCGGCGTCAGGTTCGACCTGCGCGCGGAGGTCTATTACAACGGCTCGACGCTCATCGGCTCGGGCGAGCTCGCGAGCGTCGCGGGCGGATCGAGCGGATTCAACAACGCGAAGCTCGACTCGATACCGCTCGCTCTCCCCGCGGCCGTCGGATTCCTTCCGGGCGACTCTCTGTCGATCAGACTCCTCGTCCGCACCGCCTGCTCCGGCAGCGGCCACAGCTCCGGCACGGCGCGACTCTGGTTCAACGACGCCGCGTCCGACAGCCACTTCGACGCAACGGTGGACGACGAAGAGGGGGAGGACTACCTGCTGGCCGGCGGCGTCCTCGGGGTTTCGCCGGGCACGGGACCGAAGAAGACGATCGACGTCCCCGCCGGCGCCAGGTGCAGCGCCTACAAGCCCTTCGGGACCTGGGCCCGCACGATCAACTGAACCAGCTCGACAGGAGATCGGACGGGGCGGCCTCGGATGGCCGCCCCGTCTTCTTTGTCCGCCGCAATCGTGCGAGGCTTTCGGGTAGACTCGTCGCCTGCCTATGATCGCCGTTCTCTAGGACCTCCGAGAGCCAGCCCTCAGATCCCGAACAAAGGCTCAGCTCTCGACCACCAACAGTCGACTCTTGCCTGTCGACTTCCGATTAACCTCGACTCTCAATCTGCTCAAAGGAGAACTCCCGTGAAAGCGGACTCGAACTGGTTCCAGGCGTTCTTCACCGGATCGATCGTGGATTTCTGGCGGGTTGCCATGCCGCCCGAAGCCACGCGGGCCGAAGCGGACTTTTTTCAGATGAGCCTCGAGGCTGCGCCGCCGGCGCGCCTCCTGGACGTGCCGTGCGGCGACGGACGCCACGCGCTCGAGCTCGCGCGGCGCGGCTACCGGATGACGGGAGTGGACATCTCCGGGGAGTTCCTGGCGGCGGCGCGGGAGAGCGCGGCGCGGGAGCGTCTCGAGGTCGCCTGGCGGGAAGCGGACATGAGGGACCTCCCCTGGAAGGGAGAGTTCGACGGCGCCTACTGCGGCGGCTCGAGCTTCGGCTTTCTCGGAGACCAGGGGGATTTCGAGTTCTTCCGCGCCGTCGCGATCGTCTTGAAGCCCGGCGCGCGATTCGCGGTGGACGGCCTGAAGGCGGCCGAGGTGATCCTCCCGCATTTTCGAGAACGCTACGAAATGGAGGTCGGGGACATGCGGTTCGAGGCGGAGAATCGCTACGACCACGAGACCGGGTGGACGGAGAACCGTTACACGGTCACGCGCGGCAGCCGTGCCGAGAGCCGGCTCGCCAGGCACCGCAACTATACCTACCGGGAGATCACCGAGATGCTGGAGCGCGCGGGTTTCGAAGGGATCCAGGGGTTCGGCTCTCTGGCCGCCGAGCCCTTCCGACTGGGCTTGCCGCGCCTCCTCCTGACGGCGAGGCGCAAGGATGCCGGTTAAGAGGGCACCGGCGTTTCCGCCGCGTAGGGATAGAAACCGAGGACCAGACGAAACGGCTCTCCGGGAGCGTCCCGCCCGTCGGGGCGCAGATAGGGGGAGGTGTGCCGCGCGATGACCTCGACGACGGCCGAGCGCAGCGCGCGCGAAAACGTCTCGCGCTCGTCCGGGGATCGGAAGCGAAACTGAGACTTGAGCGAGAAAACGGCCGCGGACCGCGCCGGGTCGGCAGGCAGGCCCCTGGCCCGGGCCAGGTCGGACTGCATCTGGGCGGAGAGGGCCATCAGGTATTCCGCGCTCGCACTGTCGGGAATGCGCCGCCAGTCCGCTGCGGCCGCGCCCAGAAGCTCCTGCAGGAGAAGATATCCATCGGCGGAAGAGGCATAGAGCTGCTCAAACATGTTGCGCCGACGGCGCCGCCCGACGCGATGGAGGAAGCCCCTCCGGGCGAGCTGCCGAACGTGGTAGTTGACTCGCTGACGCGAGAGTCGCAGCTGTCTGGCAAGCTCCGAAGCCGAAACCGGTTGGCGGGCCAGGCCGAGAATATCGATGCGGAGCGGATCGAGCAGATCCGCAGCCCGTACCCGGTCGGCGACACATTCGATAGCCGCTATCTTTATTGAAAAGATAGTATGTCTTGAAAAATGTATTTGTCAATAGGTGCCTCCGATACCAGCCGCCATCTTCGCCCTAACCGAGAAATGCCGCGCCAACGGTGTCTGTTGAGCCACCCATGCGGATAATGCGCTCCGGAGTTGCCCATTCGCGCGCCCGGGCCAAGCTTCGAGAGGAGAACTAGAATGCCTCGGCTCGGCCTCCTCGGAGGCGGCGTTTCCTCTCGCATCGGGCGCGGGCACGGGCGCCGCGGCCGGGACGAAGAGGAAAAGAAGAAGAAGAAGACGCCCCCTTTCCAGACGATCCTCCGGGACGCCGCCGACCTCGTCGTGGCGCGCAAGGGGCGGCTGGCGCTGGGGTTCGGGATCCTCTTCGTCAATCGTCTGGCCGGCTTCGTGATCCCTTTCATGCCCCGTTATCTCCTGGACGAAGTCCTCGCCAAGGGGCGCCGGGAGCTCCTTCCGACACTCGTCCTGGCAGCCGCGGGAGCGACCATCCTGCAGGCGATCACGTCGTACTCCCTTTCGCAGATCCTGGGCAAGGCCGCTCAGCGGTCGATCACCGAGATGCGCCGGGCCGTCCAGCGCCACGTCGGGAGACTCTCGGTGTCCTACTTCGACCAGACCAAGGTCGGGGCGCTCCTTTCCCGCGTCATGACCGACGCCGAAGGCATCCGCAACCTGGTCGGAACCGGCCTCGTGGAAGTTCTCGGGGGACTCCTGACCGCGGCCATCGCGCTCGTCATCCTGCTCGCCCTGAACCTGAAACTGACGGCGATCGCGTTGTCGGTCCTCTCGCTCTTCGGTCTGGTGCTGCTCTATGCGTTCAAGACCCTGCGGCCGCTCTTCCGCGAGCGCTCGAAGATCAACGCGGAGGTCTCCGGGCGCCTGACCGAATCCTTCGCCGGCGTTCGCGTGGTCAAGGCCTACCGGGCGGAAAGGCGCGAAGCCCTCGTCTTCTCCAAGGGGGTCCACCGGCTCTTCCGCAACGTGGCGAAGACGATGACCGGATTCTCCGCCGTCACGGCGTTTTCGACGATCCTCTTCGGCGCGATCTCCGTCTCGATCCTCTGGGTGGGGTCCAACGACGTGCTCGCCGGGAGGATGACCATGGGCGCTCTCTTCCAGTTCACGGCGCTCCTGGCCATGCTCGTCGGGCCGGTCGTGCAGATCGTCTCGATCGGGAGCCAGATCACCGAGGCCTTCGCGGGACTGGAGAGGATCCGGGAGATCCGAAACGAGCTGGCGGAGGACTCGGGAGACGAAAGCCGGACGTCACTGCCCCCGATCCGCGGCGAGGTCGAGTTCCGCGAAGTCACCTTCGAGTACAAGGAAGGAACGCCCGTTCTTCACGGGATTTCCTTCATCGCGCGGCCCGGCACATCCACGGCGCTCGTCGGCCCCTCCGGCTCCGGGAAGAGCACGTTGATCGGCCTCGTCGCCGCCTTCTACCGCCCGACCTCTGGCACGATCCTCGTGGACGGACAGGACCTCTCGAAGGTCAAGCTTGCCGACTACCGGTCGCAGCTGGGCGTCGTCCTCCAGGACAACTTCCTCTTCGACGGGACCGTGTTCGAGAACATCGCCTACGCGCGCCCCGAGGCGTCCGACGAAGAGGTTCTCCGCGCGGCGCGGATCTCCCGGTGCGAGGACTTCGCGGCGAAGCTGCCGGAGAAATACGACACGGTCGTGGGCGAGCGCGGCGTCAAGCTCTCCGGCGGCGAGCGCCAGAGGGTGGCAATCGCGAGGGCGATTCTCGCCGATCCGCGCATTCTGATCCTGGACGAGGCGACCTCCTCTCTCGACAGCGAGAACGAGGCCGCGATCCAGCAGGGCCTCGCCGAGCTCATGAAGGGGCGCACGACCTTCGTCATCGCCCATCGCCTCTCGACCGTCCGGAAGGCCGACGCGATCCTCGTCCTCGAAGATGGCCGGATCATCGAGCGCGGCCGCCACGAGGAGCTGCTCGCCCGCGGCGGCCGCTACGCCGACCTCTACACGCGCCAGTACGGGGTCGAAGCCAACATCTTCCGTAACCCCGGCGAAACGGAAAAGGTCGAGGAAGCGCCGCTCGCGGGCGCCGCCGCCGACGCCGCCGTCGGGCGCCTCCCTCTGGTCGGAACCGGCCGCACCGAGTAAGCGCGGAGCCTGTGCGCGGTGCGCGGTACGCGGTTCGGTTCGGAGTGCGGCGATGTGATTTCCCGGGCGTCCTTCTCGCGCCGTAGGGGCGGGCCTCGCGCCCGCCCGCGCACCAAACCGCCGACTACGAAATGATCAGGCGGTCGAAGGCCGCCACCGCGTGCAAACCGCCGGCCCCAAGGCGGCAGACTGCCAAACGGACGCTTTAGTCGCGGCGCCCGCCGAGGAACCTCAGCATGAAGAGGAAGAGGTTGATGAAGTCCAGATACAGGGAGAGCGCCCCCACGACCGCGTACGAGCCAGTCTGCCCCTCCGGCAGCGCGGCGGCCATCGCCTTCAACCTCTGCGCGTCGAAGGCCGTCAGACCCGTGAAGACGATGACTCCCACGACGGAGATGACGAACTGCAGCGAGCTCGCGTGCCAGAACATGCCGACGACCATGGCGAGAAGCAGGCCGATCAAGCCCATCCCCACAAAATGGCCGACCCCGGCGAGGCTTCTCTTCGTCGTCGAGCCGTAGAGGGCGAGGGCCCCGAACATGCCGGCCGTGATGACGAACGTCGAGGCGATCGAGGCGCCGGCGTAGGCGAGGAAGATGAAGGAAAGAGTCGCTCCGTTCAGGGCTGAGTAGACGATGAAGAGCACAGAGGCCGTCGCGGGCGCCAACTTCTGGACACGCGCCGAGAGGATGAAGACGAGAGCGAGCTCGCCGATGACCAGCCCGACGAGCAGGATCGTGTTCGAGAAGATCGCCTGGAGAAGGGCCGGCGAGCCGGCGATCCCGAGGGCGACGGCGGCCGTGATCCCCAGCCCCACGAACATCCAGCCGTACACCGACCGCAGAAAGGCCGTCGTCCGCTCCGCGCTCAGCGGCACGGGCTGGAAGGCCGAGGACGGCGTCACGTCGAAACGGTTGCCAAAACGGTCCATCGTTTACACCTCGCGAGTCTCTATCAACAGCGTTTCCTGCTCCGGGATTCCCGCGCTCCTCTCGACTCTCGACTCCCTTCAGTTCACCTTGAACTTCAGCTCCGAGAGGAACCTCAGCGCGACCGGATCGTCGGGCGACTGTTCGAGGGCGCCGTGGAACTCCAGGATCGCTTCGGCGAACTCCCCCTGGGCCACGCGCAGCCGGCCCAGGTTCAGGTACGGGAAATGCCTCGGCTCATAGCGGGGGGCGCTCTTGGCCCGCTCCAGCCAGGAGATGGCCTCGTCCAGTTTGCCCTGCTCCATCAGGTAGCAGCCGATGTCGTTGTACGGATTGCCGAAGGTCGGGTCGGTCGCGATCGCCTTGCGGCATTCTTCGATCGCCTCCTCGAGGCGCCCCGAGAAGGAGTACGCCCAGCCCCGGAACGTGTAGGCCTCCGCCGTCGGCCGCAGCTCCAGAGAGCGCGTGAAAAGAGTGACGGCTTCTTCGAGATCCCCGGCCAGGAGGCGGTTGGTCCCCGCCTGCCAGAGCTCCAGGGCTTCGTCGAACCCGTTCTGCGGAGTGTCCATTGCTCCATGTTACTCCGAGACACCTCCGGGATTATTCCGGCAGGGTTCTTGGATTGGGAAGGTGCATGCGGCGCCGGCGCCTGATCTCCGTCCTCCTCGTTCTTGCGGGGGTCGGACTGCTCGTGGTCGCCGCCCTTCACTACTTCCGAGGGTACGAAGCGCAGAGGACCGGCCGCAGGGCCTGGGAGGAGGCGCGCGTCCGTCCGGTCCCGACACTCCATGTCCCGACGCCCACCGCGAAAGAGAACCCGAGCATCCTTCAGCCCTCTCCGCCGCCTTCGGCCGAGCAGCCTCAGGCTCCGCCCTACCCCCGGGGCCAGCCGATCGCGCGGCTGCGCATCCCCTCCGCGGAGATGGATTACGTGGTCTTCGCCGGGGCCGATCCGGCGACGCTCGAAAAGGGCCCGGGCCATGTCCCGGGCACCGAGATGCCGGGCGAAGACACCGGGCGGAACAACTGCGTCATCACGGGGCATCGCGACTCGCACTTCCGCCACCTGGGATGGCTCCGCAAGGGCCATCGGATCGAGCTCGAGACGCCATCGGGCTCGTTGTCCTATCGCGTCGTCTCCCGCGAGATCGTCAAGCCCGACGCCGTCCGGGTTCTGCAGCCGACCGCGAAGCCCCGGTTGACGCTCATCACCTGTTATCCGTTCAACTACGTCGGTGCCGCCCCGCAAAGGCTCGTCGTCGTGGCCGAGCCGGTCCCCCCGGAGGATCGCGCCCGGGCTCTCCCGGCCCGGCATCCTTCTTGAAACATCTCCGGGCAAGGGGGTGCCCTTGTTCGGGACCGCGCTGCTTCTCGCCGCTCTTCTCGCGTCGCCTTCCTCTGACAGCGTCGGGAGGGCCTCGCCGAAATCGCGGCACGTTGCCCGCCGGGCCCCGCGCAAAACGGCGATCGACGCCGCCGTCGTCAACGACGCCGCGCTCGCGAGTCCCGTGGGTCCCGGCGCCTCCGGGCCTGCCGTGCTACGGGCGCAGGTGATGCTGGACCGCGCGCATTTCTCCTGCGGAGAGATCGACGCGCGGTATGGCGCGAACCTCAAGGGAGCGATCGCCGACTACCAAGCGGCTCATGGCCTTCCGGCAAGCGGCGCCGTCGACGAGGAGACCTGGAAGCTCTTGAACGCCGACGCGGCGCCGGCCCTCGTCCGGACGGCGGTCGCTCCGGAGGACATCGCCGGTCCTTTCGCCCCCGTGCCCTCGGACATGATGGAGAAGGCGAAACTGCCGGCTCTGTCCTATTCGTCGCCGCTGGAAGCGATCGCCGAGAAGTACCACTCGAGTCCGGACCTGCTTCGGAGGCTCAATCCCGGCGCCTCGTTCGACCGCGCGGGAGAGGAAATCCTCGCGCCCAACGTGCTCGTGTCCCCTCCGGAGAAGGCGGCCTCGGTCGTCGTTTCGAAGTCCCGGCGCGCCGTCCTCGCGCTCGACCCCGGCGGCCGCATCCTTTCCCGCTACCCCGCGACGATCGGAAGCGAGCACGACCCTCTTCCGATCGGGAAATGGAAGATCGTCGGCGTCGCGAAGAACCCGCCCTTTCACTACAATCCGGACCTGTTCTGGGACGCGAAGGAAACCGATGAAAAAGCGCACATCGCTCCGGGACCGAACAACCCGGTAGGCGTCGCGTGGATCGATCTCTCCAAGGAGCACTACGGAATCCACGGAACGCCGGAGCCTTCGCAGATCGGCAAGACGCAATCGCACGGATGCATCCGCCTGACCAACTGGGGCGTGGCCGAGCTTTCCCGAATCGTGGGACCGGGCACGCCGGCGAACCTCGAGGAGTAGACCGATCCGGGCGCGCCTGATCGTCGTCTTTGTCCTGGGACTCCTGACGGGGGCCCTGGCGCTCTACTACTTCCTGTGGAGGACGGGAGGGCTCACGCCCCGCCATCCGCTGGCGCGCACGACCGCGGAGCTCGCGGCGGCGCCGGTCCAAATCCGCCCGCCTCCGACCCCTTCCCCGTCGCCGTCACCGGCGGAGACTCCCCGTCCCGATCCCGCCGCGCTTCTCCAGACGACGGTCCAGCCGTCGCCGGTCGCGACGCCCTTCGAAGGGTTCGCGCTCGGGCGTGACCCGCTCGTGATGCCGGTCGAAGGAGCCCGCTCGGTGGATCTTCGCGACAGCTTCGAGGAGAAGCGCGGAGGGACGCGTCGCCACGAGGCGATCGACATCCTCGCGCCGCGGGGCACTCCGGTCCTCGCCGCCGTGGACGGCTCGATCGAGAAGCTCTTCACGAGCAAGCAGGGGGGGCTGACCGTTTACGAGTTCGACCGCCGCCGCGACAATTGCTACTACTACGCCCACCTCGACCGGTATGCGGAGGGAATCAAGGAGGGCCAGCTCGTCCATCGTGGAGACCGCCTGGGATACGTCGGCTCGACGGGCGATGCCTCGGCGGAGGCGCCCCACCTTCACTTTGCGATCTTCCGGCTCGGACCGGAAAAGCAGTGGTGGGTCGGGACCCCGGTCAATCCCTATCCCTTCCTCCTCGGAACCCGTTAGAATGCGGCTCGTACCGTTCACGCGCCGCAATTCCACAACTCTCTTCTCATGAGCGACGACCGCAAGTACCGACATCGGGGCTACATGGACTCGGGCCGCGAGGAATCCGGGCGCCGGCCGTCGGGTCCGCGTCCCCCCCGCCCCGAGGGGCCGCGGGGCCGGGGCGTGGACCAGCACAAGGCCGTCGTCTTTGCCTGCCGCGCCTGCGGCCAGAAGCGCAAGGACCTCGAGGACATTCGCACCGATTCGACCTGCGAGAAGTGCGGAGCCGATCTCCACGCCTGCCGCCAGTGCGCCCACTTCGACACCTCCGCGCGCTTCGAGTGCACGCAGCCGATCCCCGTGCGCGTCGCGAACAAGAACGCGCGAAACGCCTGCCGGTTCTATGCGCCCGCGAAGTCCTTCGACCTCTCGGGGACGCGCGCCGTCGAGACCCCCGAAGACGCGCGCGCCGCCTTCGACAGGCTCTTCAAGAAGGGCTGACGTCGAGAGCTCGACCAGACGGCCCCGCGGGCGAGGGCTGAGAGGAGCATTTCCATCCTCCCGCCCGGAAGCGCTCGCCCTGCCCGAGTTTCCCGGCAAACGGAACCAGCGCGGCCGAGGGGTGTCCTTGCCCACCAGGCAAGGAGACCAAAATGGAGAGCAAGAGCGCCGCCTCCCCGGGAGAAACCGACCCGCAGGAGAAGTCTCGAGACGAGCCGTCGCTCGCGCGCCGCCTCTTCGAGAAGCTACCGCGCCCGGACTTCCGCGTCCCGCGACTTCCCCGCCGGCGGACATTCCTGGTCCTTCTCGCGCTCGGCGCGGCTTTGCTCCTCTGGCTCGCCGGCCGAAGCAGTTTCGAGACCGTCCAACCCGGCTTCCTCGGCGTCTGCGTCAACCGTCTGACCGGGTCGCTCGCCGCGCTCCCTCCGGGCACGCACTTTCGCCCGCCGGCGCTCTTCGAGATCCACGCGGTGCGCGTCTCCGACCAGCTTCTCTCGGGCGAGGCCGGCCAGTTCCAGATCGCGACGAAGGAGGGGGTGATCGCGCGCGTGGCGGTCCAGGCACGCTGGGCGATCGACGCACGCAGGATCCTGGCGAAGTGGGCGGCGCTTCCCGCCGATCCGGCCCGTGAGCTCGTCGCTCCGGTCCTCTTCGCATCCTTTCGCGCCGCGGCTCCCCGCTACGAGGTCACACGGCTCGTGTCGGAAAAACGCGAGGAGCTCGCGTTGGCCGCCTCCGCCGACGCCCGCGCGCGGCTGGCCGAGAGCGGGATCCTCCTGAAGGAGGTCCTGATCGGCGACCTCCTCCTCCCGCCCGAATTCGAGAAGGGGCGCCTCGCGATGGTCGACGAGGTCCAGTCCACCGAGCGGATGGACGTGACGCTCAAGCGCAAGGCCAAGGAGGTCGAGGAAACGCGCCTGACGGCCGAAGCGGGCAAGGCGAAGCAAGTCCAGGAAGCTGAGGCCGCGGCGGCGCAACGCGTCATAGCCGCGCGCGCCGAGGCGGACGCGATGAAGCACGTCCTGGCCCTGAAGGAAAAGCAGATCCGGCAAAAGCGACTCGAGGCGGAGGCCGAGCGGGAAACTCGGATCGAGCGCGCGCGGGCCGAAGCCGACGCCCTGCGCATCCAGTCGCTGGCCGAGGCCGAGCGGCGCAAGTCCATGGCGGACGCGGAGGCTTACGCCATCCGCGCGACTTCGCTCGCTCAGTTCGAGGGATTGGAGCGCGAGGCGGAGCTTGTTTCCGCCCATCCTCTGATCATTCCGAAGACCTTTGCCGACCGGTTGTCCGACCGCGTGCAGGTCATCCTGGCGCCCTCGATCGGAGGCGAGGCCTTCACCGGCGAGATCGTCAAGCGGGTCGTCAACGGTCAGACGGCGGTCGAGGAACCGGCCGACGGCCCGCCCCGCCAGGCACGGACCGCGCGTGCCGCTCGCGGCGCTTCCAGGGCGAACTGAAAAAGGACCGGAAGGAGGTTGTCCATGTCTCGCACCAGAAAGAGCCTCGCGATCACGTCGCTCCTCTTCGCCGGGCTCTTCGCCGGTATCGTCCGCGCGGAATCGGCGGCGGCCAGACCGCCAGCGGGCGGCGCGGAGCCACCGGGCTCCGATGTCTTCACGACGCCGCGAGAGGCCCTCTTGCGGGAGAAGCCCTCGCTTTCGGCGCGCGTCCTCTCACGGCTGCCGCAGGGGACGAGACTCGCCCTGACCGAGGCCCGCGAGCAGTTCCTGAAGGTGGAGGCCGCGGGGCTTCCGCCGGGCTGGGTGTCCCGGAGTGTGGTGATGGTTTTCCCTCCCGGCGCCGCCGCGACAAAGGACCTCCAGGCGGTCGGCCGCGCCTTCGCCGGAAACGAGGGGAACCGGAAGCTCTCCGCGGCTCTCCTCGAGCGCGCCGCCGAGCGCTTGCGGGAAGCGAAGACGCCCGACCCGGAAACGGAGATCCTCGCGGGCGAGGCCGCGGAAGCCGCCGCATCCTCCGGAGGCCCTTTTCCGAAGGGGCTTTCGATCGTCGAGAAGGCCGATGTCCCCGGCGCGAGGCCGCTCTACGGCGGCGCGGCGTTCGAGCGCGCCCTCGGGCTTCTCCCCCGGGAAGGGACCCGGGAGAGCCTGCTCCTGCGCGAGCGGGCGATCGCCGGGCTCTTGCGCGCGCGCTATCCGGTCGTCTCGACCGCGCTGCCGGCCCTCGCCGGGGAGACCAACGCGTGGCTCGACCTGACGGAGACTGCCGAGAGTCCCGAAGTCCTGCGCTCCGCGGCGGAGAGGGCCGGCCTCTCGTCGCTCGCGCTCGGTCGCTATCTCCTCGCGCTCGGGAAGCTCCAGGACCTCGGCAAGCTCGCCGAACGCCTGAGCGCCGCCGGCGCCCACGCGCGGAGCCTGATGCCCGATGCCCTGGAGGGTAGACGGCTCTCGGCCCGCGCCGGAGTCGTCGCGACCATGCGGGGCGACGGCTCCCTCTCGTTCCCCCAGGAAGTTCGCACCGTCCTGGGCCCGAAGCAGACTGTCGTGCGGATCGGAGGCAACCTCGGAGCCCTGCAGCTCTCTGTCGAGACGGCGATCGGCGGCACCCGGAATCTTCATATCCGGAAGGCGGCCACGCCGCTTCTGCCCGTGCCCGGCTCGCTCCGAGTCTCCCCCGACGGCAGGTCCGCCGCCTGGGTTGAGGTCATCGGCCCCGCGATGCTTGTCCCTGTCATGACCTCGCTCGAGAAAGACGAGCCGGCGCGGGAGATCGCCTTCGTCTCGGGCGGACGCCCGCTGCGCGACCAGGCCCTCGCGCACGTCGTCTCGTCGCTGTCGGGATTCTCGAAGGACGGGCAGCGCCTGGGCCTCGCCATCGACGCCTGGAACAGCACGCCCGGGCCGGCCCCCCGCTACTCTGTCGTCTCCGTCGCCACGGGCGAGCTGCTCTTCGAGACCTCCCGGGATATGAAGAGCTTCCGGCGCCTTCTCGAGTGACCTTCATCTCCCGGCGCCACGGCGCGAGGCTTTCGCGGCGGCGGCCCGACGCAGGACGCTCCCGAGCATCTCCGGCGTGAGCCTTCCGGTGAACGTGTTCTGCTGGCTGGGGTGGTACGAGGCCAGCAGCATGTGCGCGCCGATCCGGAAGACCGCCCCGTGCGCGAACTTCGGTCTCGGCCGAGGCAGCTCGCTGCCCGCCGCGGCAAGGACCTTCAGACACGCATCGAACGCCAGCCTCCCCAGGGCAACGAGGACTGCCCCGCGCGGCAGCAGGGCGACCTCGCGCGTCAGGTACTCCCGGCAGTTATCGAGCTCCCGCGGAAGAGGCCTGTTTCCCGGCGGCGCGCAGCGGCAGGCGGCGGAAACAAGCGCTCCGCGGAGCTTCAGGCCGTCTCCCGGGCGGCGCGATTCGGGCTGATTGGCGAGGCCCGCTTCGTAGAGGGCGCGAAAGAGGAAATTGCCCGACTCGTCGCCCGTGAAGATGCGGCCTGTCCGGTTTCCCCCGTGGGCGGCGGGCGCCAGCCCCACGAGAAGGATCCTCGCTCGCGGGTCGCCGAACGCGGGGAGGGGCCGCGCCCAGTAGGTTTCGCCGCGGAATCGGCGAGGAGGGTTCTTCGCGGAGAGCTCCCGCCAGGCGACGAGCCGGGGACAGCGGCGGCAGGCAACGATCTCGCGTTCGACCCTGCGAAAACTGTCGCGAGCCTCCGCCCGCATTCGTCTCAGGCCCCCGGCTCAGCCCCGCGAGTACTTCCCGGTCAGCGTCGCCTGTCCGAGCACATGACCCTTCATCGCGCGCTCGGCATCCCCCTTCGTCGCGCCCGCTCCGAGCTTCAGCTCCGTGTCGAGCGCGTAGAGCTTGAAGACGTAACGGTGCGTCCCCCCGGGCGGGCACGGGCCGCCGTACCCGATCTTGCGAAAGTCGTTTGTGCCCTGGGTGCCTCCCCCGGACAACGCGGCGCGGGCGGGAACACCGCGCGGAAGCTTCCCGACGCCGGCGGGAAGGTCGTAGAGGACCCAGTGCACCCAGGTCTTTCCCGGCGCGTCCGGATCGTCGCAGATCAGAGCGAAGCTCTTCGTTCCGTCGGGCGCGCCGCTCCAGGACAGCGGCGGAGAAACGTCCGATCCGTCGCACGTATATTCGCGGGGGATCATCCCCCCCTCGGAAAAGGCGGAGCTTTCCAGGTGTATGGCCATAGGAACTCCCTTCGCGGCCAATCCGAGCGACAGTACGAGCAACAGGCGCGCCGCGATCACTTTTTCGCCGGCAGGGGCGCCGGCACTCCCATGTCCCGCCAGCGCTTCTTTTTCCGCTCCCAGTCCTCGAGGGCGCGCTTGCGGTTGGCGGCCGCGGCCTCCGCCCGCCGGTCGTCGTCGGTCAATTCCCTCTCGGCGGGTTGCGGCGAGGGCTGGTTCGTTTCGACGTCGGCCACAACCCGATTCTAACGAAGATAGTTCCGCAGGGAGGCCCTCACACCTGCCCCCGGCGCACGGGGAGGGCCAGGACGCGGGAGGGAGGAGTCTCCCGAGCGAGGTCCTCTCTAACCGCGAAGCGCGAAGACCGTTGGACCGCTCGCGGCGGGAGGAGTCTCCCGAGCGGATGCGAGGGAGGAGCCTCCAGCCGCGGGAGCGAAGCGCTCGCGCGAGGTCAGGCGAGCGGTCGAGGCCGCATCCGGCCGAGTCGCTCGCCGGTGCGCCCACAGGGCGCAGACCACGCGCCAGCGCGTAGCGACGGATTACTCGATGACGAGGAAGCCGATCATCCCCGCGTGCTGCTGCGGATCGCCGCCGCAGTCGTTGTTGGTGCAGGCAAACGGATAGGAGTTGCGCTGGAAGGGCTGCGGCGTGAACGACGGGATGACGAAATCCGGCTTTCCGAATTCTATGTTGTCGTTTCCGGGCAGGCCGAGGTCCGAGATGCCGGAAAACCCGTGCCGCGGATTCGTCGTCTGCGGCGTGTCCACGTTGTGAAAGACGAGCCTGTAGGTCGTGCCCACCTTGAGGACTAGAGGAGCGGAAACCGGGCCGCCGGGGCTGAAGTCCCAGGTCTTGACGTTGATCGTGATCGTCTGCGTGGAGGCCGGCGTGGGCGTCGGCGTGCCCGTAGGAGCCGGAGTCGGAGTCGGAGCGCCGGACGGGGGTGTCGCCGTCGCCGTGGGTGGGTTGAACCCGGGTGGCGCCGGGGCGTCCCGGGCTCCCACGATCAGGAGGAGGTCTCCCGACTTGTTGTCCGCCTCCGCCGCGTACGTGAACAACGGGCTGCCCGCGTCACTCGACTCCACCGTCGCG
>Ga0153915_10000899_pt1 | contig 27612 bp, 29 predicted proteins | sample Opewatmetagenome_2_FD_107003 | JGI IMG/M metagenome (GOLD analysis project Ga0153915, IMG submission 107003) | Freshwater wetland microbial communities from Ohio, USA - Open water 3 Core 3 Depth 3 metaG | ecosystem: Environmental > Aquatic > Freshwater > Wetlands | place: USA: Ohio, Lake Erie...
GCTTATGAGGCACGGTTCAACCAGCGTCGTTTAACGTCTTTAACAAGGACCCTCAATTCAATGGGTTATACTGTTCAACCTTTAACTGAGGGTGCCTTAGCAGGATGAAGTTTCATACAAGATGTCGGATAAATCTTTATTTTTAAAAATGCAAAGGGGTTAGCCTGAATAGGCCGACCCCTTTTTTTATGGATAAACCCAAATTATGCAACAGACAGCTACTAAGGAATTTTTATATGGATGAGACAATAAGGGAAAAAACAAAGGCAACTGCAAACAAGCTGTTCGGCAAAGGAATCAAGGCGGACCCTCCTTACAAACTTTGGAAGGAATTTAACAGGGATCTCGCCAATGACTTTTCCATGTTTATAACAGGCAATCTCTATTCCAGGACTGTCCTTACCCTGCCTGAACGTCAGATGGCCGCATGCGCCATGCTGGCGGCCCTTCGCGCACGGGATGAACTGAGACTCCATATTAATGGCGCCCTGAATGTAGGCTGCGATCCAAAAAAACTGGCTGAGGTCTTTTTCCAGTTGGCTACTTACGCCGGGATGCCCGCTGTCAATGAGGCACTTGAGGTTTACAGGGGTGTGCTTAAGGAAAGAGGAGAATGGCCGATCAAGGAATAATAGGAATTAAGATATCATATCATGGTAATATTTTTTAATTGACCTTTGTATTGCCTATGATATGCTATGCCGCGTTTATGCATTTGAAACCGTATATAGTGTAATAGAAGGTATATATTAGTGCTATCAGGTTTCAGATGTGTTTTTTAAAAATCCGGTCTGTGCCGGGGTAGAAAGTTTTTTAAAGGAGGAATTGCTTTGGAGAACGGAACAGTAAAATGGTTTAACAACAAGAAGGGATTTGGTTTTATTCAAAGAGAAAAAGGAACAGACCTGTTTGTTCATTTTTCATCAATCCAAAACGATGGTTACAAGACACTGAATGAAGGTGATCAAGTAAGCTTTGAGGTTGAGGATAGCGATCGCGGACCAAAAGCAAAGAATGTAAAACGTCTTTGATTCGTTATTTGTTATGTAGAGATTTTAAAGGGCAACTCCTGATTGAGGAAATCTTTTTCCCCTAAGTCCTTTATATTGACAGGCCTCAATTATAAATTGTTGAATTCAGATTGCGCAATCCCGCCTGAGCGGGATTGCGGTCTGAACGAATCCTGTATAAAGGCTTGTTTCATAATTTTGATTTTCTGAACGATTATGAATAGCCTTTATTTAGCAATTATTCAGGGTCAAAATTTTAAAAAATCCTGGATCGATACATTGCAGTGCCAGTGTTAAAGGACTGCAATTTTTTTGGACTTTTCTATTCCCGTCTACTTTGAAGGCGCAACGCCACCCTGTGTACCGCCAGCACCACCACCTGATAAAGGAAGGCATGCCTGTAGGGCAGTTAAAAGACGCCCATTAAAATGTAACGGCGACTTGCCGGTATATGTCAAAAAAATAAAACATATAGATATTGTCAAGGCGGCAACAATCTATTATAAACCTTATAAAAAGATCATCTCCGGAAGTTTGATTGATGATAATGATTCAAGCAAGGGAAAGACCTCATAGCCTTGTCTATGAAAAAGTTTAACATCCTAAAGAAGGCCCTCTCCCAATTTGTGGGACATGAAATACTTAACATTTGAGTCAGTCGCAAGATGAAAGTACTTACGAAATATATTTCAAAAGAATTTATTAGGCTTCAGATATTCTGTCAGATTATCTTTATTTCCCTGTTTCTGATTATTGATTTTGTCCAGAAGATCGATAATTTTATAGAGGCCAAAGTTACAAAGGCCGGCGTAATTATTTCCTATTTTCTCTATGAAACACCATATGTTATGGTTCTGATGATTCCTTTTGCGACATTAATATCTGTTATCATCCTGTTCCGTTTAATGAAAAACAATCGTGAGATCATGGCAATAAAGGCCTGCGGCCTCAATATTATTAAGCTTTCACAAACTATTCTTATAATCTCTCTGTTGATAAGCATTTTTACCTTTATATTCTCAGAGACAGTAGTTCCATATACCAGTTCAAAGAGTAATGAAATATGGGATATTGAGGTTAAAAAACAGGACCCAACACGTTTTTACGGGAGCGCCCAGATATGGTATAAATCTTCTGATGCCATATATTGGATAAAGCATTTTGACAGTGCCAAAAATATTATGGAAGCCCCAACGTTGCACTTCTTTGATAAGAATTTTAAATTGTTCAAGAGGATAGAAGCAAAAAGAGGGATATGGAAGGATGGGACATGGAATATGGAAGATTGTATTATTCAAGAAATTCAGACGGACGGAACTTACAATATCAGGAGGTTTGATAATTTATCCCTGGATATTCCTGAAACACCGGATACCTTTCGAAAAAGGGCAAAACAACCTGAAGAGATGAGTTATAGCCAATTGAAAGAGTATTCCGAGACAGTCAAAAATGAAGGATATAATAATACCGAATATCTTGTTGACATGGGTGTCAAAATCGCATTTCCATTTATAAGTTTTGTCCTGACGCTTTTGGGCATCCCTATCGCGCTTGAACTGAAGATAGGCCATATCCCGCTTGCGGTCTCTGCCGGCATAGGGCTGAGCTTCCTCTATTATGTAATATTGGGCGTATCAAGCGCATTAGGTCATTCAGGCATATTTCCTCCCTTCCTGGCCGCATGGACCGCTAATCTTCTATTTATGTTTGTCGGGATATACCTTATGATAACCGTCGAACAATAGGGAGTTAATAAATCACACTATGTTAGATCTAATTTTGGGAAAAGATATTGCCGGTTATGTAAGGCAACACCGTTTATTGATAACCTGTGCGATGACTTTTACCATCATCTCGGCTATCTTTTCCTTAATACCGGTTTACTATATCAAACCATTTATCGATGAAGGCATGATGAAAAGCACTTCGGAAACGTTACCCTTTACGATTCCATGGCTGGCCTTTAAATCGGATTCTATCTTTTCATTGCGTATTATAGATCGTGTCCTGTTGGATAATATTTCAAACTTTTATTTCCTGGTTATCCTGTGTGTCGTGACTTTTGTTTCCATGCTATTTAAGTCAATTACGGCATATATAAGCCAATTGGCTGCAAGCGCCTTTTCCAACAGGGCCATAAAATCAATGAGGATAGACCTCTTCAATAAATTGATCTCCCTTAGTCAATCTTTCTTTGATAAACATAAGGCGGGCGTCATCATTTCAAGATCGACCTCGGATCTGACAGTAATGCAAGGTCGCATAGCAAATATCACTATCGGTCTTGTACAGCACCCGCTTACTGCTATTCTATGGTTGATTTACCTGTTTTATAAAAATTATCAACTGACCTTGATTGTTCTTATTACTGTCCCGATTATTTGGGGGAGCATCCGGTTGTTCGGCAGAAAGGCTAAAAAACATTCAATGCGAGTGCAAGATGCCACAGCCGAAGTAACATCAGTCTATCAGGAGGGATTGCTGTGTCTTAAAATTATCCAGGGTTTCTGCATAGGCAAGAACCAGTCTGAAAAATTCCGTGAATTGGCTGATCAGCTCTATAAAAAGACAATGCACTGGAGCCGCTGGAATCTGGGTCTCGCTCCCATAATGGACACCACTGTATTTTTTATCCTCCCTGTAATACTTCTGCTCGGAAAGGTCTATTACCATCAAACGCTGGGCGAACTTAGCCAGATGTTCTTTGCCTTTTCAAGGGCATACGCCCCGGTCAGAAATCTGGCGCAGATAAACAATGAACTGCGCACACTGCAAGGGGCCACTGAACGGGTATTCGGAATCCTGAAGACAGACTCTGCTATAAAGGAAAAACAGGATGCAGCGCCATTGCCAAGACACAGGGAGTCGGTGGAATTCAGGGGAGTTAGTTTTTCCTATGATCCGGCGACCCCTATCCTCAAGGATATCTCTTTCAAGGTTAAGGCAGGAGAGATCGTTGCCTTTGTAGGTTCTACAGGTGCAGGGAAAAGTACATTACTGGATCTTATTCCACGGTTCTATGATATAACCTACGGATCAATACTTATAGATGGGACAGATATCAGGGACGTAACTCTTGACTCCCTGAGACGCCAGATAGGGATTGTCAGCCAGGAAGTGCTTCTTTTTCATGATACCATAGGCAATAATATTTCTTTTTCCTCCGATATAGATAAAGAAGCAGTATTCGGAGCGGCAAAGGCGGCCCATGCCCATGATTTCATCATGGCGCAGCCTGATCAATATGACACAGTAGTCGGTGATCGAGGAACATTATTATCGGGCGGACAGAAACAGCGCATTGCCATCGCAAGGGCTATCCTGGCAAATTCATCCATACTCCTTCTTGATGAAATAGCCTCAGCCCTGGACGCGCAAAGCGAGCGGATTATCCAGGATGCAGTTGACAGTCTCAAGGGGGAACGCACTATATTTATTGTTGCACATAGGTTAAGCACCATTAGGACTGCGGACAGGATATTTGTCCTTGAGGGAGGGAGGATAGTGGAATCAGGCAGTTTTAACAATCTGATGGAGTTGAATGGAAGATTCAGGCAATTGCACGATATGCAGTTTCAAGTATAAGTTAATCTGTATCCATCAATCTGGAGACTGATTTTTCATCAATACCAAGTAAACGCACAACTTTTATTCTGGAAGTCTTTCCGGCTATTATCTCTATGTTGCCTTTAGGTTGTCCAAGTTTTTTGGAAAGCAGTGAGATCAATTCCTTGTTTGCTTCACCGTCTACTGGAGGAGAATTCACTTTGACTTTATACAATTCTCCTTCCTTGCCCATAATCTGACTTTTTGAAGATCTAGGCAAAAGTTTTATCCTGATGTCTGTCTTTGTTGTCACGCTATTTATTGTAATATTTTAAAGTGTTGAGACTTTTGGTTATTCTATCGAGTTGCCTTCAAAGCACAAAGCACGCAGAAAATGCGGCCTATTTATCCTATCCGAAGCGCCAGTTCCATCAGGCTCCGAACCAAAAATATCTGCAAAAAATAAATCACTAGGATGGCAATAACAGGAGAAAAATCCATGCCCCCTAGATAAACAGGCAGCTTGCGTCTGATAAAGTAAAGGACAGGTTCTGTAACTGAAACTAAAAACCTTACAATCGGATTATAAGGATCGGGGGTTACCCATGAGATAAGAGCCCGTGCGATTATAATCCACATATAAATAGACAATGCTTTACTAAGCACATAGGCTACTGCGGTTAAAAAATTGACTCCTAATATGGACATTTTTTCCTCTCAATTTGTGTTGGAATTGATGATCGTTATTTATAGAGTATGTTAAAGCAGGCCATAAGCCGGGTTCTGTTTCCAAAAGCCGCACGAGGCGGACTTCGGGATGATGACCATTCATCTAGTCTTGATGTTGCCGTCAAGATCGAGCGACCTACCCGGGGACTTGGGCGGACCACCCTCTCACTCCCCTTATTTGGCCTTGCTCCGGATGGGGTTTACATAGCTTCCGCTGTCACCAACGGAACTGGTAAGCTCTTACCTCACCGTTTCACCCTTACCCAGACAATTGCCCGGGCGGTTTACTTTCTGTTGCACTTTCCTTCCCGTCACCGCGACTGGACGTTATCCAGCATCCTGTCCTGTGGAGCCCGGACTTTCCTCCCCAATGCCTTACGGCAAAGCAGCGATCATCTGTCCTGCTTTAACATATCTTCGGATATTATCAGTTCAATGATCGTTTGTAAAGACTTTGCGGGATGAGGACAAGAAGTTAATCTGTATTATCCGTTGAATGAGACGCATTGCCTAATGCCCTTAAAAAATACTCGTCTTCTCCCCAATAGATAAGACGGTTGCAATTAGGACAGCTCATAAGGGAATTGCCTCTTATCAACTCAATGAAGCGTTGCGGCGGAATTCCAATATGACACAATTGGCAAACGCCCCCGATCACTGATCCGATAGCAACTCGACCCTTGTGCGCCTTTAGAAAGTCGTATCTGCTGAGGAGATCCTTGTCTATCCCCATGGATAATTCCAGCCTTTCTTTCTCAAGCACTTCGGATTCTTTATTCAACTCTTCAAGCTGTTGCTCAATCTTTTTTTTATCGAGATCATATGCCTTTTGAAGTCTGTCAATTTCATTTTTGTTTTCGAGACATTTTTTCTCCGATGCCTCGATTTCCTCCATAAAGCGAAGGATGCTGTCTTCCACCTTGGCCTTTTCCTTGTTTAGGTCTTCAATTTCCTTCAGCGCCGCAGTATATTCTTTATTGGATTTGATGTTGCTCAGTTTTATCTGACTCTTTTCTATCTTCCCATCCAGATCCTGGGTCAACTGTTCTATTTTTCGTCTTTCTTTTTTAAGCCCCTCAAGCTTGTCGGAATCCCGCTGGAGGCTTGTCCGGCAGGTATTTAACTCATCTTCCAGTTTCTGGATTTTTGTCGGACAATCCTTTTTAATAGAATCAAGCCTGTTTATCTTGTTGTCACACTCCTGAAGCAATATTAGTCCTACTATCTTTTCTTTCAATCTCTCTGTTCTCCTTTATTCCTGAAAAATTATAGAAAACCAGGTCATTGGAACCAGGTCATAAACAAGAGGCGCTGCTGAAAAAGAGTTGAAATTATTCCGGAAACATTCTAACCCTCACAGAATATCAACTCATATCCTCTCTACGTAGATATCGCATTGGCGGCTTTTCGTCCTCATATGTTTCAATAATAAGATTCCAACCCAGATCCTTCAATCTATCCCTTAAATGATTCGCAAAGACATGCATGGCAGACATCTCCAGATTAAAATGACCCCCATCGATCAAGGCAAGGCCAAGTCCTTGGGCCATCAATGCCTCATGATGTCTTATGTCGCCTGTAATATAAAGATCGGCGCCTTGTTCAGATGCGTGTGATAGTTCCCCGCCTCCGGAACCTCCCAATATAGCGACCTTTTTTATCTCCCTGTCGGGAGATCCCATAACCATCAATCCAGTTGTTCCAAGCGCATCCATAATAATCCGTACGACTGATGAAAGTAATATAACCTTGGGGAGATATCCGATCCGCCCCAATCCATCAAGTGTGTCGTTGGAATCGTTTTTTATAAGCGCTTCAATATTCTGAAGTCCGATCATCCGGGCAAGGATATCATTTATGCCGCCTTTTCCCATGTCCAGATTTGTATGAACCGCGACTATGGACACCCTTGATTCTAATGCCTCACTGATAACGTCGCCCGGATATGTATCAGGGTTGATATTGGAAAGACGGTTGAAAATAAGGGGGTGATGGGTGAGCAATAGTTGGGCGTTTCTTTCCCTGGCGCTTCTCAGGGCCTTAATGGTGGGATCCAGGGATATAAGCGCCTTTTTTATTTCCTCCGAAAGAAAGCCGACCTGAAACCCTGAATTGTCCCATTCTTCAGCCATGGAAAAGGGAGCGATCCCATCCAGGACATTTAGGATATCTTTAAGCAACGGCGTCATCGTTGAGCCTCACAAAAAATTAAAGGGCGCACCTTGGAATGGTGCGCCCTTTTCCGACTTCAGGGATTTCAAATAAAAAATGGGCATGTATTTATAGAGTGTTTTTATATTCATTATAAGAATATCTTTTAATGGGCCCACCTGGGTTCGAACCAGGGACCTACCGGTTATGAGCCGGTGGCTCTTCCAGCTGAGCTATAGGCCCGGAAATCCTTAGCGTTATAGGTTATAAAATGCAGATGGAATCAATATTTGTCAAGAAAAATTCTATCTCTTGAAATACTATCTTTCCAAAAAGCTTTTTAACTTCCTGCTTCTGCTGGGATGTCTCAATTTTCTTAGGGCCTTAGCCTCTATCTGCCTTATTCTTTCTCGTGTAACATTAAAATCACGTCCGACTTCTTCCAATGTGTGATCAGACTTCTCTCCTATGCCGAATCGCATTCGAAGAACCTTTTCCTCCCTTGGCGTGAGCGAGGTAAGAACCTTTCGCGTCTGTTCTCCAAGGCTGTAGCTGATGACGGCATCTCCCGGGGAAATAATCTTCTTATCCTCAATAAAATCTCCCAAATGGCTGTCTTCCTCTTCCCCTATCGGCGTTTCAAGGGAGATGGGTTCTTTAGCTATTTTTAATACCTTTCTTACCTTCTCTAAGGGGAATTCCATCTTCTCGGCAATCTCCTCAGGGGTAGGTTCACGCCCATGCTCCTGAACCAGATACCTTGAGGTGCGTATAAGTTTGTTAATGGTTTCTATCATGTGTACCGGGATACGAATAGTCCTGGCCTGATCCGCGATCGCTCTTGTTATCGCCTGACGTATCCACCAGGTTGCATAGGTGCTGAATTTGTATCCCCTCTGATATTCGAATTTTTCGACAGCTTTCATAAGGCCTATGTTGCCCTCTTGGATCAGATCGAGAAATTGCAATCCCCTATTGGTATATTTTTTGGCAATGCTGACTACCAATCTTAAGTTTGCCTGGATAAGCTCTTGTTTGGCTGCCTTGGATTTCTCAAGACTCTTTGTCACACTTGTTAATGCCTCTTTCAATTCCTTGTGAGTCATGTTGGTGTGATCTTTGGTGTCTTTAATGAATTTTTGAGCCCTGTTAATCTCCTCATTCAAAGCGATCAAGTCAATTTTCTTTAATTTCAGAGGAGTTACAACATCATCATTTTTGGTCTTTTTGGGGATCTTCCCGACACATTCTTTAATGTGATTTATGGGTTTTCCACCGGACTTTAAGATGCATATCGAGATCGATTTTTCGGCCTTTTCGATCTTTGTCAGCACTCCTCTTAATTTATCGACCATATTGTCCAACTGTCCCTTTTCAAGTTTAAAGGAACTTATCAGTTCAGCGATCTTTTCATGATTTTTTTTCATCTTTCCGGACAAATTTTTCTTTTTGGATACGGGACAACTCTTTTTCGATATTTCTTGTCTATATTCGCAATAATGCTTATATAAATCACCAATCTCCTCTATAACTTTTAATAAATGTTCTTTTTTTTCAAGAAGTTGAGTGTGGCCCTCTTCATAATCGGGGTCATTGATAATATTTTTAAATTTTACCTCTCCTTTTTTGAGGCAATCACCCAGCTCAATGATATAATCAATTCCGACGCAGCATTTTAACAACAGATCCAGCGTGTCTTTTTCACCTTCTTCGATCCTTTTTGCGATATCGACCTCTCCTTCCCTGGTCAGAAGGGAGATACATCCCATTTCTTTTAAATACATTTTTACCGGATCGGAAACCTTGGTCCCTCCATCTATAATATCTGCCCTATAGTCTTCTTTTTCCTCGACCACTTTCTCTTTCTTTTTTACGATCTTTTTGGAACGTTCAATCTCCTTTTTTGCTGCCTCATCAATCACCATGATATCGAGTTCTTCAAACATCATCATTACATCATCAATATGTTCCGACGAGGTAATCTCATCAGGCAGATCATCATTTAATTCCTCATAAGTTATATAACCTTTATCTTTACCGATATCTATCAATCGCTTTAGATTAGTCATTTCAGATTTATTGTTCATCATGTCCCTCCTGAAAGCTCCTTTTACGTTTTGATTCTTTATTTTAATTTCGGACGGGGTTATCGGTCGAATTTTCTAGTTGCTAAAATGTATTATTCATTTTGGGCTGCTGATCCCCGTCTTGCCAAAATCAGAGTTTAAAAACCTAATTTTTGCTTTGTCTGCTTCCCCCTTTTTTTTTGCAATAAGGTTTTTTTTCGCAAGATCATTATTTGATTTCTTTGATGACTCCGATAGCTTGATTTTTTTTACCTTCCATTCGAAGTCCATCAATGCAAGCTCAAGATCATCACGATATATCGGAGAAGACAAAATCGCCTCTCTGTATCTTTCCCTGGCTGCATTATTGTTTAGCCCCTCAACCAGATTGTTAGTGTCGCTTTCTCCATCCCTTTTGTATATCTCACATATGCAATCAAATATATCGATAATAACCGGATCTGAAAGTAAAAGCCTGCAACCGGAATCCATTAACCTGCCTGTAGTGTTAGGAAAATGTGCAAGCATGTTTAGAATGGATAGTTCATCGAGATTCGGCACCATGGAACCGGACAACCTTTTTTTGAGTCTCTTTTCCTGATCATCCCCTTCAGGAAGCGTGTTTTGTTTTCTTAGTTCACTTAATACTATGGATTCTGAAATCCGGCTCTTTTCCGAGAGGCGCCTGACATATAGCGACCTTTGAGAATCGCTGTTTAATTCTGACAATATAGGGAGCACCTCTTTCAAGATGCTGACCTGACCTTCTATGTTGTCATCACTTCGGGATAACTTCAAATCAAGATAAAATTCAAAGATCGGCATTGATTTTTCCAGAAGTTCAATAAAACCCTTCAACCCTCTGCTGTTGATAAATGTGTCGGGATCATCTCCTTCGGGCAGCGCGATTACCCTTGCCGACATCCCTTCATTCAGAAAGAGCGGGAGGCTTTTTAATGTGGCGCCTTTTCCTGCTGTATCCGAATCGAAGACAACCACCGCTTCCTTTGCGTAACCTTTTAATTTCCTGATATGTTCCCTTGTCAGTGCGGTCCCCAGGGTGGCGACAGCTTCATTGAAACCATGTTTTCTTAAGGCAAGGACATCAGTATATCCTTCCACGATAACGACACGACCGGTTTCCCTTATTCCCTGATAGGCCGCATGCAGGCCATAGAGCAATTCTCCTTTATGAAAGACAGGGGTCTCAGGGGTGTTTAAATATTTCGGCAGGGATTTATCCATTACCCTGGCCCCGAAACCGGCAACCTGTTTTCTTAAATTGTGTATCGGAAAAATGACGCGTCCCCTGAAACGATCGTAAAACCCTTTGTCTTTTGAGATGATAAGACCAGCCTGACATGCCTTGTCCATATCCACTTTTTTGTTTTTTAAAAAATTTGTTAGGCCATTCCATTCCGCAGGGGCAAAACCGAGTAAAAATTCTCCAATAATATCTTTATTAAGAGATCTTTTTTTCAGATATTCCATCCCCGGCATTCCTTTATCACTCTTCATGAGGATATCATGAAAATATTTCGCTGCGATCTCATTTATCTCGTATATTAATTCCGTTAACTCTTTTTCCTTTTTTTGGGATGGAGTCAATTCCCTTTCAGGAAGAGTGATATGATATCGTTCCGCCAACTCCCTCATAGCCTGAGGAAAAGATGCCTTATGGTATTCCATCCAAAAGGCGAATATGTCGCCACCCTTCTTGCATCCAAAGCAGTGAAACATCTGTCTTGACTGATTGACTGTAAAGGATGGATCCTTATCACCGTGAAACGGGCAAAGCCCTACATGATGTTGTCCCGCCTTTCTAAGCTGGACGTACTGGCCGATAATCTCAACGATATCAGCGGTCCTTTTGATTTCCTCCTTGGCTGATTGATATGGATCCATTATTGTGGTCTCATAAAAAATAAAAAATTATCTGCCCTGCTAACCTTCATGCCCTCAAAATCAAAAAACCCCTTCGTTTTATGAAGGAGTTTTATCCGGGAAACCAGGTTCGATCCGTCCGTGATTGATATTTTTAAAGCTTTTAAAGGAATAAGAGAAAGCCAATCCGTTTGTCCAGCCAATAATTTATCCAATTTAGAAAAATGATAAGCGCGTTCGATCATGAAGGCTAACTCAGAAGTTTTTTTACAATTTCATTAACTTCTTTACCCTGTACCCTTCCTGCCATTCTGCTCATGGCAGCTTTCATTACTCTTCCTAAATCCTTCGGCCCCTCCGCTGATAACTCAGAAATGGTTCCCCGGATTATGCCCTCTATCTCCTCAGGACTTAACTGCTTCGGTAAATAACCATATAGAATATCTATTTCATACTCTTCCTTGGCTGCAAGGTCTTCGCGACCTCCCTGTCTGAATTCCTTAACAGATTCCATGCTTCTTCTGATCAGAGAAGAGATAATGGAACAAATCTCGTCATCCTCTAATTTGCTCATCTTTTCCACCTGTTTGTTCTTCAAGTTGGATTTTAAAAACCTTAAACAGGATGTACGGGGTTCGTCTTTGGACTTCATTGACCTTTTAAGATCTTCATTGATTTGTTCTTCTAGGGCCATTTCTTAGCCTCGGGGATAAAACATTAGACTTTTATAAATATTCCAAATTAAAGCCATAATTTCAATTGTCAAGTGCAAAATAATTTTTAATATTTTTTAGTGATTTTTATGGCCTCTGCCAGATTTATCTTTCCTTCGTAAAGGGCTTTTCCGGTAATCATACCGGTAACTCCATATCGTGATAAAGATAATAATTTAACTACGTCATCTATTCCTGAAATACCGCCGGATGCTATTACAGGAATAGTTGTTGTCTCAGCGAGTTCCTTTGTGGCCTCGATGTTCGGACCGGAACTCATCCCATCCCTCTGAATATCAGTATAGATAATTGCCGATATTCCTGCCGATTCATATTTTTTAGCCATCTCAACAGGGGTTATGTCGGTCTTTTCAATCCAACCTTCTACGGCAATACGCCCTTTATTAGCGTCAATGCCTAAGATTATTCTTCCGGGAAACTGCCCGCAGACATTTATTACTAATTCAGGGTCCTTATATGCAATAGTCCCCAGAATGACCTGCGTGATGCCGAGATCCAGATAGGATTCAATGGTACTGATATCTCTGATCCCGCCTCCCAGTTGGATCGGGACCGGCACGGCATTCACAATCTTCCTGATTACATCACTGTTGACCGGTCTGCCTTTAACGGCGCCGTCGAGATCCACCAGATGAATGCGCTCAGCCCCGTCGTTGTACCATCTTACAGCAATCTCTTCAGGAAATTCCGAATAGATGGTCTCGTCGGACATTATCCCCTGTCTAAGACGGACACAACGTCCATTCTTTATATCTATAGCCGGTATTACTATCAATTTTCAGCCTCTTCTCTTTTTTCCATGAATAAAGACAAGCCATTCACCAAATCGTTCATGCCTAAGCCGGCCAGACCATTTGCGGTCATCCATTTACCTTTCCCTTTTAAAAAAAGTCGCTAGTCCAAGATATTTTCACTTAAAGATCTCTGAGTTTTGTCGAATCGCCCCTTCCACAGGATAAGGCTATTAATGGGAAAATCGGCTCATATAAAATTACATGACATTTTTTATTCATGATGTTACCGGCTTCCTACAGCATCCCCTTTGTGGACGGCACTTCGCCCTGAAGCCTTTTCTCGATGGAGACTGCTGTGTCAAGCGCCCTTCCGAATGCCTTGAATATGGCCTCAGTCGCATGATGGGGATCTTTTCCGGATAAAAGGTCAACATGCATGGTTATACCGGAATGGTTTACTAATGCCCGAAAAAATTCTCTGATAAGACTGGTATCAAAATTGCCCGTCTTCTTATTTTTTAAGGAAACACGGTATGCCAGAAATGGTCGGTTGCATATGTCGATCACAACGCAAGCTAGGGACTCATCCATGGGTACGATCGCATGCCCGTATCTCCGAATGCCCCTTTTTTCGCCAATGGCCTTGCTGATCGCCTCTCCAAGACATATCCCAAGGTCTTCCACCGTGTGGTGAAAATCAACCTCTGTGTCACCTTTGGCCAGAATCTTAATATCCATGAATCCATGAGTGGCCAGAAGATTCAGCATATGATCAATAAATGGTATCCCTGTATTTATTTCCGACAGGCCCTTTCCATCCAGGTTTAAGTTAAGATGTATATCGGTTTCCTTTGTTTTTCTGATTATTTTTGCTTTTCTATCCATCTTTTAATCCCCAATCTCACATGACAAAATAATTATTAATCAAATAGAATTGATAATATTTGATGTTTATGAGGTCCCCCCTAAAATACATAAATTTAGATTAACATAAATTAAATGATCATGACCAGTCAAATGCTGAATATCTTACCGGGGTTTTTTATCAGGGGAATAATGTCTAAAATCAGATACAACCTGTTGATTGAATCCTTTTTGAAACCGGTATTAGATTACAAACAAAGAAAAAGCCTTATAGGCTTGATTAATAGAATTAATATGGAGCCGTTTATAAGGATAATTTTGAGTGGGCTATAATTAAATTATGGTGGAGATGATCGGGATCGAACCGACGGCCTGTACGTTGCGAACGTACCGCTCTCCCAACTGAGCTACATCCCCACGGCAGATTACATAAAAATCTCAAGAAAATATGCTTAATTAAAGAGATTGTATCGCATATCAAAAAAATATATACTTATCAAGATCTTTGAAAAGCAACTTTTATTAATGAGTTAAAAAAGTTCGGATTATAAAGTCTTTTATTATGATAATCAAGGAGTTTTTGATGATGTAGTCAATGTAAATCTTCAAGGGGTTTTAAAATTCATATAATAAAAACCTTGATTTTTAGTAAAAATTAGATAATAAGGTTCCGTTACGCCCCCGTAGCTCAGGTGGATAGAGCACCAGATTCCTAATCTGGGTGCCGTGCGTTCGAGTCGCGCCGGGGGCACTCTTATTTCGTATGGCTGCATTTTATTTGACATGTAAGGAAATATTTTTCTATACTCCATTCCCATAAAGCGAGTTCTTATCAACGCTTACCCATTTCGACGACGTGCAAGATTGACGGTATCGTCGCCGCATTTGCCGCTGTAGTACTTTTGGATCAACGACAATTGAAGGAGGCTATTGATGACGCCTAAAAAGATGTTTTTTACGAAGGGTGTGGGTATACATAAAGATAAACTGTCGTCATTTGAGGTTGCCTTGAGAAACGCGGGCATCGCGAAATGCAACCTTGTCTATGTATCGAGTATATTCCCCCCTAAATGCAAAATCGTTTCCAAGTCTGCCGGAACGAAGCTTCTTAACCCCGGACAGATTACCTATTGTGTTATGGCCCGCAATGAGACAAATGAGCCGAACCGCCTTGTTTCCGCGGCAGTCGGTTTTGCCATGCCCTCGGATTTTACCACCTATGGTTATCTCTCGGAACACCACGCCTTTGGCGAAAAGGCCATTGTTTCAGGAGATTACGCAGAAGACCTGGCGGCTACAATGCTTGCAACGACCCTGGGCATCCCTTTTGACCCTGACTTGGCCTGGGATGAGCGCAAGCAGTTTTACCAGGCCAGCGGCCATATATTCAAAACGAGACATACCTCTCAGTCGGCAGAGGGGAACAAGGACGGCCTCTGGACTACGGTATTGTCATCGGCTGTTTTTATTATAGACTGACATGCCGGAGCACACTATCAGTTTTTGTGGATCACCAAACAGCAGCGATGATTATGAACGAGCCTCCATTGTCATATTGCCGGTTCCTTTCGACAAAACCAGTACATGGCTTAAAGGCTCAGACAAAGGTCCTCAAGCAATCATTGATGCATCCCCGTATCTTGAGCTCTACGATATAGAAACTGACAGCGAGGTCTTCAAAAAAGGGATATTTACCGCCAAGGCGATTCAGGCGGCCACTTCCGCTGCCATGATAAAGAAGACCGATTCGGCAGTTTCAGGGTATCTGAAAGATAATAAATTCGTGGTGGTTCTTGGCGGCGAACACTCCGTTTCCATTGGCGCGATAAAATCCTACGCCGGGCATTACGAAGGCCTAAGCATACTGCACCTTGACGCCCATGCCGACAGCCGCGATACATATGAAGGAAGCCGCTATAATCATGCCTGCGTCATCGCCCGCGCCCGTGAATATACCAACAATATCGTGTCCGTGGGGATACGCAGCATGGATGCCTCGGAGCTTCCCAATGCCGACAGTAGAAGGATGTTTTTTGCCCATGAGATACATGATTCGGAGAAGTGGATAGACAAGGCGGTGAGCCTGCTTGCCGACACCGTCTATATCACCATTGATGTCGATGTCTTCGATCCGGGTATCATGCCCTCCACAGGGACTCCTGAGCCGGGTGGTCTGGGCTGGTATCAGGTATTGAAGCTCCTCCGGATTGTTGCGAAGTCAAAACGAGTCGTCGGTTTTGATGTCGTGGAGCTTTGTCCCTCTGATAACAAGGCCCCCGATTTCCTTGCTGCCAAGCTTATTTATTCACTCTTAAGTTATATCTACGCCGGTAAGCCGCGACGTTCAAAATTGCATCACGGCAAGGGCTCAAAATAAGAAAATTTTCTACCCGGGAGAATTCCTATGGATATTATAAAGAACCGTGGAAGAATAATGATAATAGGGGCCGGCGGTGTGGCCGCCGTGGCGGCCCACAAATGCGCGCAGATCCCTGAGGTCTTCAGAGAGATTATGGTGGCCAGCAGGACACTTTCCAAGTGCGAGGCCATCAAGCAGGATATCAAGGGCAGATACGGCCGAGACATTGAAACAGCCAGGGTCGATGCCGACAACGTGCCGGAACTTGTTGCCATCATAAAGAAATTCCAGCCGGACGTTGTTGTAAACCTTGCCCTTCCCTATCAGGACCTCCATATCATGGATGCCTGTCTTGCGACTGGAGTTCATTATATTGATACAGCTAATTATGAGCCCCTCGACGAAGCCCATTTTGAATATAGCTGGCAATGGGCCTATCAGGAGAGGTTCAAACAGAAAGGAATCATGGCTGTTCTCGGTTCGGGTTTTGACCCCGGTGTAACCAACGTTTTTACCGCCTACGCCCGGAAACATCTCTTCGATGAAATTAACTGCCTTGACATACTGGACTGCAATGCAGGTTCACACGGCCATGCCTTTGCAACAAACTTTAACCCGGAGATAAATATCCGTGAGGTGACGCAGGGCGTGCGCCATTGGGAACAAGGGAAATGGATCGAGACGCCTGCCATCATCGAACATGGCAGCATCCATTTCAACTTCGATTACCCCTTAGCAGGCCCAAAGGACAGCTACCTCCTCTATCACGAAGAGCTGGAATCCCTTGTCTTGAATATAAAGGGCATAAAGCGCGCCAGATTCTGGATGACCTTCTCCGAAAATTATCTAACCCACTTAAGGGTGCTTAACAACGTGGGCATGACGCGCATCGATGAAGTTGAGTACGAGGGGTGCAAGGTTGTTCCAATAAAGTTTCTTAAGGCCCTGCTTCCAGAGCCGGCGTCTCTGGGCACCAATTACTCAGGGAAGACAGTCATTGGCAACATCATGACCGGCAAGAAAGACGGGATGATGATTACCAGATATATCTACAATGTCTGCGACCATGAGGAGGCATTCAAAGAGACCGGCACCCAGGCAATCGCCTACACCACAGGCGTCCCTGCCATGATCGGAGCCATGATGGTTATGACCGGCGTCTGGCACGGGAGCGGAGTATTCAATATAGAGCAGCTTGATCCAGACAAATTCATGGAAGCGCTTAATACATATGGTCTGCCCTGGCAGGTTGTTGAGCATGAGCCGCTGCCTGAGAAGGTGTAAAGGTTTCTGATGGCTGCCAACAAGATCAAAGAAACCATCCGGGCTATTCTGTCGAAGGACCCGGATTCTCCAGATGCCTATCATGCCCTCTCGGACCATGCACGAAAGCAGGTCATAGAGGAGCTTAAAGGTAGTAGACACAAGGCCCTTACTGGTTTACTCAAGGCGGCAAAGAAAAAAGCCTTCTCGGCAGCGAACAAGAGATTTCTCAAAATCGCCGCAGGTCCTATCCGAACCCCCGTTTACCTTATCGACGAAACCCTCATCGAAGAGAACATGCGCATACTGCGATACATAAAAGACCGCACGGGCTGCAAGGTGCTGCACGCCTTGAAGGCGTATGCGTCATTTGTCACCTTTCCCATGATGGCTGGATATCTTGACGGCGCCTGCGCCAGCGGTCTTAACGAGGCCAGGCTGGGCCGGGAAGAATTTAAAAAAGAGGTCCATACCTTCGGGGCGGGATACAAGGATTCGGAGATCGGATCCATACTGAAATATTCCGATTCCGTTGTGTTCAATTCCTTTTATCAGCTTGAAAAATATGGGGCTATGGCGCGAAGGAAAGGCATACAAATCGGCCTGAGAGTAAACCCCGGATATGCTGAGGTTGCCGCCGAGATGTACAATCCCTGCGGTTCCTGTTCTAGGCTGGGTATAGTTCACGATATATTCAATAAAGATTTCCCGAAGCATAGAGACATCATTGACGGAATCCATTTTCATGCCATGTGCCAGCAAAACTCAGATGTTCTTGAAAGAGTCCTTGCATCTTTTGAAAAACTTTACGGACAGTATATCAGAGGACTCAAATGGGTCAATTTCGGGGGCGGTCACCACATAACCCGCGATAATTATGACATCGAACGGCTCATCAGGCTCGTCAATAACTTCAAGAAAAAGTACAGCGTAGAGGTTTATCTCGAACCAGGCGAAGCGAGTGTTTTAAACGCCGGCGTTTTAATTTCAACCATTCTCGATATTGTACAGAATGAAGTGCAGATTGCCGTCATGGACGCATCGGCAGAAACCCATATGCCCGATGTCCTTCTTATGCCCTACAGACCGCACATCATGAAGTCAGGACAGCCGGACGAGAAACGGTACGCCTACAGGGTTGCAGGGCCGAGCTGCCTTGCAGGAGACGTCATCGGCCACTATTCTTTTGATCGACCTCTCAAGAGGGGTGATAAACTCGTCTTCACCGACATGGCGCTGTACAGTATCGTGAAGAGCACTACCTTCAACGGTATTAATCTCCCTGATATTGCGGTGGTGCGAGAGGGAGGAGACCCGCAGTTAGTAAAGACGTTCGGTTACAAAGATTACAGAAATAGACAATCATAAAAAAGAGCAAGAGGTGAGACCTTGATTTTTTCTAAATTCAGGAAATAATAAATAATCAAATATTAATTTTTTCCTTGAAATTTTATATCTTATCTTATATATGTACATGTTCTTTTGCCCCTTAGGCACTTTCCTATCTGGGTGTCGTGTGTTCGAGTCACACCGGGAGCATTTTTATGCTGATAATTTTATGTCAATTACTTGAGATAAAGACATATTCTTTTATCCAAGGCATTTATAATTGACTTTTAATAACAGCTTATTTTAATATATGTATTTATAGTTATTATTGGAGGTGGCTATGTATGCTGTCATTCAAACCGGTGGTAAACAATATCGCGTAACCCCGGGAGAGCTTGTTAAAGTGGAAAAATTGCAGGGTGAAGCGGGAGATGCCGTGACCTTTGAAAAGGTGCTTCTGACTTCTGACGGTGAAACGATCAATATCGGCAACCCTTATCTTTCTGACGCAAAAGTCCAGGGTCGTATAGAGCGACAAGGAAGGGACAGAAAGATACTTGTTTTCAAGTATAAGAGAAGAAAGGGTTACAGGAAAAAACAGGGACACAGGCAGAGTTTTACCCTTATTAAAGTTGATGATATTGCCGCATAAAATATCCGGGGGTATCTTCTGGAATCCGGAGAAGACTTATAAATATAAAGCCGCAATTTATTTTATTCGATATTTAAGAAAGAAGGATATCAACAATGGCACATAAAAAAGCGGGAGGAAGTTCCCGAAACGGAAGGGATAGCGCCGGACAGAGGTTTGGCGTCAAAAAATACGCCGGTGAGAAGGTGCGCCCGGGGAATATATTGATCAGGCAAAAAGGTACGAAGGTCCATCCTGGTGTGAATGTCGGATTAGGAAGGGATTATACTATTTTTTCCCTGATCGACGGGGTAGTGGCCTTTGAACGATTTAACGGTAATCGAAAAAGGGTAAGCGTTCACGCTGTATAATATTACAAGATATTTCCATCTCCTGAGGTTATTATGGGATTTTTGGATGAAGTAGTTATTACCGTTGTTTCCGGAGATGGTGGAAAAGGTTGTGTAAGTTTCAGGAGAGAGAAGTTTATTCCAAAAGGCGGTCCGGATGGAGGAGATGGAGGAGACGGAGGGAATATCCTTATCAATGCCTCGAACAGTCTGAACACCTTATCGGATTTCAGTTCAAAAAGATATTTCAAATCTCAAAACGGCAGACAGGGGAAGGGCAAGAATCAAACAGGAAAAAACGGATTCGATGTTATTATTAAAGTTCCATTAGGAACAATAATATATGACAACGATTCAGGCGAGGTCCTTGCAGATCTGATAAAGGATAATCAGGAGATACTCTTTTTAATCGGAGGAAAAGGCGGCAAAGGCAACAGTCATTTTGCCACCTCAACCAACAGGACCCCGAGATTCGCCCAGGACGGGACGCCCGGTCAGAAAAAAATCATCAAGCTCTCTCTCAAATACATAGCGGACATAGGGCTTATCGGGTTGCCCAATGTCGGCAAGTCCACACTATTATCCCGCCTTACCATGGCCAGGCCCAAAATAGAAAATTACCCTTTTACGACAATCTTCCCTAATCTTGGGGTTATGGAGTTCGATAACCAGAAGCGTCTTACATTGGCAGACATCCCCGGGTTAATAGAAGGAGCGAGTGAAGGCAAGGGGCTCGGGCACAGATTTTTAAAACATGTCGAAAGGACAAGGTTTCTTCTTCATCTTATAGACGGCGCCAATATCTCCAAAAAAAATCTCCTTAAAGACTTTTATCTTTTGCAGGATGAACTGAATCGATATAATCCCAACATAACAAAAAAAGAACAGATGATTTTGATCAACAAAACAGATCTTTTGCCTCAAGGCAGGAAAGATATCGATAAGATAAGGGCGGCATTTACTAAAATCGGTTTTGAATCATTGTCCATCTCGGCGCTGACGGGTGATGGTCTTGATGAACTTAAAACCATCCTGGCAAAAAAAATGTTTACCGGTTCCGATGAAGGATAATAATGTGATAGACAGAAATACCCTGCTTAAACCTGTTAAAAGAGTAGTGATAAAGGCCGGAAGCGGCATGCTGACAGGAAACGATGGACTGAATAAAAGGGTCATCAATAACCTGAGCAAGGATATATGCGGACTGAGGGAAAAGGGTATTGAAGTTGTTCTGGTCTCGTCAGGCGCTATCGCCTCCGGATTAAAAAAACTCGGCCTGTCAAAGAGACCGAAATCTATATCAAAAAAACAGGCTACCGCTGCCGTCGGGCAGAGCAGTTTAATGATGGCCTATGAGAAGGCCTTTTCCCGCTATGGAAAAATGGTAGCGCAGATATTGATCACCAGCGACGATTTTAACAACAGACGCCGATACCTGAATGCCAGAAATACTATTTTTACCCTCTTATCATGGAAGATCACACCCATTATCAATGAAAATGACACCGTTGCCTTCGATGAAATCAAGTTTGGAGACAATGATAATCTTAGCGCCATGGTAGCCAATATGACCGAGTCCCACCTTTTGATCAACCTTACGGATATGGATGGCCTCTTTGATAAGGACCCAAGGACACATAAAGACGCCCGGCTTATTAACGTAGTGGAGAAGATCAACAGTGATGTGCTCCGTTACGCAGGTTCGGATCCAGGAACTATGGGCACAGGAGGAATGGCCAGCAAAATTAAGGCGGCAAGGAAGGTCACGCTTAGGGGCATCCCGGCTGTCATTGCCAATGGCCGCAGGAAGGGCGTCCTGGAGAATATCTTCAAGGGCGAGGAGGTCGGTACGCTTTTCATGCCCCAGGCGATAACCTTTTGCGGACGCAAGCACTGGATAGCCTTTTCAAAGGCCCCGAAGGGCAGACTCATTATCGATAGAGGCGCCGCAGATGCCCTGAAAAAAAAGGGGAAAAGCCTGCTTCCTTCCGGTATCAGAGAGGTTATTGGGAATTTTATAAGGGGAGATTCTGTTATCCTGCTTGATAATGATAATAGAGAGATAGCTGTGGGGATGACGAATTATTCTTCTGATGAAATCAAGAAAATAAAGGGTCTTAAAAGCTCCGAGATAGAGGGCATGTTGGGGCATAAGGATCACGACGAGGTCATCCACAGGGATAATCTCGCAGTTACCGATGGCATAGCAGACGGAGATTTCAAATGTCAGTAGAACAAATGATAACGGAAATGGGCAAGGCGGCAAAAGAGGCGTCAAGACTTTTGCGGGGGACGCAAAGAGCGGCAAAAGATGCAGCACTTTTGCTGATGGCCGATAAGCTGCTGGATAGGAAAGAAGATATTCAAAGGGAAAATGAAAAGGACCTGTCCCTTGCAAAGGAAAGAGGCATCCCGTCAGCAATGCTCGACAGGTTGACCCTGGATGACAAGACCTTGCTTTCCATGTCAGAAGGACTAAGGGAAGTGGCAGCACTCCCTGACCCTGTCGGCGAGGTTACAGGGATGTGGAAGAGACCCAACGGCCTGATGGTGGGAAAGGTCCGCATCCCCCTGGGCGTAATTGGTTTTATATATGAATCAAGACCAAATGTGACGGTGGATGCGGCAGCCCTTTGCCTTAAATCAGGAAATAGTGTAATATTGAAAGGCGGATCAGAGGCGATCCATTCCAATATAATCCTGGAACAGATATTAAGAGAGGCTTTGAGGGAGACCGGATTGCCTGAAAAAATAATACAGGTAGTGCCGACCACGGACCGTGAGGCGGTGCGCATCCTGTTGAGCCTTGATCAGTACGTGGATATTGTCATACCGCGCGGCGGCGAAGGCCTTATAAGATATGTCGTTGAAAATTCCCGTATCCCGGTATTAAAGCACTATAAAGGCGTATGCCATATATATGTGGATGAATATGCAGATCTCGGTATGGCATCAGATGTCTGTTTTAATGCGAAGGTCCAGAGACCCGGGGTATGCAACGCCATGGAGACCATGCTTGTCCATGAAAAGATCGCACATGAATTCCTTCCGGCCATGGGGAAACGGTTTCAGGAAGCAGGGGTGGAACTGAGGGGTTGTCCGAAGACGCTTAATCTTATCCCCTATGCTAAACAGGCTGTTGAATCGGATTGGCCCGCGGAATTTCTGGATCTTGTACTGGCGGTCAGGATAGTGTCAGGCATGGATGAGGCCCTTGACCATATAGAGAAATACGGGTCAAATCATACAGAGGCCATCATCACAAAAGACTATGAGCGATCAAGGAGGTTCTTAGCCGAGGTGGATTCTTCTGTCGTACTCGTCAATGCCTCTACTCGTTTCAATGACGGATATCAATTAGGGCTTGGGGCGGAGATAGGCATAAACACTTCAAAGCTTCATGCCTTTGGCCCCATGGGACTGGAAGAACTTACAACTACCAAATTCATCGTTTACGGGGACGGTCAGGTGAGGAGCTAGAGGGGGATATCCATTTGAGATTAGGCATCCTTGGAGGCACTTTTGATCCGATCCACTATGGTCACCTGCGCATAGCAGAAGAGGTATGCGAGGATCTTGGGCTGGAAAAGGTATTGTTGATTCCCGGCGCGGCGCCTCCTCACAAAGGGAAAAAAAGGATCAGTCCTTTTATTGACAGATTCACCATGACCATGATGGCGGCGCAGGGATCTCCTTTGCTTGAAGCCCTTGACCTTGAAGGACGTCGTCATGGCCTGTCTTACTCGATAGATACCCTCAAGGAGGTTCGCCGACTCTTTGGGCCTGACCTTGAATTATTTTTTATAATCGGCATGGATGCCTTTCTGGATATTAAGACATGGAAAAGATATGATGATCTTTTTAAGGAAGCAAATTTCGTAGTCATAAAAAGGCCCGGCGTCCCGGATAAAGACTTTGGGCCGTTGGTGTTGTCCATGGATTTAGGTTTTCAACCGGGGGAGGAAGTCAACTCCTATTATCTTCCATCATGGGGGCACAGCATTGTCTATAAAGAATTAACTCTCCTTGAGATATCCTCAACAAGGATAAGGGAGCTGGCGGCCTGCGGGAAATCAATACGTTTCCTGGCGCCGGAATCGGTCAGGTCATATATAGTGGAGAAGGGGTTATATTTATAAATGGAAACTCTTGATAAGGCACTCCTGGCATCAGAGATTATCATGGAACGGAAGGCCGTTGACCCGGTTTTATTTGAAGTGACCGGATTGACCTCCATAGCCGATTATTTTCTGATAGCGAGCGGAAACTCAAGCAGACAGGTTCAGGCAATCGGCCGCCACCTTCAAAGATCCATGCGGGAAAAGGGGCACAGGATTTACGGGATTGAAGGGGAACAGGAAGGACAATGGATCCTGATGGACTATGGAGACCTGGTGGTCCATATATTTTATCAACCGGTCAGGGAGTTTTATGATCTTGAAGGCCTCTGGAGCGAGGCCCCAAGGATAGGATTGGTAAAAAATGAAAAAAAATCTGCATAATACACACGGACCTATACTTTTTATTATATCTTCAATGGTCTTTATCTTATTGTCCTGTGCGCCAGGTACCTACGCAATGTCAATAGATGAAGAGTCCAAACTGGGGAAGGAATTTCTTACAAGTGTAAACAAGGAGCTCGTAATTGTTGATGATGCCTTTGTCAAAGAATATATTACCGATCTCGGCAACTACCTCGGACAGTATCAGGAGACAAAACCTTTCTCCCTTAATTTTTATATTATCAAAGACAATCAACTTAACGCCTTTGCCGGTCCGGCCGGCCATGTCTTTGTTTATAGCGGTCTCATAAATGCGATGGATCAGGTTGATGAACTGGCCTCCGTCATATCCCACGAAATCGGCCATGTCTCGGTAAGGCATCTTTCCAGTCAGGCGGAAAAAAGTAAAATGATAGGGATCGGGACCATGGCAGGCATTCTGGCAGGCGCCCTGATAGGCGGACAGGCTGCAGATGCCATTATTATGGGATCAATGGCGGCAGGCATCCAGAAACAATTGAGTTACAGCAGGGATGATGAACGTGAGGCGGATCAACTGGGTTTTAAAAAAGCGTATCTGGCAGGATTTAAGCCGGAGGGTTTTATAAGCGCCCTGGCAAAACTCCAGCAGGGACAATGGGGGACGGACGAGACCCCTGCCTATCTTCTTACCCACCCTGTCGATTCGGAAAGGATGTCCAATTTGGAAAGCCTGGGTCATCAATACTCCAGTCCAACGGAGACAGCAGAGGCAGAACGTTTCAGGGGACTCTATCCGTTCTTCAGGACTATTGTAAAGGCGCAGTCATCGGATCCAAAGGATGCCGAGAGATATTTTAATTTAGAGTTGGAAAAAGCCCCTGATTCAAGCCTAGCGCATCTTGGGCTTGGTATCGCATTAGAAAAAAAGGGTGAATATTCGAGTGCGATAGAACATTATAACAAGGCATTAGAAGGCCTGACGGAGAAAGCCCCTATACTGAGATATATGGGAGAGACCTATCAGATGAAAGGACAGGTCCATGATGCAATCAATACCTTTGAAAAGGCATTGGAAATAAACAATAAGGATAAAGGCACACTCTACTTGCTGGCGATGTCCTATCAGGATGCTGAGGAATATGCAAAGGCCGTAGAAATCTATGGAAAATTGACCTTTATGGATCCTGTTAAAGATGATGTTTTTTACAACCTTGGCTTGTCCCTGGGAAGACAGGGCAACCTGGGTCTTGCGCACTATAATTTCGGTTTGTATTTCAAGAGAGTGGGTGAGACGGATAATGCCGAGTTTCATTTTAAAAAGGCAGGCGAACTTGCAGGAAACGACCAGGTACTGCAGGATAAGATAAAAAAAGAGATGGAAGACATGAAGAAGGAAAAGGGCAAGGATAAGGATAAGACCATGGGGCCGCCTGGCTGATCGTCTTATAATTTTTCACCTGATGTCTCCAGATATCTCTTGGCCTGACTATGCCCCAGCCGTGCCGCCTCTCTCATGTCTCCCATTGCCTTTGCCTTCTTTCCCTCTGATAGATATAAGAGAGCCCGGTTATAATAGAGATCGGGATCTTGAGGCGCTATGTTAATGGCCGAAGTAAAATCCTTAAGGGCGTTTTTAATTTTTCCTTTAGCAAGATAAGCATTCCCCCTATTACAGAAGGCATCGGCTGCCTGGGGTTTAATTCTTATTACTTCTGAAAAATCCTTTACGGCAAGGTCATATCTCTCGGTCTCCATGTATATCAAGCCTCTGTTATAATAGGCATCGGCATGTCCTTTGTCGATCTCAACCGCACGCGAATAATCCTTTTCCGCCTTTTTAGGATTATCCAGATATTTGTGTAACCATCCTCGATTATAAAAATATTCCGCGTTATTATTATCAAGTGCAATCAGACTATCGAGTCTTTCCAATTCCAGTTCAGGACTGAAGGAGATTTCTTTTTGCGTCTCTCCCGTTACAAAATGGTACAAGCCTGGCTCTTCAGCCTTTGCCGTCTGTTTTGAGAAAAACACTGCTGAAAAAAGGCATGAAATGATAATCGGAAATGTGTGCCTGCGAAAAGGGAGATTTATTAATGTCATTTATTTACCTCCTGCTGCCGTTACGCCCCGGAGACGGGCTTTCATGAATGCCGATCAATTGGAATTTACTATTAAGAAACTGAATTATCCCGGATTATATAAACCCACACGTCAAAGGTTGCTTCGATAGATTTGCTATTCTTGCATAAAATGCCCTTTATATCAATTCAGCAATTTTTTTGTCTTTTGTTCATTATTTTGATATAAATGTCGGCAATGTCCGGTTAGGATCTTGCATATAAAAAAGCCTGCTTGACGGCACGGGAGGTCCTTTTTTTAAGAGTGAAATGGGCGGCCCTGCTGAGGGCCTGACATCAAGCATGTAACAGCGGGCGGCATAAAATGGATATAAGATCAGCCGATTATAACGACCTCAATTCTTTAATGGATATTACAAATAGATGCATCAACCATCTTAATAATCAGGCTGTATACCAATGGGATGAAATATATCCATCCAAAAAAGATTTCCATGACGATATAGATGCGCAATGCCTCTATTCCATAACTAACGATAATAAGGTCTGCGGCTGTATTTGTATAAACCAGACAGAATATCCAGGATATGAAAACGCTGACTGGCAAGGCGCTGCCTTCCTTGTTGTTCACAAAGTGATAATTGATCCTCAAAAGGAGGGCCAAGGATTTGGGCAATATGCAATGTCGCAAGCTGAAAGGATAGCACATGCACATCAAAAGGATTCAATACGATTAGACTGCTTCAAAAATAATTACAGGGCGAATCAATTCTATAAAAGGCTGGGATATCTTGCCCGGGGTGAAACCCGGTTCAGGAAAGGCGTTTTCACTCTATATGAGAAGATGATCTGATCATACGAGGGATCTCCACCATTTGTCATTCTGAGCGAAACGAAGAATCTCAACGGATCGTTATTCTGAATGTGACAGCAAAAAAAAGACCCTTCGCTTGCTCAGGGTGACGATCTTTGCGTCTATCATTTCAATTGATAGATGGGTGTTTTATTTATCATTCGGAGCCAAGCGAAGAATCTCGACGGACTGTCATTCTGAGCGAAACGAAGAATCTCAATCAACGTGCAACATGATTCTGAACATGGAGGCGCCAAGAGACCCTTCGCTCCACTCAGGGTGACAACCTGTGCTGCGATGAGTCACTATGATTTGTCATTCTGGGGAAGCATGCAGATTTTATTGTCTGTCATTCTGAGCGAAGCGAAGAATCTCAACCGCCCGTTACGCTGAAGATGGTGGTAAAAAAGAGACCCTTCGTTTGGGGCTCAGGGTGACAGCCTTTGATTCTATTTTTCCAAATGGTTTGAGGTGTCAGTGCTATTTGTCGCTTTAAGCGACATGGAGAAATTTTATTGTCATTCTGAGCGAAGCGAAGAATCCC
>Ga0153915_10000900_pt1 | contig 27597 bp, 21 predicted proteins | sample Opewatmetagenome_2_FD_107003 | JGI IMG/M metagenome (GOLD analysis project Ga0153915, IMG submission 107003) | Freshwater wetland microbial communities from Ohio, USA - Open water 3 Core 3 Depth 3 metaG | ecosystem: Environmental > Aquatic > Freshwater > Wetlands | place: USA: Ohio, Lake Erie...
GTTAATGCGCCCGTAGCTCAATTGGATAGAGCGTTTGGCTACGGACCAAAAGGTTGAGGGTTCGACTCCTTCCGGGCGTACAAAGTGATGGGGTGCATATTATTTCAATTCTTAATCTTAATATGACAGTAGATTTAATCTAATCGCATTGAGAACTCCCCTATTGCACTTCAATTGGCTTCATTGAATAATCTCACATCATAAGAGCTACTAATTCTTGATATTGTCGTCAGAATAAATAGAGTTATGTTAAAGTTGAACGATAAGCAGATAATAATTGTTGAAGATAAAGCGATAATTGCTTTAGATCTGAAAACTTACCTTTATAAGCACGGATATGAGAATACTATATTCTTTCTTAGTGGGGATAAAGCACTTAATTATATAAGTAGAAATAAACCCGATCTTGCTCTCATAGATGTAATATTACACAGTGAGACTGATGGTATTGATATAGCAAAGGAATTAAAAAAATTGTCGGTCCCTTTTATTTTTGTTTCAGCATTTTCAAATCCCCGTCAATATAATGAGGCTCTCAAGTTAAGACCGGCCGCAGTATTTCTCAAACCGATAAATCTGAACGATATTTTAGCCAAGATAAAAGAGATTCTTAAAAGTACTAATGACAATACAGGTTTCAATTAATTAAAAAACAGAACTATTCCGTTGAAATTTTTGTTAAGAAGATCGAGGAGGATTCATATAATTTCTCCCCTCTCAAACCCGGGGAATATTCCACTTCGTTAAATCCTATCTTGTAATTTTGACTGACCGGCATACTATCCGGCCTGACATACTCAATCAGGCATTTTAATTCCGGGAAATCATTTGTTTTATCTCCGTTTGTTATTTCGTTGAACCAATAAAACAATTCAAGATAAAGTCCGGGAAAAATTATTTGTGAATGCAGAGAATTCTACCAAGCGGGGAGAATATAACTGATCCTTTGCCGATTATTTATATAAAATAAATTCTTCATAAAAATATTTCCCTTATTTTTAATAAGATTTTAGTGAAGATCTTATAATCTACATTTGAATGAAGTACTGATTAACCGTAAGCTTTTTTGAAGATATTATAATCGGGTATTTGGATTTTAGAACCATCAAGGTGGATCAGACCCTTTTTTTCAAGAGAATGAAGCACTCTTGATACTGTCTCTCTTGATGTTCCTGCAATATTAGCTATATCATGCTGGAAAGGAAGTTCGACTTCGACCTGACCCTGTTTCATTGTACCGGAAATTTCAGCGAGCTGTATAATTGCTGCGATAATTTTTCCTTCTGCTTTCAGCAAAGAAAGAGATTTTATCTTATCATCAGCCGCTCTGAGTCTTTTGATGAGTCCTTCAAGCAGTGCAAATGTAATTTTTGGATTATACTGCACCAGGTGCATGAATTCATCTCTTCCCAGGTAAAACAATTCTGTATTCTCCATTGCGATTACATTAGCTGAAGGATTCTGACCATCCAGAAGTGACATCTCCCCAAAATAGTCATATTCACCAAGTATCGTTATAATAATCTCTCTCCCCTCTGAATCATTCCTTGTGACTTTGACAGCTCCCTTTGTAACAATGAACAAGCCGGTTCCCTCATTTGTTTCATCCATTATCATCATATCTTTTTTATAATTCCGGATCATCCCCAACTCTTCGATCCTGGAAACAATATCATCATCAAGTTCCGAAAAAATCGGGACATACTTCAAAATAATCTTCGTGCTGTTCATTCTGCAACATTCAATTAGTATACGTGATTTTGTTTATTATATACATCTTCAAATTATGATTCAAAAATTTAATCTTCTACAAATGAAAAACTGTGCTTTAAGAGACAATTTTGGATTTGAATCCGGAATGTGATTTCAAATTATATATGAGAGGTAGAGCATATCAAGTAATTTGTAGAATGGTAATTCGTACAGAACAATAAAAAATAAGAAGAGCGGTAGGGTCATCATACCGCTCTCTTAATTAATCGATTTTAATATATATCAGATCATCTCAACAACAACATTTTCTTGACTGAAACAAATTTACCTGCTGTCATTCTATAAAGGTACATTCCACTCGCAACCGAATTGCCCGCATTGTTATCTCCCTTCCATTGAATAGTATGATAACCGGCAGATTGGATACCGTTTGTAAGTGTACGTACCTTTTCACCGAGAGAGTTATAAATTTCAATTGTGACCATCTGGCTCTCTGGTAATTGATAACTGATAAGTGTAGTTGGATTGAACGGATTAGGATAATTTTGCATCAGGTTATATGTTTTAGGAATTTCATTTACAACCTGTTCATTCTCGCTAACTGTTGTAGTATCTGTTATATATGCAGAAACCATCAGGTTGGCGTTAACGATTGATACCCAGCCGTCGGTTCTTGTATAATACATATCGCGTCCGGGATATGGTGGGTCGTTATCAACACCAATGCCGGGTGCGAGCGGACTACCATGGAGATAATTTATTACAACCCAAAAATCACCTGAAGCAATTAGGGGTGGATCATCTCCCGGTAATGTAAATACAACGTTGCTTACTACATTCGTACTCGTAGACATAACTCTGTACGGACCTGCGATAATCCTGTTCGTCGGAGAACCTAAACTGTCACTCTGGATAGTGAAATCAAACGGGGCCCACGAGTTAACTAATGTGCTTAATCTTATCACACGGGCAGGATAGAATGTAGGAGTGAAACGTACTCCGAACTTATTGTTATCATCATTCGGACTTACAAATGTAAAGTACTCCCACGTACTGTCATCATACGCAATGGTAGTAAGAGGGGGGTTGAAGCATGCAAAATTACCAACAGGTATGCTTATCGGACTTACCATAGTATCACCATTTTGTACAATAAAGGCATCCAGAGCATACTGACCCCACTGACCGCATCCGATACTGTTATCAAGTACCGACTGAACTCCGCTGTTTACTCTAGAATAAAATACACCGTCCTTATAAACATCCATAGTCGGTTGAGAAGGCAGAGGATAATTATTTAATCCAAGTGTAGGATCTGCCCATGATAATAATAGATTACTTCCCTGTTTATTGACAGCTATATTGCCGGGTATCTGCGGAGGCGAAGGAAGCTGTATATTAATATTTACATCGCCGAAATACGAGGGGATAAACAAACTATGCATGGTTTGGGGCCACCAGCCATTAAATACAGCTGCGCCATTATCCCTTTCTATCAGAAAGGCACCTAATCCGACAGTATTATTTGGACCGTAAACCTGAAGTTGATATCCCTGCATGAATCCCATTGGGATAGCAACTTCTCCCTGTAAATGTCCAGAGCCATCAGAAAAAGCTACCTGTGCACCTTGAATAGTATCCACGGTTCCTACTCCGCCGCCGGTAAATATCTGACGGAATCTTAAGTTGCTTCCTGAAGGATGCCAGTAAGCCCAAAAATTACCTTCCTGCTCAATCGACGGAGCAATTTGTGATTCAAAATTATTATTGTTATTATCATCAAAATATAATCCAAAACCTTCATTGTCATCGAGTGTATGATTCAGAAAATCTTCCCCGGCAACATATAGCATCTGGGTTTGAGTATTATATTTTAGATACATAAATACCGAACCGCGGGGTTTGGGTGAACTGCCGAATCCCAGTACATCTGAGATATCCACTTTTACAGCATCATCCCATTCACCAGGTGATAATACTCCATCAATAGTAGGTACGGTTGCCATTGGAGCAACAACACTGGAAGTGAGAAGTGAGTCATTTATCATTCCGACAACTTCATTAGAATATTCACTTTCACCGATATCATTAAAAAGTGTTATTACATAATAATAATTTGTCAGAGGTAAGGCACTTGTATCAGTATAATTTTCCAGAGCTGCATCGACACTTGTTATACGTGTATAAGGTCCTCCGGTAAGTGTACTTCTATATATCGCAAGACTATCAGCTAAAAGAGGTGAAGATGCATTTTGCTCTTCCTTATTTAATTCGGTTATCCTATTACCGTCTTTTATAGCTTTTTGGTTTGTATATAATGTATTTGCTCCGGGATAATCATCACCCACAGCCTTTGCAATTTCCTTCTTGAATTTCTCCCGTTCAAATGATGGAATAAAGTTCAAAACTATATTACCATTTGAGTCGTTAGAAGCAGTTAAAGTTGGAGCGGTTGAAGGAAATGCAGTCAAAGAAAAGTTGATTCCGGAAGTTGTATTTCCATCAGTAACAACTATATTGGAAACACTTCCAAAATTGTATCCGGGTTCCCCTGCAGTCACAGTATAAGTACCGGCAGGAACATTATAAATTGTGTAATCTCCAGCAGGATTTGTAATCGCCGACCGAACTGTTCCCTCTGCTTTTACCTTTACACCGCTGAAATCGGATGTTCCGCTGAGACTAACATGACCACTGATATTACCGCCGCCCAGATTAATATTTACATAATAGGCAAGTCCCCCGCTTCCAAATTCACGTGCATGTACAGCTTTACCTCCTGCAAATACTTTGCTTCCGTCCTGAGAAATATCAACTGTAAAAAAAGAACCGGGAGTTGCGAGGCTGTAGGTTAAATCGCCGCTCGCAACATCGAATACAAGTAAATCGGGTTTAGTTTGATTATTCAGATCACCCCATGTAACGGCAGCTGCAACTCTGCCATCATCTGATAGTGCAATATCATCTACTAAATCTCCCACACCCCCATAAATCCATTTGGGAGTTCCATCACCGAATGTATCAAACGCAATAATGGTACCGTCATATATAACGGAATTCACAAAAATCAAACTACCTGCTACTACAGTACTTCCGTCAGCGGAAATTCCTACAGAGGAAGCCCAGTTAGTGAAACTTCCTGCCGGAACATGATACTGCCACAAAACATTATACTCATTCGTTCCACTGTCAAATATTCTTGTCTGAACAAAACCATTAAGATCTGCAGTGACAATAACGTTACCATCACCGCTGATAACTGAAGGTGCTTCGGAATTATCCAGCGTGTTGTCCCAGATAATGCTCCCATTGTCAGGATCAATTACATATATATGGTAACGGCCGTTAACAACCAGTCTGTTACCTGAAGCTGAAAATGCTGCTCCAGTCCAGTTCCCTATTACATTATAAGGAACATTTATTGACCAGCTGATGGATGGGGTTCCCGAAAGATCAACCATATAAATCAATCCTGTATTACCGTTTCCCAATGCCTGAACAAGAAATACTGCTCTGGAGCCATCCCTTGAAATGGTAGCGTAAAATGCATAGAGTGAATCAGGTAATGGATTTTGAAAAAGAACCGTCCCTGTAGTATCCAGAACATCAAACTCGGTTCCTCTTGTGACAGCAATGAAACCATTTGATATATCCACACAGGGATCATTGGGCACAGTGGCATACTCCCAATCAGGTACATTATTTACAGCAGTGTACCGCGAAACTCTCATATTATTTAAACCCCACCCAACCACCGGAATTGAACCATTAGCATTGAGTCGAGAAAAATTATCTATAGCTTCGGCATCCTGAAAAGACCAGATAATATTTCCACTCAGAACGTAACGGGGTTCCGATGAATTATGTTTCTTACCCGATAAATTATTTAATATAGGGACTGATTGGTTGCTTATTTCAGGTATAGTTTGAAAAGCAATATTATTCCCCTCCCTTAATATTTTTCTTCCCACAAATTTTTTATTCTGACCGGATACATTTTGAACACTGAATAAAAGGGAAAAAATTAACAATAAAAAAAGGAACCTCGTAAATAACAAAGATTTCATAATTACCTCCGTAAATGAAAAATAAAAGGTGTATTTGTATCTCTGAATTAAAATTTATTTTCTTAAACGAATCTCCTTTCTCCTGATATTTGATGAGGTATTAATGAGTAAAAGTTAAGATATCTAAAATATATAAATTCATTTAAAACATTCTTAAATCTTAACTAAAAATCAAATGAGAATAAAATCCACAGCCTATTCGTTCTACCAAAAATAAGTAGCAAAGAAGAATGAATTGTTTCTTTAATATTATCTGATCTCTGTAATAGTTAATCAGACAAGTTTTATAAGGTTTTATTTGCAGGATTGCCCGGTAGATTCAAATCGCAGATGGATTTATAGTTCTAAATACTTTTCATTGCGGAGATTACAGTAATTTATTTTATTCCGTACTTTTTGAAAAACCTTCCTGGGTAATCAGCAGCAAATCATCTCTGTTCTGCTAATAAAATTTACATATCTTCAATTAATACACTTCTAATCTAACTGATATATTGTTTGAATTGCTGTGTTTTAACTCAAAATATTTCACTTTAATTAATCAATTTGTATGTTTAGCTGATTAAAAATTCTAAGTAAATATTTTATTCAATATATATCAATGAAAAGATACCTGGGTTTCCTTTTTCTATGCTTGTTATTTTTTCTGATAAATGTGTATCCGCAGGAAAAACAACTTTTCGGATTTGGTCCAATTGACTGGGGATCATCCAAAGATCAGGTAAAAGGAATTATGAAAGAAAAGTTTAATTTACTTCCCGGATATGAAAAAGAAGATGCAGTCGGATTCGAAGGAGGTAAATATTTCGGTGAAGATATACATATCTGGGTCTTCTTTTTCGATGTAGATAAGTTAAATGAAGCGGACCTCGTAATACAAAATATAAACACACCTTCAGAAGCTATATTTTATGAAGTCGTTCACAATATATCAGATGATTACGGGGATCCGGATTTATTTAAAGCTGATGATAGGACTGCTGAGTGGTTCTATTATGATTTATCAGGTACAAAGCTGAACGCTACCATAAAAGTTTCACCTTATTCAAGTGATAAAATGACCAGCATTAAAATCACTTTTCTTAAAATTTAACCTAAGTCCTTCTGAGATAGATTGTTGCATAAAATATTCCGTTCTGTTAAGTTAGATTTTTATTTATTTATAAAATGCGGAGTGGAGTCCTATGTTGAAACTTAATCATTTGGAATACTATCGTCTACCCTGGAATTTAGTTGACAATTCAATTTCCTGGTTAGAACCAACCGCAAAGTGCAATCTCCATTGCGACGGATGTTATCGTAAAAATGAAAATAGCCACAAAAACTTAGACGAAATTCAAAGTGATCTGGATACATTTATCGCTCTGCGTACTAGCGATGGAATATCGATCGCAGGCGGAGATCCTTTAACTCATCCGGATATTATTGAGATAGTAAAGGAAGTAAAAAAGAGAAATTTAAAACCAATAATAAATACTAACGGCCTTGCTCTTAATGAAGATCTCTTAATGCAATTAAAAAAAGCGGGCGTATTCGGCTTTACATTTCACATTGACAGCAAGCAAGGCAGACCCGGATGGAAAAATAAAAATGAACTTGAAATGAATGAATTAAGATTGCAGTATGCCCGGATGCTCGCAAAAGCCGGTAATATTTCCTGTTCTTTCAATTCAACAGTTTATGAAGATACAATGCAATATATACCCGGTATGGTAAAGTGGGCGGAAAAACATATCGATATTGTCCAGGTCATGGTGTTTATTTTATACCGGGCTGTTAATAATGAAAAAGTCGAATTTTATTTGGGACCAAGAAAAATGGATATGAGTCAGCTTGTTTATAATGAGGAGAGTACCGAAAGAACAGACATTAAAGCAGAAGAAATAGTTGAACTTATTAGAACCGAATATCCTGATTTTAATCCCTGTGCTTACCTGAATGGTTCAGAAAAACCTGACTCCTTCAAATGGCTTCTTACCGGCAGATTGGGCAGACCGAATAAAATCTATGGGTATATGGGGAAAAAGGGAATTGAAATAGTCCAGACCTTTAATCATATGCTCTATAACAGGTACCTTGCCTATGCTGCACCGAAATATACTTCAAAAGGTAGAAGCATGCTGCTGCTCGGATTGTTTGATAAAAGACTAAAAAAGACGGCAGCAAAATATTTAAAGAATCCATTCAATATTTTTAAAAAGCTCCACTACCAGTCCGTTATGATTATCCAACCGGTTGATTTCCTCAGAGATGGAAGACAAAATATGTGTGATGGATGTCCTGATATTACAGTTTGGAACGGTGAACTTGTTTGGTCTTGCAGAATGGAAGAGCAGTTAAATTTTGGAATGAATTTAAAAAGTTATCCAAAAGGATTTATGAACTAGAAAATTAGTCCCAACTTTTTCAATGTACTGTTCGCCCATCACATCAATTTCTGCTGTGCCTGATTGTACACACTGATACATTATACTTCATAATATTTGCATCTCAAAAATTCATTTAAAGAGGGCAGTTATGAGCAAAATTATTAAGTTAAACCTTTTTATTACAATATCAGTTTTATTTTTTCCCACTATTGCTTTTTGTCAGAAATCTGGAAATAGTATAGACAATAAAAATATGAGTTTTCCTCAAATAGCTTACAGCGGAGGAATGATGGAAGTTGAATTGGGGAGACTTGCACAGCATAATGCTTCTTCAAATAAAGTTAAGCAATTCGGGGAAAGAATGATATTTGATCATTCCCAAACGAACAAAGCACTAAAGGATATTGCAATAAGAATTGACCTTATCCTTCCCGATAAAATGCTTACAGACAACCAGAACACGTATGATCTATTAGCCAAATTCAGCGGCAGCGAATTTGATAAAGAGTATATGAAGAAGATGATAGAATATCATAAAGGAGACATTAGTGAATTTGAACAAGCTTACAAAACTGAAGCTAATAAAGACATTCACCAATGGATAATAAATATACTTCCGATATTACGGCAACATCTAAAGCTGGCACAGGAGACTTTAGCCATACTGGGACAAAATAATTAACATTCCGACACGGTTTTCACCTAAAGATAATACTTGCCAGAAGATAGTGTCAAAGAATAAGTGAATTTTCATTAACAATTTCAGAGAAAATCGTAGAACAATAAGTAAAGGTAATAGAGTAATATATTTTTACTTTTTATATAATTCTGTTTTCATTTTGTGTCAATTCTTCCTATAACACCGGGCGATCTCTTATCCTAAGTGCACGAAAATTGAGATTTGGATATAATGACTTTATTACATCTACATCCAGAATAGTTAAGAAAGAATTTCCGGAACAGGCTCACCCTGAAAGATAATTTAGTTTCAGTGGGTTGCATCTGTTTATAGACTTGCGGGCCACTTGCGGGAACGGTTGTGAGACGATTGTAGAACGATTGTGGAATTTTTTGTTGAATTATTAAACAGGAAGGTTATTCATTCTGAGATCACTTATTACTGCTAATAAATGATTTCTTTGAAGATACATTATAAAATTTTTTCAGAATAAATTCAAACTTTTCATCCATCCCATATTTGTCCGGGATGCTGTTCAGGCAGAATAAATTATTTTAATGGGGAATAAAATTGAAAAAACGAGAAATCTGTTCAATACTGATAAGAATCGGACAAATTATTTTAGACCCCACTTAAGTAAATAATCCATTTTGGTTTTTATTTTTAATGGGATTACTCAAAATTTGTATCTTTGTTCAGGTAGTTTTTATGTTTTCTGACGAAATATATAAATACATGTTTGCTGCCCTGAAGGAAGCCGAAAAAGCACTGGAAGAGAATGAAGTCCCCGTGGGGGCAGTTGTTGTTCATAAGAATAAAATAATCGGACGCGGGTATAACCAGGTAGAGAAATTAAATGATGCAACTGCCCATGCAGAGATGATCGCTTTAACTGCCGCCGCCTCTTTTATCAATAACTGGAGATTAAGTGAATGTGAAATTTATGTTACACTTGAACCCTGTATAATGTGCACGGGAGCGATGCTGGCGTCAAGAATAAACAGACTATATTTCGCAGCATTCGATCCCAAATTCGGAGCCTGTGGTTCGTTGTACAACCTGGCAGAAGAAGGAAAATATAACCACAAGATAGAGGTCATTTCGGGAATTTATTCAGAAGAAAGCAGAAACTTAATGGCACAATTTTTTAGCCAACACAGAAAAATAAATGGTTCCGGTGATACACTTGATATAAAAGTCCAATAAACCTAAATTAATATTTAAAAACTGCGGAAAACATATGCGTTTAATACTTTTTGGTGCTCCGGGGGTCGGAAAAGGTACCCAGGCGAAGATATTAGCTTCCAGATTAAATATTCCTCATATCTCTACCGGGGATATTTTAAGACAGGCAGTTCATGATAAAACTCCACTTGGAATAAAGGCACAAAAAATATTAAGTTCAGGTGAACTTGTTCCAGATGACATTATGATAGGCATTATCCGGGATACACTTCAAGGAAAAGAGTGCAGAAACGGTTTTATTCTCGATGGATTTCCACGCACTCTTGCCCAGGCCAAAGCATTTGAAGAGTTATTAAATGAACTGAAAATCGGAAATGTATATTTTGTAAACCTCAGCGCAGATAATGAAGAATTAGTAAAAAGATTAACTAACCGCAGGACATGCAGATCATGCAACAGTATTTTTACTCTGGATGAAATTCTTGGTTTGCAAAATTGTCCCAGATGTGGAGCAGAAAACAGCTTCTATCAAAGGAATGACGATCAAGAGGAAGTTATCAGGCATAGGTTAAAAGTATATAAAGATAATACCAAACCTGTATTGGAATTTTATGAAAAACTCGACAAAGTTATAAGCATTAAAGGTACGGGTAAAATTGAGGAGATTACTGCCGGTATATTGAGAGCACTTGAAAGTAAAGCAGGTAATAAAATTACAATTTCTGCTTCATAATAGTGTTAAAAGCCATTCCTTTTTCAAGTTTAATGATTCTGTAGTTATATCTTTTAACTATTTCATAATTATGAGTAGCAAAAATAACTGCCGTCCCACGGGAATTTATGTTTTCGAAAATTTCAAGTATTTCTGAAGAGGTTTCAGGATCAAGATTTCCGGTAGGTTCATCTGCTAATACGATAAGAGGCTCATTAATTACAGCTCTTGCAATGGCGACTCTTTGTTTTTCTCCGCCTGATAATTCATCCGGCATACTGTATCTTCTGTGAAGCAGACCCACATCTGATAAAGCATCATTTATCTTCTTTTTATGATCTCTTCCCGAATAATTGGTTACGTCAAGTACAAATGATAAATTCTCATAAATATTACGGTCGCTTAATAATTTAAAATCCTGAAATACCACTCCTATCTTTTTTCTCAGGTAAGGAAGCATCCTTGATTTAATTGTTCTGCTGTCGTATTCCGCTACTTTAACATAACCTGATTGCGGCAATATGTTCATATAAATCATTTGCAGCAAAGTGCTTTTACCGGAACCACTTTTACCTATGAGGAATATAAATTCACCCGGTTCAAGCTCAAGGTTAAGATCCTCAAAAACATACTGGGAAGGATAATGATAAACTACGTTATTAAATGACAACATCAGTTCCTCACAACAAATTGTACCCTCTCACATCCGGCATTCCCGTCTTTGAAGGTAAAAGCTTCATAACATTCAGTCACATTTAGTCCTGCTTTTTCTAATAATTCAAAATAAACAGTAAACGGATAAATTTTCTGTTTATGTGTCTCGGTATATATTTCATCTCTGAATTCCATTAGAAATATATTTTTATGTATCCTGCTTTTCGGATTGTATAAGCTTTTTTGAACAAAACTGATCTCTTTATACTTCCCTTTTCTAAACGGCTCTTTTATATGCTTGAGACTGTTTGGTTCAAGACTTACGTCAAAAGTAAAAATTCCTTTTTCGGCAAGAACTCTTTTTATCTCATTAAACAATGACAACAACTTTTTTTTACTGCTTAGGTAATTAACACTGTCAAATGTCGAATAAATTAAATCAAATTGTTTCTTAAAAGGAATTGCGGTCATATCACAACAAACTTTTTTGGTATCTTTTCCGGCAGATTGATGAAGCATTTCAAATGATATATCCGAAATTATTATACAAGGAAAATAATTTCTGAACTGTTCAGCAAGCATCCCGTTACCGGCACCTAATTCAAGTATAGAATCATTCTCCCCAATATAAAGTTTTACCAGGCGGTATAAATAACTTGCCCATTTGTCGTATCGGATTGTCCTCATCATATAAGGATAAATAACGGCAACTTTTTCATAATTTTTCAGGCAATCCATTTTCTCCTGTTATTCAGAATAACTTTAGCAAAATAAAATGCTTCGAGTATACTGCTTTCGTTCGCGAGGTTTTTCCCTGCAATATCATAAGCGACACCATGATCCGGTGATGTTCTTACGATGGGTAATCCCGCAGTATAATTTACCCCTTTTAAAAAATTTAAAAGTTTGAAGGGGATTAATACCTGGTCGTGGTACATTCCTAAAGTAAGGTTATATCTGGTATATAACCTGGTACCCCAGTATGCATCAGGAGAGAAAGGACCGTATAAATATTCTCTTTGCTTATAGTGTTTGATAAATGGTTTTATAATTTTTGATTCCTCAACCCCTATTAATCCTGCTTCACCTGCATGAGGATTCAAACCGAGAATTCCGATCTTTGGGTTCTCAACATTAAAATCCTGTTTTAAACTATTAATAACAACATCAGCTGTCTCTTTTAATTTCGCTCTTGTAATTAATCCCGGCACAGCAGAAACAGGTGAATGTATAGTTGTAAGTGCGGCTTTTATCTTCTTTGATAAAAACATCATTACATAAGATTTTATGTTAAACCATTCTGCCAGCAACTCGGTATGACCTGGAAATTCGAAACCAGCCAGGTTTAAAGCTTCTTTGGAAATGGGTGCAGTAATCAATGCCTGAGCATAATTATTTTTTAATATGTCCCGTGCTATTTCAAGAGATAAATAAGCCGCTTTACCTGAGAGGCGGGTAGGATTTCCAAGTTTGAATTTAAAATTTCCGATGTCGAACAATATAATCTTTTCATTATCTATCTCATTCAACTTTTTAATCGTACGTATTTTAAACCCAGGATTTATAAATTCAGTTGTTGCTTTAAAAACATTGGAGGGACAAATCAGGATAAATTGGTAATCCTTTTTAAAGAAAAGATGGTTGAGTGATTTAATGATAATCTCCGGTCCTATACCGTTAATATCACCACACGTAAAAATAAATCTTTTTCTCATCCGCTTATCAGTGAAAAATCTCCGGTTCCTTTTTTATCAATAAATACAAATTTACGCTGCGAATTGTTATAAGTCCACGTTTCGATAATGTAACCGTGGTCATCAGATAACCTGTCTATTTCACTGGGTTTGCCGAATTTAATATAAATTTTCCCCCTGTCCGTATCAGCCCCGTTTGTTCCCGCTATAGTTGTAAAATTCTTTGATGCATAGTCAATCCTTTGGTAGTACTCCTGCATAAGGGGATTAAATTCAGTTAATGGTGTTGGATCAATCTTTTTCCAGTATAAATCCAATTCGGTTTGATAGTCCTCCTTATCAACATCGAGCAATGAATTTATAACCGAATCCTTTTCAATAAACTTTAAGGCATTTATAGCAATTTCAGGGTCTCTCAATGACCGGGGTTTATTAATCCATTTGCAATTAAGCTTAAAATCCTTTGAACCGGAGAAGTCTGACTTGTCAGATACTCTTATTAAGAAACTACCCTCTTTTATTCGCTTGCTTATCCCATCTGCTTTGAATATAGAAAAGTTCTTTAAGTCCTGATTAAAATCTAATAAAATTTTCCCACCGCATTCAATTGGTTGAAACGAACTTCTAAAAGATTTGTCCATTACCCCGCGAAATATTGTGTCTTTATCCTGGATTACTTTTAAGAATAACGAGTCAGGATTATTGGTTTTTACCGGAAAAATAAATGAGTATTCATTTTCATCAAAAGGTAGATTCCCGCCGTAATTGGTAACAACAGGTGATTGTTTATTATTACAGGAGAGTAATTCTTTACTGACGATTACTGGATCTTCAAACTTCGTTACACTGTCAATATGTATAATTCTTAGAGGGAATTTATTTTCTTTGGCTGATTTGTAATCATAGAAAATTTCCATTACCGAATAATCCCCGGGCTTTAAATTTAATACTAATACACCTTCAGAATAGATATCTGATGAAATTGTTTGGGAATAATCCGGTACCTGGATATTCTTTTCTTTAGTTGAACGGATAATAAATTTATCATTCCCGGTATTAAAAATTTCCACCGATATTCTGTACTGTGCAAGAAACAGATCCGACCCTTTTTCAAAAACCAGGTGAGACAGCGGAATTTTATAGGTATAAAAAACGTTACTTGTGGAATCAGAAGGAATAACTATAATATCAGAATAGTATAAATGGGAAGCAGCGGATTGTCCATATAACATTCCGCCGATAAAAAGTGTAATTATAATTGTAGTTAAAATTTTAAGCACAGGATTTCTTTTTATGGAAAACTAATATCCCTCATCTACCTTTTCAACACTATAATTTTGCATTATAAGCGAAATGAACAGGACTCCCTTCGGGGAATTATTTTCTCGGGGAAAATCAGGCTTGAGTTCCCTGTTAACTATTCATGTTAGTAAGGAAATCTTTATTGGTTTTTGTTCCTCTCATTTTATCAAGAAGAAATTCCATCGCTTCAATGGGACTAAAATCGCTCAGCAGTTTTCTTAATATCCAGATTTTCGCGAGTTCATCCTCTTTCATAAGTAAGTCTTCCCTTCTGGTGCCGGACCGGTTTACGTCAATAGCAGGAAATATTCTTCTGTCGCTCAAATCACGATTCAGAACAATTTCCATATTTCCTGTTCCTTTGAACTCCTCAAAAATAACATCATCCATCCTGCTGCCTGTATCGATAAGCGCTGTGGCAAGAATAGTAAGACTTCCACCATCTTCGGTATTTCTTGCTGCACCAAAAAATCTTTTCGGTTTATGTAAAGCATTCGAATCAACACCGCCTGAAAGTATCCTGCCTGAGTGAGGAACTACAATGTTATGCGCCCGTGCGAGCCTTGTAATACTGTCAAGTAGAATAACTACGTCTTCCTTTGCCTCAACGAGTCTTTTTGCTTTTTCAATAACCATATCGGCAACCTGAACGTGTCTCTCTGCAGGTTCATCGAAAGTTGAAGAAATTACCTCGCCTTTGACGGAGCGTTCCATATCAGTTACTTCCTCAGGACGTTCATCAATCAAAAGTATTAGTAATTTGATTTCCGGATGATTCCTGGTGATAGAATTGGCTATCTTCTGGAGTAATATTGTTTTTCCACTCTTCGGAGGAGAGACTATCAAACCTCTTTGCCCCTTCCCTATTGGCGAAAGCAAATTCATTATTCTCATTGAATATTCACCGGGGGCAGATTCGAGATTTATTCTTCTTGTAGGATAAACAGGAACCAGGTTGTCAAAAAGGGTTCTTTCTCTAATAGCTTCAGGGTCCTGCCCGTTTACTGCTTCAACTCTTAATAGGGCGAAAAATCTCTCGCCTTCTTTTGGCGGTCTGACCTGACCGCTTACAAAATCTCCTGTTCTGAGTGAGAATTTCTTAATTTGCGAGGGTGAAACATAAATATCATCAGGCGAGGGTAGATAGTTATAATCGGAGGACCGGAGGAATCCATAACCATCCGGTAGTACTTCAAGTACACCCCGGGAAAATGATAATCCATCCTTCGCAGTTTGTTCTTCTAAAATTCTGAATATTAATTCCTGTTTCCTTAAATCAGAATAGCCGGAAATATTTAAATCTTTGGCTATCTCGTTTAATTCAACGATTTTTTTAGATTTCAATTCAGAAATATCCATTGGCATAGTGCAACCTTAAAAAATTAGTTTAACAATACATTAGTTATATGTGTTTAAATACACAATCGGAAAAGGTTAAGGGGTAAATATTTTTACTTCGTTTTTAATTTTCTTCGAAAGGAACACGAGGTTTTATGAAAATTAGCTTTTATTATAAATAATGTCAAGCATTTTCGGATAAAAGTAAATCGGATTTGATGTCACCGATTAGGTACATGCTACCCAATACCACCAAACATTCTTTTTGTTCCCTTCTCTCAAAATCCTTTAAGAACTCAGCCGGGTTCCTTTCAATTATAGTTTTAATATTTTGTTTTTCAGCAATTTTTGATAATTCTTCAACCGGGAGTGCCCTTTCATATCTTGCCTGACAAATGTGAATTTCGTCGAAATCATCTTTAATTATTGAAAGGATTTCCTCAACAGCTTTATCCTTCATAACACCGAATAATAATGTTTTCTTAGTGTATTTTTTTTCATCCTTCCGGAATTCGCTAATAAAGTTTTGAAGGCTTTCGGGATTATGGGCAGAGTCGAAAATAATATCAGGACTTGTTTTATAATAATCATAACGTCCCTGAATTCCTGTGTTAGATATTACATTCCGGATACCGTGTTCGATCGGATGAAAATTTGTGATATCCAAGGTTTTAATTACAGCGAGTGAAGCCAGTGCAGCATTATATTTCTGATACATCCCTTTCAATGGAATACGCCAGTCATCAATTTCCATCTCTTCGGCATAGAGTTCCAGTGATTCAGCTTTTCCTAGCGTATAATCATCTATCATAAACAGTTCGCAGCCGGTTTCTTCACATTTTTTCACAATGACTGATTCAGCTTCTTCAGGCATTCTGCCTGTAAATACTTTTGAATTCTTTTTTATGATCCCGGCTTTTTCATATGCAATTTTTTCTATTGTATCGCCTAAAATTTGAGTATGTTCTTTACTAATGGAAGTGATTATTACAGCCAGAGGAGTTAATACGTTCGTTGCATCAAGTCTTCCTCCCAGTCCTGTTTCGATTACCGCATAATCAACTCTTCTATCAGTCATATATTGAAATGCCAGCGCTGTGGTCACTTCAAAAAAAGTGAGCCCGATGCTGTCTATTTCTTTCTCATAAGCTGATATGAATCCTGCAATGTAATCATCGGGTATTTCCAGACCGTTTATCTTAACCCGTTCATTAAATCTTACAAAATGGGGTGAAGTATATAGCCCGATATCATAACCTAGTTCTTGTAAAATACTTGCAGTAAAAGCAGCAGTACTTCCCTTTCCGTTTGAACCAGCAATATGGAATGCCTTCAATCTCTTTTGAGGATCACCGATAAGTTTTAAAAAACCGGTGATATTATCAAGACCGAGTTTGATATTAAATTGATGAAGGGAGTAAAGTTTATTTAATGCAGAATCGAATTCCATCTTTTAAATAATATAAGAGCCCGTTAATGCTGAGAGTTTAGACAGTCCTGCATCCAGGCAGTATTCTTCAAGTTCCTTTATAATTTTCATTGGAGCAGCTGGATCAATAAAATTTAAGGTTCCTATTTGTACCGCAGAGGAGCCGGCAATCATAAATTCTAGGACATCTTTCCAATCCATTATTCCACCTGCCCCGATGATAGGGATATCAACTTTCTGATGAATTTCAAGAACTTTTGCAATGGCTACTGGTTTTATAGCCGGTCCCGATAATCCACCGTTTACATTCCTTATTTTCGGTTTTCTTGTAAATATATTAAACGCTGTCCCGACCAAAGTGTTTATCGCAGATACGGCGTCACCACCTGAATCTTTAACAGCCTGTGCAAATTCAGAGATGTAGGAAACATTGGGAGATAATTTAATTATAACAGGTTTATTGGTTACAGATTTCACCTTCTCCGTTATCTTCCCTACTGCTGCAACGTTGTTACCAAATTGAAGCCCACCTTCTTTCACATTGGGGCACGAGACATTTATTTCAAATGCATCTACAGCAGCCTGCTCCGTAAGGATTCTTGTACATTCAACGTATTCTTCAATTGTACTGGCAGCGATATTACAGATTAAAGGAACATCGTATTTCTCTATAAAAGGGATTTTCTCTTTTATATATTCTTCCACTCCGACATTAGCAAGACCTATCGCGTTAAGCATTCCGGAAGGGGTTTCAACAATACGTTGCGGAGGATTTCCTTTTCTCGGTTTTAAACTTAATGATTTTGTTACAATTCCGCCAATTTTATTAAGGTCAATAAATTCGGATATTTCATTACCATATCCGACAGTACCTGATGCCAGGAGAATGGGATTCCTAAATGTCATCGGTCCGACTTTTACACTTAAATCAACGTTATTCATATCTCAATATCCCTGATATTAAAAACGGGACCATCTTTGCATACAAGCATATACCTGTCTTTTCGTTGAGTTGATTCTATAGGACAGCCCTGGCAAATTCCAAAACCACAGGCCATAGCGCATTCAGTCGACACCTCACACTCAATATCTTGTTTTATGCAAACCGTTTTTAAGGCGCTTAACATTGCATTCGGACCGCAGCCGAAAACCTTTATTTTTTTCTTATTTAAATCTCCAAGTTTTGACTCCAATAACTGAACCACAGTCCCCGTAAATCCTGAAGAACCATCATCAGTCGATACGCTGATATTCTTCATTCCGTATTTTATAATATCGATATGGGTTCTTCCTCCGACAAAGGTTAATATTTTTTTATTCCCTCCAATTTTTCTTGTGAGATATGGGAAGGGTGCTGCTCCCAGTCCCCCAGCTATTATTACAGCGGTATCATAATCACCGGAATAATTGAATCCGTGTCCAAGTGGTCCCAATATATCAACTAACTCGCCCGGGTGTTTATGTGCAAGAATCCTGGTCCCTTCACCATAAATATTAAACATTAAATAGAATTCATCACCTTCAACATCGCAAACACTGAAGGGGCGGCGGAGCAATGGATGAACCGAATCAGAAACACGAATGTTTAAGAATTGTCCTGGGTTAATTAGAGAAGCAATCTCAGGGGAATGAATTTTTAGTAGAAATATCTGATTTTCCAGTTCAATAGTCTTAACTACCGGAGCATTGATAATAAACAATATAATACCTTAATAGAATTTCAAATCAATATAATTGATATTTTGCAGAATGGAATTTATAGACGACAACTTTAAATATGCTTTACATTATGAAAGATGTTGATATTTCCATATGTATTGCTATAACAGAATTTTCCATTAAAAACTGATATATCTGGTTAAATGACGGTGTTCTTTGGAGGCTGAAGATAGCCGGTACATTATTATTTAAAACCTGTTATTAAAAATTAAACAAATTTATTGTTAAATAAAAAATCCGGGAAATTCGGGGGTTATGATTTACTCTCAATGGCAGAAATTTTATCCAGGCGTTGTTGATGTCTCCCTCCTCCGAACTTCGTATTTAGCCAGACCTCAAGTATCGATTTGATCGTTTCTTCACCGATTGTTTTTGCTCCGACTACGAGGATATTTGCATCATTATGCTCCCTTGCGCTTCTTGCCGAAAATTCATTGTAACAGGTAGCAGCTCTTATTTCTTTTAATTTATTTGCAGTAATCGCAGAGGGAATTCCGGTCGCATCAATAAGAATTCCGAAATCTGCTTCCTTCATCTGCACTTTTTTTGCCGCAGCATAGGCAAAGTCAGGGTAATCACACGATTTTTCATCATAGGTTCCGACATCAATTACCTGGAAACCTTTTTCAATTAACAATTTGCTGAGCATATTTTTTATTTTAAATCCGGTATGATCGCTGCCGATAACGACTTTATTTAAGTGAACAGTTTTTATAAGACTCTGTGTGCCTGATAATTTCCCGGCTTCATCTTTATCAATAATGGTCAAACCGAGTTCTTTAATTTTATCTTTAGCGGAAGGGGTCAGGATATCATCTTTACTGATAAGGATAATTTTATCTTCCTGGGCTGCCTTATAGATATCTTTTTCGGTGAAAAGTTTTTTCATGACTGAATTTTAAACGAGAAAAATCATCTCTGATTATAAATATTCAGTTAACTTGTTTATTTTAAGATGGTCAACGATCTTTTTAACATCCTGGCTCTGGTCTCTCCTGCAAATCAAAAGGGCATTGTCGGAATTTATGATAATCAGATTGTCAACTCCGATAACGGATGTAAATTTATCCGGAGAATAGATGTAAGAATCAACAGTCATTTCCGTAAATACTTTCCCGATTATTGCATTCCCGTTTTCATCCTTTTCGCTCAACTGATAAACCTCTTCCCAGCTTCCCACATCACTCCAGGAAAATTCTCCCCTGGTCAGATAAACGTTATGGGATTTTTCCATTATACCATAGTCAATAGAGATCTTTCTCAATTTACCATATACATTTGCCAGCTTATTATTAAAATCAGCAGAATTTATGGCAGGGGTGAGCTCGTTCAAACCTTCATAAAGGTCGGGCATATATTTTTCTATCTCTCTTAAGATAGAATCAACGTGCCAGATAAACATACCGCTGTTCCAGAAAAAATCACCACTTTCGAGAAATCTGACGGCGGTAGCATAATTAGGTTTTTCGGCAAAGGTATAAACTTTGTGTATATTTTCTGTTACTTCATTTTCTTCGATTTGAATATAACCATAGCCTGTCTCCGGTCTGGTAGGTTTAATACCTATAGTAACCAGTCCTTTGGACTTATCAGCGAAATTAGCGGCTTGCATTAAAGTCTTATGATATTCTTCAATATCTTTTATTATGTGATCGGCGGGGAGTATCATGGTAATTGCATCTTCAGCTTTTGATTTGATTAATATTGAAGCTAATCCGATACACGCGGCAGTATTCCTGCCAAATGGTTCCTCTATTATATTTTCTTCTGGTAAATCCGGAAGTTGTCTTACAATTTCTTCTTTTTGAACTTTATTGGTAATTATATATACATTATTCTTTTTGACCACCCCTTCAAGTCTTAATACTGTTTCCTGTATCATAGTTCTGTCGCCAAAAATATTCAGCAACTGTTTAGGTGATCTTTCTTTGCTCCGTGGCCAGAACCGTGAACCGATTCCACCCGCCATAATCACAGCGAAAAGATTCATTTAAGTATTTTCCTTTACTTTAATGTTTTCCAGTCTTCCTCCAAATTCTTCCGCCCGGTTGAGATAGTTTGTTATATCTACTTCTTTTCCCCTAACCACGGCTACTATAACTATCAGACAGGCTCTCATGGATTCAATTATATATTTTTCGGGCTTCAGCTCTCCGCATTTTATCAATCTTAATGCTTTGGCAACAATTTTATGCATATTGGCAATGATTTCAAATCCGGCTTTATCGGATATATCTGCGTTTCGATAAAGGATATCGGCAAAGCTTATTAAATCCTGTTCTTCATAGTTACCTTCCGAAAGATTTTTTAATACTGCGTCAAGGGGTTTAATAGGTTTTAAAATGTTCGTTTCGTAATTCTGAAAAAAAACATCCTCATCCTTTTCCTCATCCATTATAATTTTTTCTTTTAACTTTTCTCTTTCGGTATCTTCAGATGGATTATATTCTGCTCTCCTTTTTGAAAAATCTATATTTATTTCATTATCAGATGTGATATGTTTTCCTACATATATTTTATCCATTGCTTCAGAAAATACTACCGGATTTACCATATCGAGCATATGATTTAAATCTTTTATAAGAATTTGACTATGCTCTTTAAATCTTTCGGAGAGTCTGCCCATCTCAACCTGTCCCTGAGTCAGAAAGTTATAAATTTCATTTAATCTGATGGCAAGAGTAGAAAACGGAGTAATAGTTTTCATTTTTTTAATATCGGATTCAAGATCCTCCGAATTGGAGATGAGTTCCCTCAAAAGCCCGACAACTTCTATTTTTTGAGTGCTTAAACGCAGACTGTTTGTTGCACTGGAAATACACTGAATTATATATTGTTTAATTAAATCCATTAAATTTTTATTGTTCGAATAATACTATCACGAATTATAGGTCTCAATTCAGGGGGAACAATTATAAGAGGCTGTTTGTACCAGACTTTTATTACTAATGCCGTTATATTTTAAAGGATTCGCATAGTAAACATTTTATCACAGTCTATTACAACAGCTTCATATGTTGGACGCATCAAAAATAAATTCTTTATCTTAAAATATACCTGTTATTGAATTTATAATCAATTAATCCAGAACGGTTAATAGTTGGATCACCTGATCTTTCGCAGGATTTATAGTGCCAATAGGCAATTCTTGCTTCGAGGTGCAGGCAAAGATCCTTCCTTAAAATCTGATTTTTGGTTTTAGAGTAATATCCCTCACTGAAAAGCAGATAAATAATTAGAAGTACATTATCTCTCCGGTTTCAATCTGATTCAATATTGACTGAGAATAAAGAAATTGGACAATAGTTAGGAATTTTATTTAAAATAACGGTGTGCAAACGTAGAATGAATTGTAACCTTCTGACAATATCAGTAATTCCCTTGCTTATAAATTGTGAGTAGTATCAAAATAATGTTAAATAAAATTTTCCTTTTTACAAAACTTTCACCACCACCATTGTCATATCATCGTGCTGAATTGTTTTACCTGTAAATGTTTTAACATCTGCTATTGTTTTTTCGAGAAGATCTTTCGCCGATAAATTAATATAGTTGGAAATTGTTTCGGTCAATTTTCGTTCGGTAAACTCAAGCTTATATTTATTCCTTGCTTCGGTAAAACCATCCGTATAAAAGACAAATGTATCTCCCGGATGAGTGTTAATTTTTACTTCCTTGATGGTTTTACTGAATATTGTACCTTTTTCCAACCCGAGTGCGAGCCCCCCGGGACTAAGCATTTCAACTTCATTTTTGCCAGAATGCTTTGCTATTATGGGATTGTGCCCGGCTCTTGAAAATGTGAAAGTTTTCTCTTTTACATCAAAAATTCCGTAAATCATACTTATAAAAGTCCCTCGCTCCACATTTTCGTAAAACAGTTCATTAATTTTTATTAAAAACTCTGAGGCTGTACTTCCGGTTTTTGATAGTGCTTTTACAAATCCTTTGGCAAGGATCATATGAAATGCAGCCTGAGTTCCCTTACCGGAAACATCACCTATTATAATTCCAAAACGGCCTTCATTTATTCTAACAAAATCGTAATAGTCCCCTCCGACTTCCAGAGCTGGGATACATTGTGCTGCAGTATCTAGTCCCTCAAACTGGGGACCTCGCGCTGGAAGAAAACTCATTTGGACATCCCTTGCAATTTCAAGCTCCCGCTGCAATCTTTGTCGTTCGGTAATATGCTTTACAAAGGCGGGGGTAATACTATCATAATCAGTTACCCCGTCCTTTGTGAAGAATCCAATTATAAAAAAGATCGATAACATAATAAGGAAAAGGACCAGATAATACGCCGAGTACTGATAATAAATATTATCTGAAGTAAATAAGCAAACTCCGGTATTTATAATGTTGTATACCGATAAGGCTAATATTGTAGAAAGTACATCGAAATAGCTGAAAAATAAAAGAAAGAGTCCCGACATAACCACCCCGGTAATAACTCCCCAATAAATAGGATGGATGTTATTAGAATCAACAATACCCCATATTACAGCACAGACCGGAATAAGTATGAGAAGTGAATTGAACCTTCTCCTTAATCCCGAGAAAACAAAAAAACAAAAAACAGCTACTGAATAAATCTGCGGATAGATTCCTTTATTAAGAACATTTAAGGCTGGACTTATTGAATAGAACTGCGACAATAAAGAAGAACTATCTTTTACATCGAACCGGATTTGCATCATATTTTCGGAAATAAAAAGTATAACCGTCCAGACAAGATAAAATGTAAAACCCCCTATTAGTCCTGTAATTCCTGCTTTACCAACCTTTGAATGAAAGGCATATCCTTTAGTCAATAGGTCAATCGAGATAAATTTATCTTTCCGGACTTCCCTTGCGATAGTTTCACTTACAGACCAGGTAAGAAGTACTCCTGCCGAAAAGAAAATTGCAGTTGCAATAAGTGGTAGCCATAAATCCAAACCCGTGGATTCAGAAATAATTGTATATAAATTTATACTGAATAAAAGTCCAACGATTAATCCCATTATTACGGCGAGTCTGAAATTTATTTCATAGGCTCTGATTCTTTTATAGCCAAGAATTATAATCAGGACATAAATAATAAGATAAAAGGGTATAGTAGTAACCACTCCGAATATATCACCCTTTTCGATACCCTCGGGAATATTAAATGATAAACTATATTCAGAAACATTTTTGCCTGAAACCACAACTTCCATTAATAGCATTTTATCTATGTCGGCAGATTGTGCCTCCCATTGAAATTTGAAGTCCGTTCTGTTCTTTCTTTCCGTTATCTGAACACCTTTTTCTAAAAACCTGCCCTTTACTTTGTACTCACCTGTTTGTAATATTGTATCCACAACATTAATAGGAGAATATTTTGAGATAAAATTTATTGCAATCCGTCTTGCCTGGGGCTCAGAAATTTCATCTGCCTTAACTGAATCATTTATTCCTTTAGTGAATTTCAGAAGATTTCCTCTTGTATCATAATCCAGCAATAAATTATCAGAAGGATTCTTCTTTTGGGTGTCCTCGTCACTTCTTACAACTACCTGATCTTTTTGAGTTCCACGTGTAATTTCCCAAAAATAACCGGGAATTTGTTCTCGTAACAGCTGGTTAACCTCCGAATATGAATGTTCGTTGTATAAAGTTCTGACTAATAATTGATTTGATTGCAGTGTGGTCAGGGCAACATTATTTTCGACGTTTAAGCCTACACTATGAATGAGTGAATCTGCTTTCTCTTTGATAGTATCTTTATTGTAGTTCAGCTTGATTGCACCAAGCGGATTTACTGAAGTATATGATCTGTAAGCTATATAAAATGTTAAAGCTGCAGATACTATAAGAACAACAACAAGAGATAATTTTTTCATTTTAAAATAAAATAATTAAAAAATTCTAAATACTCCTGTATTAATATCTTCAAATTAGTTGAATAAGATTAAAGGGACAAGAAAAATTATCGGAAATTACCCTGTTCAAATAAATTTAATCGGACAAAAAGACTTGAATAAAAATGATAATGAAAAAGGTATGACGCCTCAATTCGTATTGTGCTCTGTTCCATCTGTTGTGGGTTTTGCTCAAAATTATCCCGGGATTTTGGGTAAGATTAATAATCTGCTGGAGGGCGTTTTTATAATTTAAAAATACATCTTAATTTTTAATTTCACATTAAATTTATTTTTTACAATTCAATTTACACTTCGACTGGTAAAGAATATGTTTATATTCTGATATTATAAGAAGCCAGGTTTATTATTAAAAATGATCCTGAGATATGGTATATCTAAAAATTTCGGTTCGATTATTCATCTATACTGTTCTTTTTATCCCCCATCTTGCATTATTTGCATCTTTAAAGGATTCTTCGAATATAAAGGACAGTTCGACATCCAAAGGGGCAACAATTGGACAAATCTTTATTGATAATATAAATGTCTCCGGACCTTCATTGCAGGATGGCGATGAATGGGAACCCGGTTTGTTTGGAAGACTTGGAAATGCACTCCATCCGATAACAAAAAAAACTGTAATTAAAAGTATACTCCTTTTCAAAACCGGTGATAGTCTCAATTCATGGAATCTGAGTGAGAGTGAGAGGCTTTTACGTAAGACGGGGTATTTTTATGATGCTAGAATCAAAACTGAAAATACTGATAATGTCAATATGACCAACGTTAAAGTTGTTACAAAAGATAAATGGACTCTAAATCCTCAGGTATCGTATAATCCGAAAGATAAAAACGGTTACCTGGGCTTTAAGGATAAAAATTTTCTTGGTTTGGGACATACTGCTGAAGCCGATGTTACATATAATGAAAATGATTATATCGGTTTGGGCGGCAAATCAGGTTATACAATAAAAAATATACGGGGCTCCTTTGTCGATGCATCGGCGGTGATAGAAAGTAATCACAAGAGTAATATGTTTAAGTTAAATCTCGTAAGACCATTTTTTACTGTTAAAACGGAATGGGCGGGAGGACTTGATTTTACCTGGCAGCACGATGATTTGGTTTTAATAAATCCCGATAATAAAATTAGCTTGATTCCACATAGCTTCGATTCTCAGGATTTGTGGTTAGGCAGATCGTTTCCAATATTATTTGGTACAAAAGATTTTAGGAATAATTCTTCGTTTATATTTTCCGGTAAATATTTTCGCCAGCATTTCAGACTCCGTCCCATTGTACTGCCCGACTCAAACAGAATTTTTGAGAACAGTAGACTCTATCTTTTTAGCCTCGGCTTATTAAATAGAAAATTTTATAAGACATTTTTTGTCGATGGATTTGGTGTAACAGAAGATATACCTCTCGGCGGTTTAATTTCTTTAACCACCGGCTCGGATGAGCGGGAATTTTATAACCGCTGGTATCTTGGAATGCAGCTTCTTTACTCTTCGCAAATAACTACAATAGGATATTTTTCAGGAAATTTTGAAATCGGTGGATATCATTATCGGAATAAGTGGGAACAAAGTACAATAAAACTTGATTTCTATTATCACTCTCCCCTTTTTATCAGAAATGACTGGAAAACCAGATTCTTTCTGCAGGATAATTATATTCTGGGATTCGAAAGATTTAAAGGGGAGCAAATTTATCTTGATCGTTCCACTGGAATACAGGGATTTGATGATCCGGTAGTTCCGGGGACAAAGAGAAATGTGTTGAACTTGGAAATGAGAATCTTCAGTCCTTATTCCGTGCTTGGATTTGTAATAGGTGGAATTACCTTTGCCAACTTTGGATTGATATCAGATGCTAATACGAATCTTTTATCAAGTCGTCTTTACCAGGGGTACGGATTTGGTTTAAGGACTCAAAATGAATCAATCTCGGAAACGAAGTTTGAGCTTGCTTTGGTTTATAATCCGTACCATCCTGCATACGGCAGGGGTAATACAGAAGTTATTTTATCTGCTTCGTTTGTTTTAGGCAGCAGAGATTTTAATTTCGATGAACCTAAAACAGTTAAATTTAAGGATGATGAGCAGTAAGTTCTTGAGAGTAAATCAGTAAAGATTTGTAAAGACCGGGAACACCGTATACCTTAAAAATTATCTCTTATTATTAAACTTTTATTATAATATTTGTTTCTAACTTCTGAAATATTATATAATAAGATGTCTATACTTTCAACTAATTAATCAGGAATCATTACTCCTTTTCGAAAAATTTGAAATACTTCTTTTTAATATTTATCTTCCTCTTGGTTACCAGAAATGCGTCCGGACAGGATTCAACACAAAGTTTTGCATTTAAGAATAATCAGCCCGATCGCAGAGCCACCATCTTTTATCAAGGTGATTTATCGTACAGAATATGGCAGCAGTTTAATTTAATAAGGGAAGCGAATGCCGGCGATGCTCTTGCTCAGCATGAACTTGGTATAAGATATCTGTTTGGTGAAGGTGTTGAAGCTGATACCGTTAAGGCGGCCAGATGGATTAAAAGTGCCGCAGACCATGGCGTTACGGCAGCTAAATACAATTATGCAATTCTGCTTATAAATGGCTGGGGAACAGACTGGGATCCATTTAAAGCATTCGATTTATTTAAAGAGGCTGCAGAAGAAGGGATGCCTCCGGCACAGTATGCTCTGGGACTTTTATATACCGATAACCTGATTGTGAAAAGGAATTGGGGAAAAGCTTATAACTGGATAAGTGAAGCTGCAGAAAAAGGAAACGACAATGCAGAAGAAACCTTAAAAGAAATTAAAAAGAAAGTTCCA
>Ga0153915_10000902_pt1 | contig 27579 bp, 35 predicted proteins | sample Opewatmetagenome_2_FD_107003 | JGI IMG/M metagenome (GOLD analysis project Ga0153915, IMG submission 107003) | Freshwater wetland microbial communities from Ohio, USA - Open water 3 Core 3 Depth 3 metaG | ecosystem: Environmental > Aquatic > Freshwater > Wetlands | place: USA: Ohio, Lake Erie...
AGTCCAATAGAATCACGTGTAGCATGGCAGACTCACATGGTAGTGGATTACACGAACAATTTAAGCAGTTTGAACATAGCCCACAACGCAAAGAGGTGGGTCCTTGTCAAAGAGAAGGTTCGCAAAGGAGAAGACAGATCGGCTCGCACAGGCAAGGATAGAGATACTCTGGAGACATGCCTTACAGGAGGCAAAGACTCACCCAGAGGTTGCGAAGAAACAGATGTTGAGCGCCAGGAAGATTGCGCAACGTGCGCGGGCCAAACTTCCGCGAGATATTAGCAGAAGAGTCTGCAAAGAGTGCGGGGCTATCTTGATCCCTGGAGATACATGTAGAGTCAGGATCAGACATACTAGGTCAAGACATGTAGTAGTGACATGCATGAGGTGCGGAAATATCAGGAGATACTACTCATCCCAAGCGAGGCCACAGGCATAGATTAATCAGAGATGACAAGAAGCAAGACATGGTGACTGGTGATGGCTGAGGCAGACCCCACAAGAGTGAAGATAGCATGGCAGGACCCTGCAATGGCGCAGATTGGAAAAGGAGGGGTCTCGGACAGTCTTGTGAAAGAGATTGTACGACTTCTCAAGAGACACCAGTACATCAAGGTACGTATGCTCCGAAGTGCACTGGGAGAGGACGCAAAGAGCGAGCTCATTGTGAGTCTTTGCGAGAAGACAGGAGCCAGACTTGTAGGAATTCGCGGTAACACAGCGGTTATCTTCAGGCACCGTGCCTCACAGAGAGCCCCGTAGGTCACAAACATTAAGTTGGCCCAAGATAGTAAGGCAAGAGAGTCGAGATGCGATGAAACCTGAGATGGACCCCGAGAGGATCAGAATCGCTTGGCACTACCCAGCAATGCTGCAAATCCGAGAAGAGGGTTTGTCTGATACTGATATTGAGGAGGCAAAACGACTACTCGAACAGCACAATTACATAAAGATCAGGATTCTTCAAAGCGGCACAGGAGCCTCCAACAAGAGAGAACTAATGGAGTTGCTTTGTACGAAGTGTGGAGCGAAACTTGCTGGTTTTCGAGGGAGAGTAGCAGTAATCTATAGGACAAAAGAGATGCATGCACTTGAGTGATTTCAAGTACTTCTATGAGTAGAATATCACATATGGATAGACTAATCGAAATTCCTGTGGCAAATCCATATTCTTCTCCGAGAATCATAGTAGACCCATGAAAATCCTTTTATGCACACTCAAGACGGTGACTCTAGCCTTTTGAGGTGGGTCACTAGCTGAAAGCGTGTTAGGGGCCTTACTCAACAAGATTGGTGACTGACAATGCCCACAGTCTATGATATCCCAGCCAACATCCTGATTCGGCGACTCGCTCAGGACCTGAAGTCCAGAGATGAGATCACTCCTCCAGACTGGGTTCCATATGTGAAGACTGGAATTCACAAGGAGAGAGCCCCGGAGAATGCTGACTTCTGGTACGTCAGATGTGCTAGCATCCTGAGGAAGATCTATCTCAAAGGACCGATAGGAACTGGACAGCTACGAATCGCCTATGGAGGGAGAAGCCGGCGTGGCAACAAACCCAACGAGTTCGCAAGAGGTGGTGGTTCAATCATCAGAACTGCACTTCAGCAGCTCGAGCGAGCTGGATTTGTGAAGAAGCGCGGCAGTAAAGGTAGGGAGATGACAGACATCGGTAGGTCTTATATGGACAAACTGTCAGGAGCCTTGAAGTTGGAACTCTCAAAGGCAATTCCAGAGCTTGAAAAGTACTAGGCCAGGTGGCATGGCACAATGAGTGATGATGAGGAGCTCGAGGCTATACGTCAAAGGAAGTTGGCTTCCCTCAGGCAACAGGCACTCAGAGAACAGGCAGAGGAACAAGCTGCTGCTGACGCACAGGCTCAGAAGGAGGCTGTGCTGAGACAGATCCTGACGCCTGAAGCGCGACAGAGATTGACCAACATCAAGATGGTGAAACCGCAGTTCGCGGAACAGATCGAGATGCAGTTGATCCAGCTGGCTAGCACGGGTAGGCTCAAAGGTCAGGTAACTGACGAGCAGTTGAAAGCGCTCTTGCAGCAGTTGCAGGGAAAGGAGCGCGAACGAAAGATAACATTCAGGTAATAGCTGCACAGGTGAACAATATGGCACGATACAAGCCACTCGCAAAGAAACTCAGAATGGCAAAAGCAATGCGGAGTAATTCATCGGTACCCTCATGGGTCATTATGAAGACCGGTGGTAGAGTCAGAAGGACACCAGGGCAGCGAAACTGGCGCCAGTCAAAGCTGAAGCCGTAGTCAGGTGGGTCTAGATGTCAAAGAAGAAGAGAGTAGCAAAAGCCAAGGTCTCTAAAGAGGAGGAAGTCTCTGAAGAAGAACCAGAGTTGGAAGAGGTCGAGAAGACCGAGAAATTAGAGGAAGCACCCGCCGGCGAAGAGGCTCCGAAGGCTGAAGAGAAGGCTGCCGAAGAAGCTGCGCCTGAAGAAGAAGAGATCATTGATGAGCGCATCTACACAGTCCCTCTGCGCTTGGCGTATTGGACTGGCAGCAGGATACATCGTGCCAACAGGACTGTAAGAATTCTCAGGCATTTCATTGAGAGAAACATGAAGCCTGAGGAATTGCTCATTCAGCCCGAAGTGAATGACAAGATATGGGCTAGAGGCATTCAGAAACCACCACGCAGACTCAGAATTCGAGCTACAAAGAATGCGGACAATCTCGTGCGAGTGTATCTTGCGGAGGGATAGTCCAAGATGATCGCCCGAACGAACTTCGAGGGCGATTCTAATGTTGGAGCTTATGGAATCGCCACAGACCGTTTTGTATTTGTTAGTCCGAACATGTCGGAGAAGAGCTTGGGCGATTTGGAGAGAGTGTTCAATCTTCCTCTGATTCAGTCGACCATTGCAACTCTTGATGCAGTTGGCCTTCTATCAGCAGCCACTTCCAATGGGATTCTGGTCCCCTATACTACGACCGACGAGGAACTGAAGAGGCTGAAGCAGCACTCAGAGGTGAATGTGGACTGGATTGATGACAGAATGACAGCCCTCGGTAATATTATCGCTGTGAACGATCATGGAGCAATCTGTCATCCGGACTTCAGTACAAAGTCAATCCAGAAGATCTCTGATGTTCTTGGAGTTGAAGTGGTACCGGGCACCATAGCAAAGCTGCCTATCGTAGGAGCAAACTCGGTCATCACAAATCAGGGTGCAGTGGTTCATCCCTTGGCAACAGATGAGGAAATCGACCATCTATCGGAGCTGTTAAAAGTACACATAGAGGTTGGGACAGTGAATAGAGGCAGCCCCTACACAAGTCTGGGTGTGCTAGCCAATGTCGATGGAATGATTGCAGGATCTGACACAACGGGTGTGGAACTGGCTCATATCAGTCAGGTCCTGGGATTCGTTTAGATGAGGTGTGAGATTATGAGTACGAAGATCTGGCGAGCGTCAGGCGAGTATTTCAAGAATAGACAGAAGTTCAAGTTCACCAAGGAACTACTGGCTGACAAAGAGGCACACGCTCGAGAAAGAATTTTCTCAGAGCTGGGTAGCCGTCATAGGGTGACTAGGAAGAAAATTGCTATCAGGGAAGTCAAGGAGCTCAAACTGGAAGAAGTGACGAATCTTGACCTCCGGAAAATCCTCGGCCTGGAGGCCGACTTCTCATGAGCAACGAGCAGCAGCAGCTACTCCAGAGAATATACACTGAGCAGCAGATCACCGAGTCCGATATCTCCCTACTGCAGCAGCGTATTGAGATCATTCAGGCCTACCTAGCAAACTATCAATCCGGGCTCATGGTCCTTCAGGAGATTGAAAAGAAGAAGAAGGGAGAGGCAATGTTGATGAATGTTGGCGGCAACATCTACGTAGAGGCAAAACTTGTCAATCCCTCGAAAGTGACCCGTGGTATCGGAAGCGGTGTCAGACTTGAACAGAGCCTGGAAGAAGCGAAGAAAGCTGTGCAAATCTCCGTCGAAGGTCTTGAGAGACAATACCAGTCCATGACTGAGGAGTATCAAAAGCTCGTTTCCCGAGCGTCGGTCTTGAACACACAGTTCCAACAGCTTGCTGCAAAGGTCCAAGAGAGCACCTCACAGAAGTAGGAGGAGCACCTGCGTGTTCGATAGACTCAGAGGGTCTCTAGACAAAGCAGTGACAAAGGCTACAACGAAGGAACTGAACGAGAAGAACCTCAAGGATGCAGTCTGGGAGCTGCAGATGGTACTGATACAGAATGATGTTGCTGTTGAGGCAGCCGAACATATCTGTGACCTCACCAAGGAGAAGCTGCTTGGTTCACGAACTGGAAGGCTTGAGAACCTGAGCAATCTATTCAGAACGGCAATCTTCGAGTCCGTGTTGGAGGTTCTAACACCGAAATACCCACTGGACATCTTGGAATTCGTGACTAAGAAGAGGGCGAAGGGAGAAATAACTACGATTCTCTTTGTCGGTGTCAATGGTACAGGAAAGACTACGACACTTGCAAAGGTTGGTCATATGCTCAAGAAGAGCGGCTTTTCTGTCGTGATTGCAGCATCAGATACATATCGAGCCGGCAGTATTGAACAGCTGGGCAAGCATGCAGAACGCCTTGGAATTCGAATCATCAAACAGAACTACGGAGCTGATGCTGCTGCGATAGCATTTGATGCAATCGCCCATGCAGAGGCCAAGCATATCGACGTGGTCTTGATAGATACTGCAGGCAGAATGCAAAGCAACAAGAACCTCCTAGAAGAGATGAAGAAGATAGCGCGCGTGGCGAATCCAGATCTCAAACTCTTTGTAGGAGATGCTCTAGCTGGGAATGATGCTCTCTCACAGGCAAGGGAGTTCAACGCTGCCATTGGTATCGATGGAGCCATCCTGACAAAGATCGATGCAGATCCTTCTGGTGGCGCAGCACTGTCCATAGCATTTATCACAGGACGGCCAGTGGTCCTTGTCGGCACCGGGCAGGGTTACGACGATATCGAACGATTCGACCCCAAGTGGTTTGCCCAGAGACTTATCGGTAGTAATTGAGCAAGAGGAGAGCTTTTTATAGAAGGCTCATAAGATGGGCAGCATACAAGCCTAGAGGTGTAGGTATGAGTCTGAAAGGTAGAAGTTTCATTGATTTATCGGACTTTGAAAGGTATGAGTTAAGGCAGTTTTTGGATGCTGGCCATGAATTAAAGCGAAAACAGAAACGAGGAGAGCCACACGAGCTGCTGAAGGGCAAGTCCCTAGCGATGATCTTCATGAAGTCTTCCACCAGAACGCGCGTTTCATTTGAGGTGGGGATGACTCAACTTGGTGGACATGCGCTCTATCTCGAGCCTGGTGGAACACAGCTGGGGCGCGGTGAAACAATTGGGGATACTGCACAAGTACTCAGTAGATATTGTGATGCAATCATGGCACGCGTCTTTGCGCACAGTGACATTGTAGACTTGGCAAAGTATGCAACTGTACCGGTCATCAATGGACTCTCAGACCTCCTTCATCCGTGCCAGATCATGGCGGACATGATGACTATTGAGGAGCACAGAGGGCGCCTGGAAGGACAGAAGATAGTCTATGTTGGAGACGCAAATAACGTGAGCAATTCCATAATGCAGGGCTGTACAATCATGGGGATGAATGTCACTGTTGGTTCACCGAAGGGATATGCACCGACAGAGATGATTATTAAGAAGGCATCAATGCTGAGTAAGAAATACGGGACAACGCTTGAGGTCGCAAGTAGTGCTGAAGAGGCAGTGAAAGGAGCAGATGTAATCTACACGGACACTTTCTTCAGCATGGGGCAGGAGAGATCGAAAGAGAAGGAAGCTGCCCTGATGCCATTCCAAGTGAACAAGGCGCTAGTAGGGAAGGCAAAGAAGGATGTCATTGTCATGCACTGTCTTCCAGCACACAGAGACGAAGAATTGACATCTGAGGTCATGGACGGACCGCACTCGGTAGTCTTCGATCAGGCAGAGAATCGCCTTCATGCTCAGAAAGGAATCCTCGCGCTCATTGTCTAAGAGGTTGGTTGATTGGTCGGCGAGTTCGTTGTATTTGGCAGGATAAACATCGACATCGTCATGCGTGTTGATACAATCCCCAAGAAGAACGAGCATGTGATCTGCGAAGAAGGACACATATCGTTTGGAGGGTCTGCAGCGAACTTCGCCGCTCAGGCATCACGTCTTGGTGTCAAGACGACTCTTGTCAGCTGCGTCGGCGATGACCCCTATGGTCAGCTTGCAGTGAAGGAGATGTCAAGACTAGGAGTAGACACCAGTTGCATCCTTGTCCTTGAGAATCAGTCAACAGGGCTCTTCATCTATACTCATGACGCAGCCGAGGACTGGATTGTTGTTGCCAAGCCTGGAGCAAACAAATTCCTAGAAAAACGGCTCTTTGAGGAGGAGGACCTAGCCGATGCACAAGTCATGCATCTGGCCGGCTCGTTCCCGATGATGATTGACAGGGCCATGGAATTGGCAACTACACATGGTATGATAGTATCTCTAGACCCGGGTAGAGCTGCGGACAAGCTCGAATTCAGTAGGATACTGCGACACACAGATCTTCTATTCGTCAACCAAGAGGAACTCAAGGAGTACTTCAAAGTTCAACCGATAGAGTCTGAGCTCAGAGCGTTCGCCAAGACATTTCCCGGAATTGTGATTCTCAAGATGGGAGCAAAAGGAGCCATCGCAACAGACGGATTTGAGTATTGTACATCGAATGTCTTCGAGGTCCCGGTTGTGGACACAATGGGAGCAGGGGACGCGTTTGCAGCAGGATTCATCACCGCCTGGATCCGGTCGGAGAGGATTGAACAGGCGCTGAACATGGCAAATGCAGCGGCGGCACTGAAAATCACAAAACAGGGGGCACAGAATGGACAGCCCTCCCTAGAGGAACTCGCAAGGTTCCTGCGCAAACACAACATCTCGATAGACTCCGTTCTCAATACATTCAAGACAGTGAGCAAGCAGAGGAAGAACAGGTAATCGCCTTGTATTATCAGGGTAGTATTCTACTTTTTCTTGTAACAATACGTGGGTAATAACACTCGTAGTCAGATGTGAGTGGTCAATATGCATCCATTATTAGAAGAAGCCCTTAGCTCAACAAGCGGAAGACGCGACCCGAAGATGAAACGTGGAAAGAATGTGCCCAAATCAGCTACCACCGATGAAGAACTCGAAGAACTGCTTGAGTCTGTCAATGCCAGAATTCTTGTAGTAGGCGTAGGAGGAGCAGGAAACAATGCAATCACCCGCCTGATGGAAGTGGGCATCGAAGGAGCAGAGACCCTCGCAGTAAATACGGATGCACAGGATCTGTACTTCTGTAATTCCCATCACAAGCTCCTTTTGGGTAGGGAAACCTGTGGAGGACTTGGTGCTGGAAATAATCCGGATGTTGGAGAAGCCGCAGCCATTGAAACATATGAAACCATCAAAGACACGGTAAGAGGAGACCTCGTCTTCATAACAGCCGGAATGGGTGGTGGAACAGGAACAGGCGCCGCAGCGCACATAGCCAAGGCTGCAAAGGAGAATGGTGCTCTTACAGTGGCCATAGTATGCCTGCCTTTTGAGGTCGAGGGCGCAACGAGGAAGAAGAACGCCACTCGGGGGCTCAATGCCTTGATGGAGCATGTTGATACTCTCATAGCAATACCTAATGAGAAACTGCTGGAGATAGCTCCTGATCTCTCACTGCCAGAAGCGTTCATGGTTGCCGATGAGGTTCTTGTCAGGGCTGTGAAGGGAATTGCCGAGCTAATCTCAAAACCAGGACTTGTGAACCTAGACTTTGCTGACGTGCGGACCACCATGAAAAACGGTGGAGTATCAATCATTGCACTAGGCGAGGCAGATGGTGAGAATAGGGCGGAGGATGCAGTAGTCAACGCACTGCGCAATCCACTAATTGATGTCTCGATTGAGAATGCACGTAATCTCCTTGTGAATGTTAGCGGTAACGCAGACCTGCAGCTTCTTGAGGTGAAGCGTGTCATAGAGCTTGTGACTGAGCAGGTGAATCCAGGAGCGGAGATAATCTACGGAGCGTTAATCATGCCGGAGCTTGAAGACCGACTTCGTGTCACAATAATTGCGTCAGGAGTCAATTCACCCTACGTCTTCGACAAGGCTGAACCTTTCGCGCCCCTAGTGGATGATCTCAGGACCGATCTGGGCGTTCCTCGACTGACATAGTCCATTTGGATGCTCAGCAAATGTTAAAAGAGAACCAGTTCAGAATGTCACGAATCCCATGCTGCGCAAGCGGCATTCTGTAGGGACGTGATGACAAGATGGGTATTAGTTCCTTCATCAACGATAGCAGAAGGATTCTGAAATTGGCTACAAAGCCCTCTCGGTCAGAACTCTGGACTAGCACAAAGATTAGCCTCCTTGCAATGCTCCTCGTGGGCGTTGTGAGCTTCATAATCCAAGTCATTATGACAGTGGTCACATCCGATTGGGGCACAACAGCCTCATGATTCAGTTTCAATACCTTGTGCTTGCAGGAGAATCTCAGAGTTCAGACTGCCAAGCCTCATCCCTATTGCGAACTTTAGATTAGAGTATCAAGAATGACAGGAAGTGTAAGAGAATGGAAAACTCCACAAGCATCTATGCCGTGAGAACAACGATTGGACAGGAACGCAGCGTGACAGACCTGATCACGACGGCCGTGATTGGAGAAGGAGATGTTTGGGGGTGTCCGTTTTGCTCTGAGGAGTTCTCCTCAGAGAAGGCAACCAAGCAGCACATGAAGGGCTGCAAGAAGAGGGAGAAGAGGGATGGCGAGCCCAGACTCATCTCGAAGAATCAACTACTTGGAAGAATCAAGGCAATACTGGTCCCTGAGACTCTACGTGGTTACGTCTTCATCGAGACTACAGAGTTCAGAGATGTCGAGATTGCTATCTCCGGAGTCCCCCATGTACGTGGCAGGGTTGGAGGAAAGGTCAGCCTGAACGAGATTGACAAGTTCCTGGCACCGCCACCAGCAGCAGAAGGTATCTCCGAGGGCGACGTTGTCGAGATCATCTCCGGTCCATTCAAGGGAGAACGTGCAAAGGTCCAGCGCGTAGATGCTGGAAAGGAGGAGCTCATCCTTGAACTTCTGGATAGCCCTTACACGATACCCGTAAGGGTTCACGCAGACTTCGCCAAGATTGTTGAGAGAGCAGAGAAACAGGAAGCACCAAAGGTGCCTGCTGTAGAGGGTCAGGAAGCCAAAGCATCATCCTTTGATGAGTTCGATGACGAGGACTCTTTCTGGGCACACCCGCCTGATGATGAGTAGCCCGAACTCAGTCACTTAATGCATCTAAGACTCAGATGAGATAGGCAATAGCGTGAACTGGAATCTGCCTCAGCTCATATGTTGTTATGTCGCAAGCCTTAAAACAGGAACTCACACGAGCGAACCTATCCTCTTAATCTGACATGGGTATTGAGCTCATTGTCCGGGGTGAAAAAAGTGGCAGTGAATGCAGTAGACCTGACTGGATGTATCAAGACTTCTGTCCTGCAGGTCGATACCATCGGAAGCGTTGCGTACGCCCGAGTGCACTGCATCAGGAGCCGTGAATGAATTGAGTGAAAAACCAATTACTGTTGAAGCCATGGTTGAAGGTGGGAAAGCCAGCGGAGGACCACCCATCGGTCCAGCCCTTGGACCCACAGGTGTCAATATCTTCCAAGTTGTGACCAAGATCAATGAGGTCACACAGCCCTTTACGGGGTTGAAGGTTCCCGTGCGAATCATAGTCAACCCGAACGATAAGAGCTTTAAGATTGAAGTAGGCACACCTCCAACCAGTGCATTGATACTGAAAGAGGTGGGAGCACCAAAGGGTTCTGGGGCGCCAAAAGCCACAATCATAGGCAATCTCACCATAGATCAGTTGAAGAATATCGCAAAGGGAAAAGCAAGTAATCTCACAGCACAGACCATGAAGGCTGCAGTCATGACAATAGCTGGAACGTGCGGTCAGATGGGCGTCACAATCGAGGGGAAGACAGCTAAGGAGTTCCAGAGTGATGTCCGCGGAGGGCAATGGGATGCCCAGCTAGAAGGACCACTGAGGAAGTGATAGTGCATGCCAATAAGAGCCGATAATATACAGGCCGCAGTTACTGAGGCCAGAACAAAAGGCACTGAGAGGCACATCAAGTTCGACCAGAGTTTTGACCTTGCTGTCAACTTCAGAAAGAAGGAACTTGACATATCTAAGCCTGAGAACAGATTCAACCAGGAACTTGTACTCCCCAACACGCTCTACCCACTGCCAAAAATCTGTGCTATTGGCGATGGTGAGTTTGCTGAGAAAGCAATTGCCGCTGGAGCTGAGCGCGTCGTATCCAAGGAGGACATCCCAAAGGTTGGAGAACAGAAGAAGGACAGGAAGACACTTGCAAAGAGCTACGACTACTTTATCGCAGCAGTAGACGCAATGCCGCTGGTAGGTCGCTATCTAGGACAGGCACTCGGCTCGAGAGGGAAAATGCCACGTCCATTTCCACCACAGGCTGATCTGAACGTGATAGTGAGTCAGTACCATCGGACTGTCCGTATCAGAATGAGAAACACGCCCACATTTCACGTGAAAGTGGGTCATGAGAAGATGAGTGACAGAGAGATTGCAGATAATATCGCTGCTGTCCTGAATTTCATTGAGAGTAATGGATTCAAAGCGAGAATCAGCCACATCATGGTCAAGACGACCATGGGACCAGTTGTTGAGATATCTGCGTAGGTCGGTGATACCAAGTGTCAGTATACGAGAAGCATATTCCTCAATGGAAGGCGGACATGGTTGAAAAACTTGCCGCAGCCATCGACGAGAGCAAAATGATTGGTCTCGTGAACGTTGAGGGTGTAGGCGCAAAGCAGATTGGAGGCATCAGAGACAATCTGAGAGGGTCAGCGGTCCTCAAGAAGGCCAGAAACACCCTAATGATTCGAGCTCTGGAAACGTCCAAGAAGAAGAACATCAAGGCCCTGACCAAGTATGTCAAGGGGCCGGTGGCGTTTATCTTCAGTGATCAGGACCCCTTTGCTCTGAGCAAATTCCTTCGTGAGAACAAGGCAGCGGCACCAGCAAAGGGTGGTCAGGTTGCTCCGGTCGATGTCCTGATTCCAGCGATGAACACTGGAGTTGCACCAGGACCCTTCATCAGTGAACTTGCAGCTCTGAAGATTCCAGCACGGGTCAAGGGTGGTGTGATTCAAATCACGGATGATAGTGTTGCTGTCAAGGCCGGAGATATCATTTCGAATGCGATGGCACAGATGTTGAACCGACTTGGGATTCAGCCAATAGAACTGCAACTCAAGTTGATTGCAGCATATACTGATGGAGAGGTTCTCACATCAGAGAACATCGAGGTTGACCTTGAAGAACTATTCAGTCAAGTCATCTTGGGTCATCAGCTTGCAATCAATCTTTCAGTGAATACCGGATTCCCAACTGCGGAAACAATTCCGTTCATCATTGCTAAGGCAAACATGGAAGCGAGGAGCCTGGCTCTGCACATTGGATTCTTCGTACCAGAAATGCTAGACCAGTTCCTCTCCAAGGCGAACTCAGAGGCATTCGCGTTAGCGGCAGCAATATCAGCAAGGGATCCGAGCGCAATACCCTCAGAAATCATGAGTCATGTCAAGGCTGCAGCACCTGTTGCTGAAGCTCCTGCTGAAGCAGCCGCAAAGCCAGCCAAGCCTGAGAAAGACGAGGAAGAGGGAGAATCTGTAGCAGGCATCGGAGGCCTGTTTGGATAAACAATCAAGAGGTAAGAACAATGGAATATGTATACGCAGCACTTCTGCTCCACAAGACTGGCCAAAAACTGTCAGCCAAGGCAATGGAAGAAGTTCTGACCGCGGCAGGTGCCACACCTGACAAGGGCAGAGTCAAAGCGTTGCTTGCCGCACTTGAAGGTGTCAATATCGATGAGGCCTTGAAGAGTGCAGCCGCCATGCCAGTAGCAGCAGCTCCAGCCGCAGCCGGCGGAGCAGCAGCACCAGCTGAGGGCAAGAAGGAAGAGAAGAAGAAGGAAGAGAAAGAGGAAGAGTTCACCGCTGGACTTGGAAGTCTATTCGGTTAGACCTTTTCTTCTTGCTCGCACCAAATCTCATACACAAACTGGACAGGCAGGCCGCGAGCCTGTACTGCCCACTGAATTCTTTTTATCATGCGATTTCAACAACCGGCAACTAGCACCCACAGATACAAATGATAGAAGACGCAATGGAGTATTGTGAAGATTGTCTATCATCCTCTGATGTTGCAGTCATACGATGATACATCCGCGGGAGAACTGGGAAGACTGTAGTCTGCGGTTGAGATACTCAGTAGGCACTCAGAATACAAGTTCATTCAGCCAGGGCCCGCAAGTAGAGAACAGATACTCAGAGCTCACTCCAGGAGTCTGATTCTAGATGTTGAAAGAGATGAGCTGCTCGCGAAGATGGCCTATCTTGCCGCTGGAGGAGCCATTCTGGCTGGAGAAATCGCTGTGAGGGGTGAACCATGCTTTGCTCTCATTCGACCACCCGGTCATCATGCGTCTGAGAGCTCGCACTGGGGCTATTGCTACTTCAACAATATCGCAGTGTCATTGCTTGATCTGAGATCTCGAGGACTCATTGACTCTGCCTTCATCTTGGATTTTGACCTACATACGGGTGATGGAAATATCAACATCCTTGGCGATGACAAGAAGTTCCATATCTATAATCCAGAGGGGCATGGCGACAGGCAGTATCTGGCGAATGTCAAGAAGCACCTCGACGACTCACCCGATGTTGATATCATCGTGGCATCCGCAGGATTTGACGAATACGAGGATGATTGGGGAGAGAACCTGTCAACAGAGGCCTTTCACGAGATTGGTGTGCTGATGCATGATTTTGCAATGAAGAGATGCGATGGCCGAAGATATGCTCTGCTTGAGGGGGGATACAATTTCGATGACCTCGGCAAGAACATACTTGCATTCTGTGAGGGGCTTCGGGGTGTGTAGCTGCATCGAGCATCTTTTGAGCTAATCTTGCCTCTAGCAAGGATGAGAGATTTGGAATGATGCATCAATTACTCGAAGACTCCATCAAGCGACACCTCGAAGAAACCTTGCCTCTGATAGAGCAGCTCAATGGCATCGACATCATGAACAGACCGGTCGCAGGGGGTAGAGAGGTTGGAGAGTTGGTGCTACACCTGTTGAGGTCATTAGAGTTCTACATGAAGGGAGTTGTGACTGGTAATTGGAAGCCTCTTCCATACAATCTTGAGACCTATACTACATCTGAGGCAATCATCCAGCTTGCCAGAGAGGTTTTTGACAGGGTGAGAGCAGACACTAGCAGACTATCAGCTCTTGACTTGAAGAGGGTCATAAAGACTTCCGGCCGTCCTGGAGCAGTGGGAGGGATCATCTTGGAGATGCTAGAACATAGCATTCACCATCGAGGGCAAATCACTGTATACTACCGACTCCTAGGTATCGCGCCGGCGCCTATCTCATACATAGTGTAGGAATGCATACAGAGGACCGAGAAGATTCTCATTGAGTCATATATGGAAACCATTGCGAGCCCGAGTGTCAGGCACAGGAGACCTCGGTTGGTGAGAGGCAGTTTCTAATCTCCTTCCCTACCGAGGAAGGTCAGCAAAGACCTTCCTTATTGCAGCTTGATAATCGTTGAAAGCGGCTCTGCCATTGGCTGTCATCCGAAGAATGGTGTGGGGCTTCTTGTCTAGGAACTCCTTTTTTATCTCAATATATCCTGCTGCTTCAAGTCTACTCATATGTGATGAGAGATTTCCCCAGGTGAGTCCAGTCTTCCGCATCAAAAAGAGAAAGTCTGCCTCTTCGACGACATAGAGCTGTGTCATGATCTGCAGTCTTGCCGGCTCATGAATGAGTCTGTCAATCTCTATTGGATGGCTGCTATCTTCACTGCTCACTTCTGGCATCCTCCGGACTACCAGCCACGGGATACTTCCGGATGAATAGAAGAAAGCGTACAAGACCCAAGATGGTAAACGCTAGTCCCCAGCCATTCATAAAGATCGAAGTCCCGAGTTCAGCTGGCAGGAAGTCTGCGAGCGATATCACTACACCTGTTAGCGACATGAGAGCTCCGGGTAGATAGTACCTGTTCTGGCCGGTCTTATCCTTGAGGTAGAGTGAAGGACCCCACATGATGAATCCAAAGACAGCTGGCATCCATTTCATGATGAAGAGCCTATCAATGACGCCCATTGACGCAATGTAGAGGACAGCAATTATCGTAACGAAGATGATTAACACAGCGACCGGTATTTCGAGTGTGAGTTTCGGCGGCGTACCCTCACGCAGTTTTACATATCCTATTCGGGGGTATGTGTACTTCCGCCTGATTGCTTCAACTACCTGCGGCATGAAAATGATGTAGAAGATGACGAAGATAAACAGGAATCCTGGTTCGAGGAAAAAGGCAGGAAATACGAGAAAGATCATACCTGCAAGAATTTCAGTGAATCCGTCCTGCATCAGTTCAAGAAATGACTCCCTTTCGACCGATTTGAGTTTTTTCTCTTCATTCATTCTCTATCACTAACGACTAACTTTGTATTGCAAAGTACTTTGTATGCTAATAAACCTTCACTCCAGCGCAGTCCTCATCACAATAAGGGAGGAGTCTATCGGAAAGCTTTATGTCCTATCCAAAAAGAGGAGAACGGCAGGGCCCGTTGCCTAGCCAGGAACATTGCGCAATCCGCGCATCGTGTTGGTTGACAGGGCGCCAGCCCTCTAAGTTGGAAACCGTGCGTTCAAATCGCACCGGGCCCGCCATTCTGTTTCATCATTAATCATAATCGAGCGTTCTAGTAAACCAATCCGGAAGCTCCATCTTGAGTTGTGCCTCTAGGTGCTGCAAATCCGCTACATGCTCTACACCTTTGACGCGAACTGCTCGTTTTGCGCCAATCCCCGGTACTACCTTCCACTGTGAGAGAGTTGCCTGCTGTATCTTGAAGGGATATGGGAGTACTGTAAGAGACCTTGGTCCATGGTCAACAACGAACACGGACCGTCTTCCTGTCTCTTCTCTCCCCTTGGGCATATGACAGAGTAGGGGATACGTTCCTAGTTGCCGGAGCAGGTAATGATTGCCTTCATCAGCCTCAATGAAGGCAGATTCAAGAATCGTGCCCAGAGGAGCAACCCGCTTAATCATCTCGACATCGATAGTATCACGCACCTCTTCTCGATGCCTGTAAAACTCATTTCTTCTGATTCTTCCCGCTCGCTCATCCACAATCCGAGTGCCGGGAAGCCCAATCACCTGCCGGATGTTTATTCGGCGAACAAGAAGACCTTCCTTGAGAAGCTCTTGCAGGAAGATCAGATTGTACTCCAGCGTCTTCTTACTCTCCCCTGGGAGTCCATAGAGAAGATTGATTCCCGGGAGGAGATGTGGAAGACCCCAGGGCGGCCGCGCCTTTCCCACCTCATTCAGAAGACGAACCGCATCCAGTACTTCATCAGCATCTGCCTTGAGATTGTTCCTACGGATTACCTCAGGATCCACTGACTCCACGCCGAACGCAGCAACGTCACCAGGGGTGTGGTACTTGATTATGGTCTTGGCAACAGCAATTGACTCCTTGGGATGACGTGCAATAGTACCCGGATTGACATTATCAATATGCAGCACTTCAATATTCGAAGCAGCGCGACGAGTCGCTGAGAATAGCTGTTCTATTGCATCTGGGTTAGGTCTGGGAAACTCTTCCTCACCCATCTCTGTAGAGCCGTAGGTGAATAGGTCTGCCTGATGACCAATTCTGAAGGCGCGTATGCCCAGGCTGTTGAGAGCCGCAATCTCTTGAGCGATTGCTGAATAGGCTCTCTGCTGAGGTTCACCATATGAAGGTTCAACGCAGAAGGAGCAGCCTCCTGTGAGAAATCGGGGACAGCCTCGGTAGGACTCGATCTCGCATATGATATAGTTCTTGTCAAATCCAGGATGCTGAGTGACTATACGTGTGCCCCGCTCTATGAAGTGTTCAATCTCCTGAGAACTCGAACGGACCATGCCCAGGTCAATGGAATCAAGCATGTTACCATCATCGAGAGCCTGGCTGACAACAACCTCAGGGTCCCCTGACACGATGAAATCGAATGGGGGTGATAATACATCAGGCCCAAGAGCTAGTCTTCCACCCTCTATTCCGCAACCAAATCGAGCCCAAGGCCCTACTAGCAGCTTTGGTATGTGGTCAAGAATAGGCGATGAGAAGAGCTCCTTTGCCTCTCGGACCGATATAGGAGTCCCTCCGACATACTTGCCAGGGACTATCATTCCAGCTATCAGGATGATGAGATTGGTCTTCGCCCACCGTTGTTGTGCAGCTGTGAAGCTGACCCGAACCTGATCTATTGTCTGATACAGTATCTCTGTGAATGGACTCTTAGCCCAGATTGCACCTGCGATGTAGCGAGGATATGTGCTGACATATGGTGGAACACCAAGACATGTGGGCTCATCGACGTATCCATCGATTAGAGCAACACGGTCCACCTTCATACTCAATCACCATTCTACGACCTATCGCCATTCCTTGAAGTTATCGTAGCCCGATGAAGAAACTGCGATATTTCCCTCAGAGGATTCATAGACAACTCCCTTCCCCTTCAGGGCACACCCTATCTTGATTAGTGGGGCCTGTTTTGACCGTGCAATGTCATTTGCCTCCTCATACTTTGACTCCGGAATTGTCATGGCAAGTAGAAACTCTTCACCCCCCCGCATGACAAGTCTCATCTCATCGAGCGTGTGGGTCTGTGCAAATTCCTCAACGCCTCTCGCAGCGGGCAGATGGTCTATGACAATGCGAACCTTGCTCTGTTCTGCGATAGTGTTCAGCGTAATTCCCAGACCATCACTGCTATCCATGGAGGCTGTCACTGCACCTCTCGCAGCAAGAGCCGGAACAATATCGAGATTGATGGCGGGTTTATAGGCGGCGAGAAGTGCCCCTTCACGAAGCTCCGGTTTGGCCACCTGCCCTCGAAGTAGTATCTCATATGCGACTGATGTGAGTCCAAAAGGGCCGGTGACTACCACGATATCACCAACCTTTGCACCATTGCGTGCGATGATCCCATTGGGAGGTGCAGTACCTATTGCTACCCCAGTCAGTATGACATCAGAGGCCATGCCCGTGTCACCCCCAATCAGCGGAATGCCAGCCTTGAGGCCATATTGAGAGAAGCCGCGGACAAGCTCACTTGCCTCAGCAGCATCATAGTCCTCCGGTACACACAGGGATAGCATGGTAGAAACTGGCTTTGCACCTTTTGCAGCAAGATCGCTCAGAGACATGACCGCAGTCTTTCGACCAACCTGCGCCGCCGTCATTCCTGGCAGCCAGTCTGTCTTACGAACGAAGGTGTCAACATTCACAACGAGGTTCACATTATCAGTTATAGGAAGGTCTGATGCATCATCATCAAACCCAAGTCTTGCACCCTTAACCATATTGACGTAATTGCGTATGCTGGCAATGAAACCACGTTCGCCTAATTCACCTGCCTTCATGATAGAGCCTCAATATCACGAGGCTGGGCTTCATGATAAAGTTTTATTAGAGATTTGAGTAGCCCATCGCTCAGTCGAGCCTCGGTGGCTTAGTGGTTATAGCGTCTGCTTCGTAAGCAGAACGCCGTGGGTTTTTGGTTCATTTCGAATCAAAACACGAATTCGAATCCCACCCGGGGCTCCACTATTTCTCTTCTGTAGCTGACTTTTCAACGTCGAAAATGGCTGTGAATCAGAAATAACTAGGAATATCTTGAATGCTGGGTTTTGAAGCATGTGCAGGTTTCATCATCCTTATACACATTCTCACGAACCTTTATGGATACAAGGTGAAAAAACGAAATGAACGATAAGAAGAACAAGAAAGAGAACCAGAACAGGACAAAATCAAGCCTGTTTGAGTGGCTTGCCGGTACTACTCGCTAATTAGAGTAGTCGAATACATGAGAGCAGATCGAACTGTCGCTTTGTCGTGGCTCCCTCTGTTCCACAGACTCTCATTTTTGCAGAACTGCTGCTGTTTAAACAAATGCAACAATCTCCAATGACGCATCTTCACCCAGCGAGGAACGTCAACAGAAATGCTTATCACCGATGCAAAAGGGAGAGAGAATTATCCTCATGGGATGAGCTCTTCTACTGCGGAGGTTGCCAAGCCTGGTCAAAGGCGTAGGGTTGAGGTCCCTAATGAAGGCAATTCTATGTGCCTCAGGGAAATCTCGTAGGGGTCCGCGAGTTCAAATCTCGCCCTCCGCACCATCATTGCTTCTGTCAGAAGAATGTAGAGAGAACACTAGACGACGTACCTGCTGCTGAGCATGTGGTACGAATCTGTGTTGCAGAGGATATTACTGTTTTATATATCGTCATGGCATATATCGTACGAGCGCGGAGTCCATGGAAACTCTATCTAAAGCTCTTGTAGGAACTGCAGTTTGTGCTGTCTTGGCGGTCTCTTTTCTGGTATTGGCTGGACCAAACCTCGGCCTTCTCTCTGGCACTGAGATATCATTTGAGGTGGTCGATCCGGGTGGAGGCTACAACTATGAACAGAGAACCGCTTTCACTATCAAGAATGCAACAGCCTGGGAGAACCTTTGGTTAGAGCTGTACAGCGGACATTCCTCCATACCAGATGTGCCAGCCGTCAACTTTACGTCAGCGATGCTTGTTGCTGTGTTCCAAGGAGAACGCGGTTCATCAGGGTATTTGACGAACATCACGCGCATCATCATGACTGACGCGTATTATGTGGTCTACGTTGACGAAACACACCCTGGTGAGGGATGTGCTGTTGCAGCGGTCATGACATATCCGTATCAGATCATCAAGATCAGTGATCATATTCTCGATTTGCCACTGTGGCCCATTTACAATATCATCATCCATGACTGTGAATAGAACAAGGTTCTGATCTTCGCAAGATCGAATCTCGCCCTCAGCATCATCCATTCGTGGTTTTCATTCCTTTCTACAGGAAAATGAGAGAAAGAGTGCCAAGATCTGATTTGGATATTCGAACGCAAAAAAGAAGGATTTGTGAGTAATCACTGCTGACTACCCACAATCGAACAGCTATTACTGCTGTGAATCGTATCTAAGGTTGGAATCTAGTATCTGCGACGACTGTCGCTGTCACCGCTACTTCTTCGGTCACGACCACCGTAGCCGCCACCGCCTCGTCTATCTCCGCCGTAGCCACCGCTACCTCGGCCACTGTAACCACCGCCGCCACCGCGACGATCTCCACCGTAGCCACCACCGCCTCCGTAGCTCCTACGGGGTCGGTCGTCTTCGTGCTCTTCAGCAGACATATCGACATCCATGTTGACTTCTTCGATGGCTTCCTCAGACTTCTCGAGTTTGCCGTACCTACCGACATTTAATCGCAGGTTACCTCGAAAGAGACCAGTGTATCCATTGGTCAGATTGTAGGTAGCACCTTCTTCAATGCTGTCAATAGCTTCATCCCAGAGAGGGACCTGAACAGTTCCGCTCGTATCACCAACGGTGATATCACAGACACGGTGAGTTGCTCCATCATTGCGGGACTCAATCTCACGCTCTTCGCCCTTACTGATCACCTTGAAATGAGTGGTGACATTCTTCATCTGTGGCTTTAATTCTGCCACTGTAGCCTCAATTGGCTCTTGTTCTTCGAAATTCATTGTTGTTCACTCGCTAAATGCGATTTGCAGGTCTTGAAAACTAGTGTGTGCTTCTGTGAAATTTGCGACGCCCTAAGAAAGAGTTTCGACAATTCCGATTATAGAAAACGCTTCTCGCTTCTTATATACCTGCAATGGAGTTCTCAGAGTGACTCCTTATGAACTTGTGCACAGCGGCCTATTTCGCCAGATGGTTCGTTCCTGAAACGGGTTTCCTCTGAGCCGGAAAAAACTCGCTCTCTGCATCATTTCTACTTTGATGATAAGACTGAAGTGTAACTCTGGCTCATAACATATGTGGCTGCGCGCCTGGTAGGGATGTGTATTGCAGAAGGTATCACGGGGACCACTCATAGCAGTAGTATCAGGCATATTGCTGCCGTACGGCCTTGTGACTGCAAATACTGCAATAATGACGCAGAATCAGTACTGGCTTTTCCCCCTCTGGACGTATTTGCATGACTTTGGAACTTGGTTGGAGTATGGAGTCATTATTCCTCCGTTTTTATCAAGTATTGACTTTCTACTGTCTCTCTTGGGACTAATCTGGTTTGCATTTGGATTTTGCATAAGCATGGCACTATACCGATTCTATTCAGGCCAGATAAAGGCAAGATCGGTCTGGCTGCCAGCGCTCAGCATGCTAATACTTCAGATTGTATTCACAATCATTGCTTCCTTTATCATTTGGTCAGGCTGGATTGTCTGGGCCATCCCCTTGCCGCTACACGCTCTGATTGTGCTGTTTCTACTCAGGATAAAAAAACCACCGAGTGGATGACTGGCGAGCGCCGACAGATCATAGTGGAAACGATAGAACCAGTTCTGTCTAGCAGTCTACTCAGCGTTCATTCCATCATCGTTGATTCTGTCCAATCGGAATACACGGATTCGCTCATCAAGAATTCGAGCATAGGGCTGGAAATATACGGCTGCCTCTTCGATGAGCTCTTCTGGTAATCTTGAGGACACCTCGATCAGATAGTCTATGTCTTCTTTTGAGAGATGCTGAGTGAGCGGGCAATGAACAATGAAGCTCTCGTGGTTACTGAATTTCACAATTGGGAATTTCTGGCATACCAGGGGTCGAATTTCATAGATCGTACAGGTGGAGTCTTTCAGATATGGACAGACACCATCGTCACCCCATGGAGTGATATAGCACTTCTCCGTGACTCGTACAAAATGGCTCTCATGCCCGGCGCCGAGAATAGCATCGACCTCATCTTTAGTTGCCCTAGTGCCTCCGAGGCGACAGCAGTAGCCTCCGCATTCTCTGCAGATTGCAGAGTTGTCACAACAACTCATAGTTGGAAATACGCGGCCAATTCCTTAAAGATGATAGGTTTGCAGAAGACGAGGCCTTCATGACAGCCGCGGACATCTTGGAAGGACCCACCCACAGCACGATAGAGGCAGATCCATGCTGCGTCCACGGGTGGGTCCGAGGGAGGGGTTGTTATTCAAGTGTCAAAGAGTGTGCGACACTATGATTCCCCCAAAAGAGGGGGTGGGTGTAGTACTTGATAACGACAATCAGTACACTGCATGAGATATAAGCTCATAATACAAACAAACGACGATTTTCGGGTTCCAGATGTACTCTAATTGATAAGTCAGGGATTCAGGTGCCCTTCATGGAGCCATGATAACGTATAAAGCAGAATATGCACGTGGGCAGCTACAGAGCGACAGGAGTGAAAAGATGTGAAGTCCTTGAAGATTGGCATTGTGGGCGCAGGGAATATGGGTAGTATACATGCACGCATCCTCAACGACATGGGTCTTCTGGTTGGCGTTGCAGATACGAACCTAGAAACAGCCAAGAAGGTTGCAGCGACGTACAATGTTCCAGCCTTTGACAGCTTTGAAGGCCTCATTGAAAATGCGAGCCCGGTTGCTCTAATCATTTCTACACCCACACCATCACACGCATCAATTGCAGACAAGATAGCATCAGAGTACAAGACGATTCGAGGGCTGCTTATTGAAAAGCCTCTCGCAAGCACCCTTGAGGACGGAAAGAAGGTAGCTGAGATACTCAAGAAAAGAGGCATTGTCACGCTAGTATCACATTCTGAGATATACAACCCTATTGTAAGTAAGGCACTGTCCCTCATTCAAACAGATGCTATCGGCACTCCACTCACCGTGATACATGATCGTCGCGGTTTTGTTGAGCCCTCGAGGATAGCATCCCTTGGTGATGTGTACGAGGACATCGGCGTACATGACTTTGATATCATGGCTCGTATCAGTCAGGGAAACGCAAACCTGTTTGCCCAGAGCAAGTCAGACAGGGGTATCTACAATAGTGGCACGGTCATGGTCAACTTCGAAGCCGGGGCCCAGCATGTCTTCCTTCTATCACGGCAATACACAGGCAGGAGAAGATACATGGATGTTTCAGGGACCAAAGGGTCGTTGGTGCTTGACTTGTTTTCCCAGATCATAAAGGTGCAGCATCTTGACCAAGCACCCATGGCCGCAGGTGATACCATAAAGCTGCCTGAGCGAGGCGCAACAATCAAAGTCTACGGCGAGCCTGTAAGAGAGGTGCTCAATGATTTTGTTGCCTGTGTGAAAGAAAAGAAAACGCCAAGAGTGAGCATCGATGATGCACTCTCTGCACTTGAGATTGTTGAGGCTGCGCGAGAGAGCACCAGGACAGGTAGGGTTGTCAAGATAGTGGTCAAGCGCACGAAATAGTTTCACCAATGAGATGAGTCCGTTCAGCTCTTGTCACTTGCACATCAATAATTGACCCAAGCTGTAGATCATCATGAACGATAACTGCTCTGTATGAGGGGGTCCGACAGAGAAAGCCGCCTCGTGATCCCCGCTCACTGACGATGACTGGACCTGACCAGCCCACCCAGGACTCATTGCCCTCAAGTTGTATCTTGTTCACAAGCGTTGTAAGCCGACGGCTTCGCTGTTTCTTCACAGACGTTTCTACCTTGTTCCTAGACGTAGAAGCTACTGTGCCAGGACGGTCACCATACTTGGATATGTTGACAATAGGCGGCTGTACTCTTCGAATCGCTTCCATCGTAAGCTCAAAGTCTTCCTTGGACTCACCGGGAAAGCCGACAATGATGTCTGTCGCAATCGTGGCATCACTGAAGTGCTCTCTGATTGTCCTGATGATACTCTCCCAATCGCGTAGGGCATACAAACGACCCATTGCACTGAGAATCGTGTCGCTACCGGACTGGAGAGGAACATGAAAGAACTTGAAGAAGTGGTCAGACCTCATGACGCGAAGAAGCTCGTCAATAGAATCAACAACAAGATTTGGATTGAACATTCCGAGTCTGAACCTATGTTGCCCCGGTATATCGTCAACCTTTCGTATCAGGGTGACAAGGTCGCTACCTATGTCAGTGCCGTAGGCTCCCAGATCTTGAGATGTGAGGCGAATCTCGCGGTACCCAGCCTGAGTGCATTTCTGAATGGCAAGGCAGATTTCCATCTCAGAATGACTCTTGACCTGGCCCCTCGCAAACTTGACAGCGCAATAGGAGCAATTACCTAGGCAGCCCTCGCAGATGGGGATAGTGCAGATGACACCTCTTGCAGGAGCCTCGAGCCATCTCAACTTAGACACATCTGTGGATTCCAGATGCAGAATGCCTCTCTCTCCGCTCAGTACTCTCAACACAATCTCATTCACGGATTCAGTGGCTTGAGGGCCAAGTATTGCAGCATAGCTCGGAATCGCTTCCTTAACTCTCTCAAGAGATATTTTGGGCAGGCATCCCGTTACAATCACAGGTCTTGCACCTTCACCTAGCTCTTCTAGCCTGTGTATAATCCGGTCCTCAGTGGGTTCTTTCACACCACATGTGTTTAGAATGATCACATCCGATTGTTCGATATCCTCCACGCTCTGAGCATCAATCTCTCTCAAGCGCCCAATCATGACGTCAGAATCAGCCGAATTCAGAGAGCAACCATAGGTTTCCAGATAGAATGAGATTGCCATCTATTGTTGCTCAACCCCCTTGAACGTGAGGAAGCAGAGCCACCTCATCGCCCTCTGTGACAACAATCGCTGTGCCGCCCAAAGTAGCTACGTCCCTCTTGTTGAGCATGACGATTAGATTGCCGCCAATATTCCCGTTCTCTAGCACCAAGTCCCGAAGGCTCTCTCCACCCCCTTCAACCACTTTTTGAATGACCTGAAGAACCGTGGAGCCATCTGGAACATCCACTTCAATAACTTGGTGTCCAAGAAGCCTACGTACCGGTCCAAAGGACTTGAATCTGACGAGCAACTGAGTTCACACTGACGCCAGTCAGGGTGTGCTATTCAGCTTTTTGATAGTGCGAAATCAGCTCCTTCGTTAGCCAGTCGACAGCCTTGATGATGGCGTCAATCTCGCCCTTCGTCGCATTATTGTAATGAATCCCGGTCGTTACAACAGTCGATTTCTTGAGAGCCTTGCAGACTTGCTCTGCAGTGGAGTTTGAAATCAGATAGTCTTTGTGGCCCGGGAAGGTCAGGGTGCTCACACTCACTGTTGAGGCGTCTCTATAGTGGCTCTTGGTTTCGTAAGCCACAGCGACTCCACCAAGATGGTGTTCGTCTCCGACGTAGATAGTTATCAGGAGATCTTTACCAACATCCTTTGCCTCAAGGAATATGGAGTGACGACCTGCCTTTCTTTCGAGAATCATCACTCTGTCATGCATGAACTGACCTCTAATTCTTTCGGTCTGTGGAGATGCTATTCCCTATCTCCGGCTGCAAGCCTCTCCTGATACATCTTATAGGACAGTGTGAGGGTCTTCGGATGGGCAGACCTGTACTCGTCCAGACGGCGGACTGATGTGGAGTGCGGGGCGCTGTTGACCTTGTCAGGGGTCTCATGGGCCTCCTTGGATATCTGGCGGAGAACCTCGATGAAGTAGTCCAGCTCCTGTTTCGATTCTGTCTCTGTTGGCTCAATCATGAGTGCTTCAGGCACAATCAGAGGGAAGTACACAGTAGGAGAGTGAACTCCGAAGTCTAGAAGTCGTTTTGCAACCATCATCGCAGTCACCCCGGTCTTTTCCTTCAGCTCTTCTGCAGAGATGACGCACTCATGCATCCTTGGAGCGTCCTGAGAAAAAGGCAGTGTGAATCCAGGTATCTTTCTGACATGATGAGCGATGTAATTCGCATTGAGGACCGCCACCTCCGAGGCACGCTTGAGACCCTCTCTCCCGAGCGAATAGGTGTAGGCATAGGCTCTGACCAGCACACCAAAGTTGCCATAGAATGACTTTACCTTCCCAATTGATCTCGGCCTATCGTAGTCCAAGTCAAAGGATCCATCTTTGGTCTTGATGATACGAGGCACTGGCAAAAATTCAGCAAGCTTGTTCTTGACACCCACTGGGCCTGCTCCGGGGCCACCACCTCCATGAGGGGTCGAGAACGTCTTATGGAGATTGAGATGGACCACATCAAAGCCCATGTCACCAGGTCGGACCTTGTGCATGATTGCATTGAAATTGGCTCCATCATAATACACAAGACCGCCAGCATCATGGACAATGCCTGCAATCTCTCCAATGTTCTTCTCAAATACACCAATTGTATTGGGATTCGTGAGCATCAGTCCTGCCGTTCTGGGGCCTGCAGCAGCCTTCAGAGCGTCAAGATCGACAAGTCCCTCCTTGCTGGATGGGAGTACAACAACATTGTAGCCAGCCATGGCAGCCGATGCTGGATTCGTCCCGTGTGCCGCATCAGGGATTAGCATCTCGTTCCTCTGTTCGCATTCATGTGTGACACAGCGATGATACTCACGCATCATCATCACACCAGTCCACTCACCTTGGGCACCTGCTGCAGGCTGCAGTGTGACCGCGTCCATACCCGTAATCTCACCCAACCAGTGTTCGAGCTCCCACATCATCTCAAGGGCACCCTGAGCTGTGGAAACATCCTGAAGTGGATGAAGCCAAGAGAAACCAGGTTGCATGGCTGCCCAGTTATTCAGCTCTGGATTGTACTTCATGGTGCAACTTCCTAGGGGATACGTACCTAGACTGACTGCATAATTCATCTGGGATAGCCTTGTGAAGTGCCGTACAACATCTGGTTCAGACACCTCAGGTATCTTCGGAGGAGTTATCCTCCGCATTGACTTTGGAAGAATCTTGGTCAGACTTGCTGCTTTTCGTACGCCATCCTCTGCTACAGGAAATTGATGGGCGATGACCCCAGGACTAGAACGCTCAAAGAGAAGCGGTTCAATCCACTTTGCTTGCCGTACACCAGAATCAACAGGATGGTGACTGCTCATTACGGTACACCTCCCCCTGCAACAATTCCCTCAATCGCTTTGACCAGAGTGTCTATGTCCTTCTGGCCGTGTATCTCAGTCACACAGAACAACATTGACTCGCCCAGTTCCGGAAATTCGTCAGACAGGATCTTTCCTCCCTGAATTCCCTGTTTCAGCAAATTCTCATGCACCTGCCTTGCGGTGATGCCAGCTCCGAATTGCACGACAAACTCCTTCCAGATGAATTGGCCAATAGCAGGAGATTTGATGCCGGCGACAGCACCCAGTCGTTTAGCAGCATAGTTGGATTTCTGTGCAATAGTTTCTCCAACGGTTTCTAGTCCGGTGGGGCCGAGGACGGACATATAGATGGCTGCAGTCACTGCAGCAAGAGCCTGATTGGAGCAGATGTTGCTTGTCGCTTTCTCTCTCCGAATATGCTGTTCTCGTGGACTGAGTGTCAGAACATAACCGTCCTCATAGGGCTCTTCCTGAGTCCGCGTCATACCAACAAGGCGACCTGGCATCTGGTAGACTAGCTTGCGGTCATTCTTGCATCCAAAGATGCCAAGCAGGGGGCCGCCGTAGCTGATAGGTGAGCCCAGATGTTGTCCCTCCGCAACAACGATGTCTGCATCGTATTCGCCAGGAGGCTTTAGAATTCCTAAGGAGAGAATATCGACCCCGGCTACGAACAGAGAGCCCCTTTCGTGCACCAGTCGTGCAATGTCATCCACTTGGGTTTCGATGAATCCCAAGTAACTGGGATTCTCAATGTAGACCCCAGCGACGCCATCGTCCAGTTTAGATTCTAAGTCCGAAAGCGACATGAGTCCTGTATTCCTGTCGAAATCCACCTTAATGACGTCAATGCCAACAGGCTCAGTATAGGTATGGATGACTTTGTAATGCTCCGGATTGATTGTGCCAGGGACAAGGAATTTCGTGCGGTTCTTGTTCACTCGGGCTGTCATCCGCGCTGCCTCTGCTACCGCAGTGGCCATGTCGTACATAGAAGAGTTCACAACGTCAATCTGCAGAATCTCAGCCAATAGACTCTGATATTCAAATAGAGTCTGTAGCATGCCCTGACTTATCTCAGGCTGGTAGCTTGTATAAGCAGTGACGAACTCGGACCTGCCTGACAACGCAGGTACTATTGCGGGGATATAATGCATACTGACTCCGGATCCTAGAAAGACATTGCCATCAGAGGCTGGCATGTTCTTGCCTGCAAGTTCCTGTATTCTTCTTGTGACCTCGAACTCAGTATGCGATTCAGGAAGATCCAGATTACGCTTCACTCTGAACTGAGCAGGAATATTGCAGAATAGGTCCTCCAGGCTCTTCTTTCCAATAGAGGCAAGCATTTCTTCCTCTGTTGTCTTGGTAATTGGAATCCATGGATGTTTGTACTCCATCGCACTCTTCTCCGGGAACACTTGGCCTGCTGGCAAGTCTTCTTGCCCAAATAGCTTTCGGGTAAAAGAGTCCAAGCGTTCCAGCCAGAACGTTTTTTTGTGATAA
>Ga0153915_10000903_pt1 | contig 27550 bp, 28 predicted proteins | sample Opewatmetagenome_2_FD_107003 | JGI IMG/M metagenome (GOLD analysis project Ga0153915, IMG submission 107003) | Freshwater wetland microbial communities from Ohio, USA - Open water 3 Core 3 Depth 3 metaG | ecosystem: Environmental > Aquatic > Freshwater > Wetlands | place: USA: Ohio, Lake Erie...
CTTATTCACGGCACCGGCGATGATAATGTGCATTATCAGGGATGTGAAAGGCTGATTAATGAGCTTGTTAAAAACAATAAGCTTTTCTCTCTTATGGTTTATCCTAACAGAACCCACGGCATTTATGAAGGTCCGGGCACTACAATGCACTTATATAATACAATGACGAACTATTTATTTACAAATATGAAACCTGGCCCGGTTTCTAAATAATATATAAGGAATAATGAGATGGAATTAAAAGATATTCCATACGAAATAATCGATTGGAATAAAATTGAAACAGCGGAAGTGAAAGGGGAAACCGGAAAAGCATTCTGGAAAACAAAAAACTTTTGCGGAGTCCGCTTAAGGATTATTGAAAAGATGCCCGGATTTAAAGCAGACCACTTCTGCAATAAAGGGCATATTATATATATTCTTGAAGGGGAAATGGTCATTGAATTTGAAAACGGAGAATCTATTCCCGTTTCGAAAGGAGAAAGCGTATTTCTAAGCGATGACTGCGGTTTCGGACATTCAACTTATTCCGAAAAGGGAGTGAAGTATTTTATAATCGACTAACTTATTAACTATGCGCGAGGATTAAGATGATTAACAAAAAATACCTATTGCCGATTGCACTTATTTTGGCATTTATCTTCAATGCGGTTCCGGCTCAGGAAAAGAAAGCTGATACCGAGTTATTTAAAAAACTTAAAGCTCTCCCGGGAGTAAAAGAAATTACGCCTACCCGTTTTGATACTGCATCTTTCAAAGAAGGTTATGAAATTATGTTTGAACAGCCGCTTAATCATGCAAAGCCGAACGGCGAAAAATTCCGGCAGAGAATCTTTTTGCTGCACAAAGATTTCAGCCGCCCTGTGGATCTTGAAACAGAAGGATATCAGGCAGGCGGAGCCCGTATGACTGAACTAAACAGAATTCTTGAAGGGAACATTCTGGTCGTTGAACACAGGTTCTTCGGCAAATCTGTTCCTAAGGTAATGAAATGGGAAAACCTGACGATTAAAAATTCCGCCGATGATCTTCACAAAATAGTTACTACATTAAAAAAACTTTACACCGGGAAATGGGTAAGTTCCGGCGTAAGCAAAGGAGGACAGACCACATTATTCTACAAAACATTTTACCCGGATGATGTTGACGCAAGCGTTCCTTATGTGGCTCCGATAAATCTTTCCGATGAAGACCCGAGAATCTATTCATTTCTTAAAACTGTAGGGGATGAAGAATGCCGCAGGAAAATAAAAGAATACCAGATTGCGCTTCTTAAAAGGGAAGATGAACTTCTTCCGAAAGTAAAAGAAATGGCTGAAAAAAGGAAAATGGTTTTTTCAATAGGCATTGAAGCGGCTTATGAATATGCAGTGCTTGAATATGAATTTGCCTTCTGGCAGTACGGCAACGTTAAGTGCGCCGATATTCCCGCTCCCGATGCTCCGGCTGACCAGCTCCTTGAACATTTAAACAGGACAAATGCTATGTATTATTATTCCGATATGGGCATTAAACAGTTTGAAGCGTTCATTTATCAGGCTTATACTGAAATTGGGTATTATAATTACGATATTGCGGAATTAAAACCTTACCTGAGAGCGGTTAAAAATCCTACAAATACTATTTTAGCTCCCAAAGGCGTTAAAATGATTTATAATCCCGCCACTCTTCAGAAAGTTTACCATTTTCTGCAGTACGAAGGAAATAACATTGCTTACATTTATGGGGAACTTGATACCTGGTCTTCAACTGCAGTGCAGCTTTTAGGAAGGACGAACGCAATTAAACTGGTTAAGAAAGGGGGATATCATGGTTCGAGTATAAGAAACCTTTCGGATGAACAGAAAGAATTATTTTATACAAGTATGGAAAAATGGCTCGGTATGAAGTTAAAAAGACTCCCCGACACGCCTCCCGGGCCTCCAAGAAGAAATAATTAATTATCAGATATAAAGGCGGATATTTTAATCCGCCTTTTTTAGCGCCGCTTATTTTTGCAATTTAATAGAAAGGCTCCCTTGGGGAGCCTTTTTCTTCTATTTACTTCCTGACCAGATTACATCTCCGATCAGAGTATTAATTTTTTAACTAAGAAGAGGAAATGCGGCAGGAATCGAGGCGTTTTGCATTTCCTCTCCGGAAGGGGGTGAAAGTTTTCCTGTCTTTAATACGCATTAGGGTTTTCCTTTTGTAACCATTTTATTTGCAGGTATAATAATTCTTTTACATTTAAAAAACAGTGCAAAAAATATTCCCTATCGGCTCTTGTGGTTTAAAATTGAAAAGAGGTAAAATTGTAATAATTAAGAAATCAATCCTTTTTATCGCGGGGGATTATCTTATCATATTGTTTCTGAAAAATCAGGTTCTGCATCCGGTTTAATTCCCGTTGTTCTTCCAGCGCTTTTCTTGCATTTATTGTTGCTATCCATTCGCGCGTCTGAAGTTTAAGAAGGAAACAATATAAATAAAATGTTCCCAAAGTTACCATGCTTAGGATAAAAGTATCTCTGTTTGTCAGCGAATTGTAAATGCACCAAATAAAAGGGGCTAAAACCATAATGCAGAATGTTATAATCCAGCTCGCTTTTTTCTCTTTAAATAATACGAAAAGCATGTAGGGGGTAAACAGCATCGCCGCCAGTATTAGCAGTATTTCGAGAAAGCGTAATGCAAAGCTTACTGTATATAGTACAACTGCAGATACTTCATAGTTAAGAATATTATTTAATTTTTCAAGGTGGTATGAGTTAGAACGTATATTAAGATTACTCTGCACTTAATTCCCTAATTAATCCAGTTTATGCTTAATGGAAAACTAAGGAAGAGGAACAAATAATGCAATATTATAATTGCATCGATAAAAAAAGAGCCGCATCAATCTGCGGCTCGATAAAATGAATTGTTAAATATTCCAGATAAAAACTATTTCGATTCCAGTTTAAGAGTAAATTTCATTTCTTTTTCATCGCGGAGCACCACAACATCAACCGAATCTCCCGGATTGAACCCGTTCATTGCATACATGTAATCATAAATATCGGCAATATCTTTTGTACCGAACTTAATCATAATATCTCCCCCTTTAAGTCCTCCTTTTTGAGCGGGGCTGTTGTCGCTAACGCCGGAAAGTTTAAATCCTTTCCCTTTATATCCGAATTCGGGTACGGTGCCTACATAAACTTTTGTTCCTCCTGCAGGCCTGCGCTGGGGGGTTGTCTGAACCTGAACGAATTGAAGCTTCATACCGATTGAATCGATTGAATAAACAACGTCATCGACAAATTTAAGCACTTTCTCTTCTCCGGCGCAGTTGATCTTGTCAAAAGTATCGGAAGGTTTATGATAATCGGAATGCATTGCAGTAAAGAAGAATAAAACAGGCACCTTTTTGTTTGTGAACGCCTGGTGGTCGCTTCCTCCCATACCGTCGTCTGTAAGACTTAAAGAAAATCCGTAATTATTCCTTTTATTAAGGATTGTTTTGAACTGTGCGGCAGTTCCGGCGCCGATTATGTTAAGTACATTGTCGTTATTCAGCCTGCCGATCATATCCATATTAATCATTGCCGTAATTTTATCCAACGGTACGGGGGAGTTATTTACAAAGAATGATGAGCCGAGAATGCCGAGTTCTTCCCCTGAAAAAGCTATAAAAATAACGCTTCTCTTAACATTTTTCAGGGCAGATAAATTTTCAGCAAGTTCAAGCATCCCAACCGTGCCCGAAGCGTTGTCATCCGCTCCGTTATGAATTTTTTTGTCTGTTCCTCTGTACAACGAGCCGGTCTCTCCCCATCCGAGGTGATCGTAATGGCCGCCGATTACTATAAATTCATTTTTAAGAACGGGATCTGTCCCTTCCAGAATTGCCGCAACATTATGTCCGGTTCCGTTTAATTCACTAACGCCTGTTTCTATTTTTGCCGATGCATTTTTAAATTCAAATGAAGCAGGTTTCTTTTCCTTTGATATATTTATCTGACATTCAGAGAAACTGAATCCGGCGTTTTTAAATAGTTCGTCAATATAGCTACGTTTTACCTGTACGGCTGGAAATCCGGCCAAAAGGGGGCTGCGGTCATAGTTAAATTCAATCAGTTTATCCTGATCGTTCTGAGGGAAGAAACCGTTAACAAAAATAATTCCGGCTGCGCCTTTTTCTTTTGCAATGCTTGCTTTCTGGCGGAGCGACGCAAACATTTCGAACTGAGAATTGCTTTTATCATATTCGGGGTGGCTGCGCATTACAACGACAATTTTCCCTTTAACATCGATGCCGGCATAATCATCGTAGTTAAGTTTCGGAGCAGAAATGCCGTAACCGGCAAAGACAAGATTGCCTTCAACTTTATTTGTGCCGGAAAAAGGGGCGGTCATAAAACCCGATTCCATTTTTATTTTATTCTCTTTTCCGCCGGAAGTAATAATAACAGAATTATTCCCTGCAAGCTCAACTTTATCTGTAAAAGAAAAAGACTGCAGAAATGAACCGTTAAATGCAGGTTTAAGTCCGTAAGATTCAAACTGTTTTTCAATATACCTGTAAGCAAGCTTTTCACCATTGCTGCCGGTATATCTTCCTTCAAGCGCATCGGAAGCAAGGTACTTGATGTGCTCATATATATCTTTAGATGAAATCTCTTTATTGGAATAATTCTTCTGTGCGGATATAAAAGTGAAGGAAAGAAGAATCAAAAATAAAACAAAATATTTTTTCATTTCGGCCTCTTAATTATTTAGGGATGTGGACAAGAAAATATTTTTCTGCAAGTCCGCCTATTTCTCTTGCCTGTGAAACATTCAGATGCATCTCGGAAGTTCCTGTTCCGGCAGCTCCTGCCTCGATAATCGCAAGATCGCTTCCTTTTACATTCTGTACAAGCGATTTGCAGTATGAAGTATCGCCGCCGTAGCAAATGGATTTGCCTTCATAATTAAACTTGAATCCAAGCGACGGAACAAGTTTTGTCTTTTGCGAAATACTTATTTCTTTATGGTTTACTTTGAACGGTTTTATTTTTACTGAGCGTCTTATAAACGATTTTTCATCGCTGATGGAGCGCATATTTATCTTATATGCAGTTTCTTTCTTGTAAACTTCCTTGAAAGCCTTATAAATCGATTTTATTTCGTTGCAGCCTTCAGGGTAATATATATTCAGTTCGCCTTCTCTTCTCATAACGGAAAGATAAGTGAGAAGAGACCAGATGCCGCCAAGGTGGTCGTGGTGTCCGTGCGAAATGAATATATCCGAAATATTTAGTATTCCGCCGCTGCCTATTTCGTCATTCAAGTCGCGCAAAATTCCATCCCCCGGATCGACGACAAAAACCGACTTTTTAGTTGTAATAATAATTCCAGCCGCAATTGCCGGAATGGAACAGAATATCTTTATGTAAAAATCATCTTTACGCCATACAAGAGGGTATTGCTGATTGAGTTCCTTTTTCATTTATTGCTCATATTAAATTATTACCTGTGCAACAAGCCCGCCTACTAAGAAAGCAGTAACCCATGTAGCAGCCCAGATGCTTAAACCTTCTTTCCATCCCCTTTCCTTAAGCATAACAACAAATGAGGCGATGCATGGTACAAACAGAGTGATTGTAATTATAGCGACGGTAACCTGCATATTTGTCAAGTGAAGATCGAATAATCCGGCGGCTCCGAAATCGCGCCTTACCATTCCCATTACAAATGCTGTTGCGGCCTCTTTGGGCAGTTTAAGCCAGGTCGTTGTTATGGGTTCAAGTAAATTTACCCAGATATTCAGAAGCCCCGTAATCTGGAAAATACCTATTCCTAAGGCTCCAACAAAGAACCAGAATCCGGCTTCTTTCATAAAGCCGACTGACCGGTAAAAAGTCTTCTTTAATATATTACTCATCCTCGGAAGCCTCATTGCAGGAAGATCGAGAAGAAGGGGAGATGATTCGCCGGGGAGTAATTTGCTTAAGAGGGCGGATAGAATAAGCAGTATTGAACCTATAACGGAAATAAAAATAATCAGCGGCACAAATCCTGCGCCGCTTAAAAGAACCGTAATAACTGCAAGCTGAGCTGAACAGGGAATTACAAACTGTAATATAGCGGTAACTATTGTCTTTTCCTTTTCAGTGCCGAGAATTCTTGTAGTAATATTTGCCATTGTAATACATCCGAAACCGAGTATTATTGGCACTACTGCTTTTCCATTTAAACCTATCCTGTTAAATCCGCGGTCGAGCATAGTTGCAAGCCTCGGCAGGTACCCGCTGTCTTCGAGCATCGCCATGAAAAAATAAAATGCTATCACAAGCGGGGCTAGAAGGAATACAAGATAGGTAATTGTCATTGTTATTACGCCGAATTCACCGAAAAACATTTTTAAAAGCGGATTTGAAAAATGAAATTCTACATCGGCATCAGGCTGTTCGGCTGTCCGCGCCAATTCTCCGTAAAGCTCCTTATCCCCTTTAAGGCCGTTTTCGAATGAAAATGTTTTTTTCTCAATGTTATCATTAATATCCGTCCTGACAACATCAATAACCGAAGAAGCATTCTGCGCAATCATCAATTTAACATTGTACTCAAAAATCTTTTTCCCTATTTTTTTTTCGGTAAAGTTTACAAACCTTTGGGAAACAAGGTCTCCTATAAGAAGATACATAATTCCAAGTACAGCTATCATTATCGGAATGGCTGTAAAAGGATTAAGGGCAAGCTTGCCTATATAATTAAAAAACTCTCCTTTTTTAGTATCCTCCCACTCAACCTGCGCTGTAATTTCGTTAACTCTTACCCTTCTGCTCAAATAAGCTTTTTCTCTGTTCTCAATTATCTTATCCTCTCCGCCGAAGGTTTTAATTGTTTCCGAATCTCCTTCAAGCAGAAGGAGAGCAAGATTCTGCGATTTTGTCTTTTCGATAAATTTATCCATCAGCGGTTTAAGAGCAGCTGACTGATTTCCTTTGCGGGCATTTTTAATTGCATCGTCAAGATTTTCGAAACCCGCTTTATCAACCGCAGTAGTCTGATATACTTCAACTCCTAATAAGTCCGAAAGCATTTTCGTATCAATTTTAATCTTCCTTTTATTAAGCTCATCGCAGAAATTAAGAATTACCGATACTTTTTTTCCCATGTCGATTAATTGAAGCGTTAAGAAAAGGTCTCTTTCGAGATGCAGAGCGTTAACGATATTGAGAATGATATCCGATTCAAGAATTATTGAGCGCGCAACCCTTTCTTCTTCGTTAAAAGAAGAAACGCCGTACACTCCGGGGGAGTCATTGATTTCCATCCCTTTGTAATTGCATTTCGAAATTGAAACAGTAGTGCCGGGGAAATTGGATACATCCACATATGCGCCGCTGAAATAATTGAAAAAAACGGATTTGCCTACATTGGGGTTTCCCGTAAGCGCAATTTTCGGAATCTGAAGTTTTTCAGGGGGGAATATTTCTTCTATGTTTTTATTTTGAATGTCTTTTTTCATTATTCGCAGAAATTAACTTTTATTTTTCTTGCAAGTTCATAGCCGATTGCAATTTCCTGCCTGTTTTTTTGAACTACAACTGTTCCTCCCGGAAGGCGCTGAAGGCATTTCAATGTGTCTCCCTCTGAGATTCCCATCCTGATAAGCTGCGCTTTATAATTCCCGTCAGGAAGTTTCACAATTATAATATGAGTCCCTTTCTTCGATTTATCTAGAGTGTCATTTCCCATTTTTCAAATTCTTACATTTTTTTTCATTATTGCATTTCCCGAAAATATTAAATGAATAGCCGCTTGGCTGAAAACCGAGCCCGGAACTGATTTCATCAACAAGTTTTTTCATTTTTGGGGAAGAAAATTCAATGATTGTCCCGCAGTCGGTGCAGATAAGATGGTCGTGGGAAATGCGTCCGAAACTGGATTCGTATCGCGTTTTGTTTTCGCCGAAATTTCTCTTTGAAAGAAGCCCGCATTGGGTTAAAAGTTCAAGGTTGTTGTAAACTGTTGCCCTCGAAATTTCGGAATTCTTTTTTTTCATCTCGATGAAAAGCTCATCGGCGATAAAATGCCCCTGATATTCGATTATTGCATCGAGTATCTCAAATCTTTCCGGGGTTATTCTGTAGCCTCCTTCTTTGAGGTACTTCCGGAATGTTTCATGTGCTTTTTCTGAATTCAGATGACGGCCTTTTATTTATATTTAGTCTATATAAGTATAGCCATATTAATTCCGATATTCAAATATTTTTTTATTAAAAAGAAACTTTTTAATATGGTTTAGCGGTTTTACTTTTATAAAATGTATGTTTGTAAAATTTTACTGGAGATTATATGGCGGAATCATTTGAAATTATTGAAAGGGTTGGAGTTTCATCGGAATCGATTGCCGATGCGGTTAAAAACGTTGTTAAAGAAGCTAATAATGAAAAAAAAGTCTCCTGGTTCGAAATTACGGAGCAGAGAGGAAGAATTACAGATGATGGAAAAGTTGAATTTCAAATAAAAGTAAAAATAGGTAGAAAACTAAACTAAAAAGGAGACAATATGTCGTTAAAAAAAGGCGATACCGCCCCTGATTTTACATTGAAAAGCCATCTGTTAGATGATGTTCAGTTAAGCAGTTTCAAAGGCAAGAAGAATGTTGTAGTATTATTTTTTCCTTTGGTGGGCACAGCAGTATGCGAAAAAGAATTATGCACAACAAGAGACGGAATGAAAGATTATGAACAGCTTGACGCTCAAGTTCTGGCAATAAGCGTCGATAGCCCGTTTGCTCAGAAATTATGGGCAGACCGTCATGGTTTTAATTTCCTTCTCTTAAGCGATTTTAACAAAGAAGTAAGTAAAAAATATGGCTCTTTTTTTGACGTGTTCGTTCCGGGTAAATTCGATTATAACGGAGTGGCTAAAAGATCCGCCTTTGTAATCGATAAGAATGGCACAATTCAGTATGCCGAAGTTCTCGATAATCCGGGGCTGGAACCGGACTATAAGGCAATTCAAGAAATTTTAGGAAAATTATAATATTTCTATTCAGGCTGTCCCAAAAATATTATCTTTGGGACAGCAAATTTTACGAGGTAGGCAATGGAAGGGAAAAAAGCCCCCTCTTTTACTCTTGTTAACTCCGAAGGTAAAAAAGTTTCGCTGAAGGATTTTCTAGGAAAAAAAGTCATTCTTTATTTTTATCCGAAAGATATGACCTCCGGATGCACGGCAGAAGCATGTAATTTCAGGGATTCATTTCCTGATTTCGGCAAACTTAATTCCGTTGTTATAGGAATAAGCGCCGATACATCCGCTTTACATAAAAAATTTGCTGAAAAATATATGCTGCCTTTTGAACTTCTAAGCGATGAAAATAAAGAAGTTATTCAAAAATACGGCGTCTGGAAGGAAAAAAGCATGTACGGCAAAAAATATATGGGCATTGAAAGGACTACCTTCATTATAGACGGAAAGGGGGTAATAAGAAAAGTGTTCCCGAAAGTAAAGGTTGCCGGGCATATTGAAGAAGTAATAAAAACACTTAAAGAGATTTAATAGATGATTTACGTTTCAAGAAGGGAAACATTCAGCGCTTCCCACAGGCTCCATAATCCTTCATTATCCGATGAAGAAAATGCGGTAATATTCGGCAAATGCAATTCACCTAACGGGCACGGGCACAATTATATTCTTGAGGTTACTGTGGCCGGAGAAGTTAATCCCCGCACAGGTTATCTTATTGACCTTAAGAAACTCAAAGAGATAATAAGGCTGAACATCATTGATTTCGTTGACCATAAAAATCTGAACTCCGATGTGGAATTTTTAAAAGACGTAATTACCACAACTGAAAACCTTGCGCTTATATTCTGGAATATTCTGGAAAATAAAATTCCCGATGGAAAGTTATATTCTGTGAAGATTTTTGAAACCGAGAACAATTATTTTGAGTATAAAGGAGAAAAACGTTGAATAAAGAAGAAGTTGCAAAAAATATATATGATATTATAAAACTTATAGGGGAAGACCCTGAAAGAGAAGGCCTGAAAAGAACTCCCGAAAGAGTGGCAAAGGCATATGAGTTTTTAATGCAGGGGTATAATCAGGATATTGAGCAGGTATTTAATAAAGCTATTTTTGAAGAGAAATATGATGAGATGGTTATTGTGAAGGATATTGATTTTTACAGTATGTGCGAACACCATCTGCTCCCTTTCTTCGGAAAAGTGCATGTTGCATATATTCCGAACGGTAAAATTGTCGGGTTAAGCAAAATTCCGAGAGTGGTTGATGTTTATGCGCATAGGATGCAGATACAGGAAAGAATGACCCAGGAAATATGCGATACTATTGAAAAATACCTTTCCCCACGGGGAGTTGCGGTTGTATGCGAGGCTTATCATATGTGTATGATGATGAGAGGAGTGCAGAAACAGAACTCTATTACTACTACAAGCGCGATGCACGGGATTTTTAAAGAAGACTCCAGAACCAGAACTGAATTTTTAAATTTAATATCTCAAAAGAGAATATAAAATGAAAAATGAAATTATCTGGATAACAGGCGCCAGTTCGGGAATAGGAAAGGAACTGGCTATTCAGTTTATTAAAAGCGGCAGAATGACTGCTGTTTCATCGCGCAATAACGATCTTCTCGTCAAGTTAAAAGAAAACGCCGGCGAGTACAAGGAATTTCTTAAGCTGGTTCCATGCGATATATCAAACCCCGGCAGCGTTGAAGAGGCCGTTAACAATATTTCCAAAGAATTCCGTATTGCAGGATTGATTAATAATGCAGGGATAACCTCTTTTAAACCGGCCGCAGATGATTCAATTGAAGAAATTGAAAAAATTATCAAAACGAACCTGCTCGGCGCAATTTATGCAATCAAGAATGTGCTTCCCGGTATGATAAACAGTAAAAAGGGGACAATTATAAATACTATTTCGGTTACTGCAAAAAAGGTTTTTACGAACAGCAGCGTTTATGCGGCATCGAAAAGCGGGCTGCTTTCATATACTGATGTTTTAAGGGAAGAAGTGAGGAAGTACAATATAAAAGTTATTAATGTTCTTCCCGGAGCCACCAAAACGCCAATCTGGCCTAATTCTTCCCTCGAAAAATTCAGCGAAAGAATGATGTCGCCGAACGATGTGGCTTCAATGATTTTAAATTTATATACTATTGAAGGAACTGCTGTTCCCGAAGAAATAACGCTTAGACCCATGAAAGGGGATTTATAGTTTTTCTTAATTTAGTTTTCGACCAGAAAATTTAATATTAAAATGGCTGATAATTTTACTTTAGACCAAAATGCAATTGATGAAATTCGGGATTATGATTTACTTGTAATAAAACAGAAACTCAATGAAATAGAACGGGTAGAGGATAAAATATCCTTTATTGAGTTTAAGTTGAAAGAACTTCGTACTAAGCTCGATTCGATTGCCAAAGATATTGAATCTCTTGACGGCAAGATTGATATGAACAATATTGAATTTAACAAAAGAATTTCCATTATTAATTACAAGCAGATGATATTCCGTAATTCGAAGTTCGGGCTTCTGGAAGAACTTGTTTTCTGGAAAGACCGGTTTATAGTTAAAATTTTAAGCGAAAAAGCGAAAATTTTAACCGATTTGAGAGCTTTGAAACAAGAAAAAGATACCGTTTAAATTTTTATTTTTTTTGCTAAACATTTTGAGGGAAATTACGATAATTCAAGTACCCCTTAGAAATACAATCTTTCCCCTCGAGGCTGGTTGAGAAACCAGCCTTGCCTTTTTTAAACGAGGGGATTATAAGGGGGTTGGGGTGGGTTATTAAAGTTTTATTCTTTTTCTTTAGTTGTTTCTTTAGCGCCCTGATTCTGCTGCATCTGGCCGCGCATCATTCCCGGGCCTTTGCCCATCATGCCCTTAGCGCCGTTTTGCATCATACCGGGGCCTCTCATTGGCTGATCCATCATTCTTTCGAAATGGTTTTTCCATGTCTCTCTCTGTTCGTCGTTAAGCAGGGTATATACCTTAATCCAGTTTTCAGTCCTTAATTTCTTTATTTGTTGTTCAATTTTACCGTTTGTATCCGTTAAATCAGTCAGTTTTCCGCTGTTTAATTGTTTTTCATTAAATAGTCTCTTTATCTCTATTTTGTTTATTTGAATTTCGCTGTTCAATTTTATTATTTCTTTCTGAAGATCGAGATGCATTGCTTCAAATTTCTCTTTCTGCTTCTTCGAAAGATTTAAATTTTGAATAAAAGGCATTTCGCCGGGTCCCTGGAACATACCCGGTTTAGAATTGCGCTCCGTTCCTTTCATATCTTTGCCGGTTCCTTTTCCCTGAGCTGAAATAACGGCAAATGATATAAGAAGGAGAAATAAAACCGCCGGAATTGAATGAAGATTTTTCATTTTGTACCTCTTTCTTTGTTCTTGTAATTTAGACAAGCCAAACTTCCTGCTGGTTTAATGCGTCTAATTTAGGTGCGGCAACTGGAGAGACTGGCAAAATTTAATTTTTTCAGGGTTTTTAAATTAAACCTTACTTTCGTTATCTTTGTCTAAGGAGTAAAATAACACTATGGCCGAACTGCAGGATTTTGATTTAGTTAATGAGTTTAGAGCGGGCAACGAAAGCGCTTTTAACAAAATTGTGCAGAAGTATCAAAATAAAATTTACTGGCATGCCCGCCGGCTCCTTGGCAATCATATGGATGCAGATGAGGTTACACAGGAAGTTTTAATTGTTCTTTATAAAAAACTTCATACGTTTAATTTCCAATCTTCCTTATTTACCTGGATTTTCAGAATTGTCTCTACTCGAAGCCTGAACCATCTGAGGAAGGGTAAATTGAGAAAAGTATTTTTCATTGATGACGATGATGAAGAAAAAAAATTCCGAAAAGATGAAAATATTGTAAGAGATATTGAAAATAGAGAAAAATTGGAAAAATTGGACAGAGTTTTGAATAAGCTTGCCATTAAACAGAAAGAAGTTTTTATTTTAAGAAATTTTGAAGGGCTTTCTTACGATGAGATCTCAAATATTACAGGCAGAAGCGTAGGCGGCCTTAAAGCAAATTATTTTCATGCAATAAAAAAAGTTACGGAGTTGATGAATGAAAAGGGATGATCTTATTTTCAGGTATTTATCGGATTTGATGACTGAAGCCGAAAAAATCGAGTTTGAAAAGGAATTATCAAAATCCGGTGAATTAAAAGATGAATTGAAAAAGGAAGAAAATCTTCTGGAAAGTATTAACAGTTGTGCCGACATAAAAAGTGATTCAGCATATTTCCAAAATCTTCTTCCGAGAGTAAGGGAAAAACTGGAAAAGAAGAAGAGAATTAAGCTTGCGGCCAAGTTTGCATATCTCATTCCGGTAAGCGCCGCTTTAATTTTAATTTTATTAAATACGGGAAAGTTTTTGAATGAAACCCCGAAAACTGCCGGCGCTGAAATAAGCGCTGAAATAAAGAGTTCCGATACTACAGACGCCCAGTATTTAATGAAAAAATTTAATATTGCCTCAGTAAAAGAAATTCCGGAATTCAGCAAGAATGAGGGTATTTCATTTGAAGTCGGCGTTAGCGATATTGCCGCTAAGGAAGCGATCAAGGAAGTGGCAAAAAAACGTTTTTCGGTTTCTATTAATGATTATTTGCTAGCTATTAGGTAATTAAAGGAGTTAAAATGAAATATACAGTCATATTACTTATTTGTTTATTGCCTTTTTTCTCTTATGCTCAGAACAGAGGAGGACGCGGGAACGATGAACAGAGAGAAAAAGACAAACAGAAAATCGATAATCTGGAAAGAATAAAACTTATTGACATATTGAACCTTGATGAAAATACTCTTGTAAAATTTTTTGCTGTAAAGAAGGACTACGAACAGAAATCTTTTAAACTTTGGGATGAAAGAAAAAAAATAATTGATGTAATTGAAGCTGATCTTAAAAGCGGCAAAAAAATGACTGATGAATATGTCAGCGCAAAGATTAAGAGAATGTCTGATTGCAGAAAAGAATCGGATAAATTAAGACAAGAGTATTTGAAAACGATAAAAAAATATCTTACCGCTGAAAAAATGGCAAAATATCTGGTATTTGAAGTGCGTTTCCAGGAAGAAATAATGAGAGGCGGCTGGAAGGATGATAAACAGAAAAAATAATTTCAATTCCGCTTGCTTTTAATTATAAGGAAAGATATTTTTTGACACAAAATTTTGCGGAAGTGGTGAAATTGGTATACACGCTACTTTGAGGGGGTAGTGCCCGGTTGGGCGTAGGGGTTCGAGTCCCCTCTTCCGCACTCTTCAAGCTCAAATTCGAATTTATCCCATATCACAAAAAAACATTATTTCAGTTTGATGGAATTGTTACTATGCCTATTTTAGAATAGTGGAATGGAACAATTATAGTATTTACCTCGTATAAACTTTGAAATAGAAGGCGTAAGTGATATGAAAAGAATCAAGTTAGCATTTTCCCTCATTTTTGTTTTCTCGATTTATTCTTTTGCCCAAAATGCTCAGGATGATCTGGCGTCGGGGATGTCTTTATTCAATAAAAAGGAATATTCTCTTGCATACGATAAGTTTAAAAGTCTTCTTACAAAAGGGGAGCTTAACGAAAATAACCTTGCAGCCGTAAGTTTTTATACCGCCGAATGCATGCTCAATCTTAATGAAATAGAAGGCGCAGTATCGGAATATGAAAGGTTTGTAAATAAGTATAATTATTCGAATTTCCGCGATCTTGCACTTTACAGGCTCGGTTCAATTTATTATTCAAAAAAAGAATTTGTTAAATCGAGAGAGAAACTTCTCATTCTTGTAAATGAATACTCTAAAAGCGAATATGTGGCGTCTTCAAATTATTTTATAGGCGAATCTTACGTTGCCGAAAAAAGATATTTTGAAGCGGAGGAGTTTTATAAAACTGCAATATCGCAGCAAAGGACAAATCCGTTTATTGACCAGACTGTATTTGCGCTTGCGAATCTGTACGAAAGAATGAATAAATATAATCTTGCCGTAACTTATTATGATGAACTTCTTACATACTACAGAGACAGTAAACTGGTTCCTGACGCCCAGCTTAGGATAGGAATTTGTTATTTTGAACTTAAAGACTACGATAATACGATACTTGAATTATCGGAGCCGGTTATAAAACAGCTTCCGGCAGCCAAGCAGGTTGAAGCCCAGTATTATATTGCCAATGCAAATTACAGGCTTAAAGAATATTCCGATGCAAAAAAGATTTATGGAAAAATACTTGAATCAGCTCCGCCTGAAGAATTAAAGAGGCAGGTTCAATATGGTTTAGCCTGGGCTCATTTCCAATCGGAGGAGTTTAAAGACGCTTATGCATTATTTGAAGAATTATCAAAATCGGATTCGGACACCATAGGCGTAAGCTCATATTTCTGGAGCGGCGAAGCGAAAAGATATTCGGGAGATAATGACGCCGCGAGGGCAATATCGGAAAAATTCATCGCAAAGTATCCCGATCATTACCTTGTACCGAGAGCTAAATTCAATATTGGCTCTATGGATTACGGCAGAGGGGAAAGCGTTAATGCAGAAAGGGTTCTTTCGGCGGTTATAAAATCGAACGACGAAATTACAAAGGCTAAAGCGTTTACTCTTCTCGGCGAAATAAGCCTTAATAAAAAAGATTTTGTAAATGCGCGTAATTATTTCAACAATGCAATGAGGAACAGCTCGATTACGGAAGATTTAAGGGAACGTTCTCTGCTTGGCGTAGGAATAACCGATTTTTATCTCAACAAGTATGATGATGCAATTGCAAATTTAACCGCTTTAAGCTCGAGTTCGGAAAAATTTGAAAAGAATAAAGTGAATTTCTATCTTGCTGAATCATATATTGCCAAAGGGGAATTCTCTAAAGCTTTAAGGTATTATAATGCAACTGCAATAACAAACGATGAACTCGGCAGGCAGGCATTGTACGGTAAGGCTTATGCTTATCTGAACCTGCGCGATTTTTCTAATGCTTCTTATTATTTCAAGGAATATACGTCGAAGTTTCCTAAGAGCGAAGAGTATGTGGATGCAAGGCTGAGACTGGCCGACAGTTATTTCGGATTGAAGGATTTTGATAAGGCAGGAACTATTTACAGCGATATCTTTTCGAAACAGAAAGTTGATCTTAATGACGATGCTTCTTATTACCAGTATGTAAGAGCCTTGTATATGTCCAATAAAAGAAGCAAAGCTCTTGATGAAATGGAGATTTTTAAAAGGAAATTCCCAAATTCTAAATTTTATGATAATGTGCAGTATTTAATCGGGTGGATTAATTTCCAGAAGAACGATTTCAGAAGCGCAATTGAAAGCTACAAAAAGATATATTCGAACAATCCGTCTTCGCAATTAAAACCGGTTGCTTATACCGGAATAGGGGACTGCTATTATAATCTTGCCGAATATGATTCCGCGCTGGTTTTTTACAGTAAGATATTTACAAGTTTCCCCAACAGCCAGTATGTTTTCGATGCAATACGCGGAATACAGGACAGCTATATAATGAAAGACCAGCCGGAGAATGCTATTGCCGAAATAGACAAGTACTTAGCTGCAAACCCGAAATCGAAATTTGCAGATGAAATTTATTACAAAAAAGGGGAAGTTTATTACGGAATAGGTAATTATGAGCAGGCTGTAAATGCTTATTCTTCTTTTATAAAAGCGTATCCGCAGAGCGATCTTATACCTAATGCCCATTATTGGGTAGGGAAGAGTTACGGCATTCAGGGAAAAGCCCAGGAAGCTAAGAATAGTTTTAAAACCGTATCCGATTATTATATTACATCTGAAGTAGGGGTTGATGCATCGCTTGAACTTGCGGCTCTTTACACAGCAGAAGAGAATTTTCAAGATGCAGAAACGGTTTATAATAAGGCAATTAAAGCGCTCCCCGATTCAAGGCGGATTCCTGAAGTCATTTTTATGAAAGCAGGCATTTACCTTAAAACCAATAATATTGCAAAAGCATACGAAGCGTATAACGAGATTATTAATTACCACGATAACACGGTATTCTCGGCCAAATCGAAGATTGAACTCGGATTGCTTGAACTTGCAAGCGGAAGGCCGGAAAGCGCCGAACCTCTTTTCAGAAGCCAATCGGAAAGCAAAATTGACGATCTTGCCGCAAAAGCGCAGTATTACCTCGGAGTTGCCCTTTTTGAAGAGAATAAAACCGAGGAAGCCATTTCTGCTCTTGTAAGAATAAGATCCGTTTTTTCTATGTACGATGAATGGCTTACTAAATCCCTTATTAAACTGGGGGATTGTTATGTGCGTCTTAAAGACAAACAAAAGGCAAAAGAAATGTATCAGGCGGTATTAATCCGCCATAAGAACGATTCATATTCAACAGAAGCTAAGAACAAATTGAATAAATTATGAAGAAGATAATTTTAATTTTATTGTTTCCGCTTGTTGTATTCGCTCAGAATGAAAAACAGCAGGCTTTGGAATTACCCGATTTTATAATTACCGGAACGCGCGGAATTGATGTCCCTATTCTTCAGAAAAAGAAACCGAAATTAATTCCTGTGCTTACCGGAGATTTTTTTATGCCGGTTTTTTCTCCCGAGGAATTTGTGCCCGCCGTTCTTACAAACCCTTACGAGAAAGATGTTAAACTTTTTACTCCTGCTGAAAATCTTGAAGGAAAAGTAATTCTCGGGGTGGGAAGATATACGCTTCCTGCAGGTGAGTTCAGTTTTATTAAAAATTTATCGGGGCTTATTTTGAACCTGAATGCTATGGGCTCCAATACTACCGATTATGAGGCAAATTCAGGTTATAACAACACTGTTATTTCTCTCGGAGGGGATTATTTCCTTAAGGGGGGAGGCGATTTCTTCAACGGCACGAAATTCAGTTTCGACGGAAGATATTTCCGCAACGAATATAAGATGTTTGCTTCGGCAAATCCGCAGGATGAGAGAAATTCCACTATATTTAACGGAAGAGCCTCCATAAGCAATAATGCTTATAAATACCTGAGCTACGGTTTCTCATTTAACGCACAGCAGTTCGAATTTAATTATCTTGATACAAAAGAATCGACTATAAGCGGAGCTGCAAATCTGGAATTTAAAACTTCCGGTTTTAATGTGGCTGTTAAAATGGATTATACGAACCAGAAAATTAAAAACAACCTGTTCACAGATGATAATTATTCGATTCTAAGCTCCGATGCGGTTATTAAATTGAAACCGGGGGAAGGTATGCAGGCCGGGATGGGAATTTATATGGCAAATTACACCGATCATAATTTCCTGATGCCCAAAGCCGATCTGGAACTATCATTTAGCGGTAATCTTACTTTATTTGCCGATTTTTCTCCCGCAATTGAATTTCTCCCGTTTTCCAGAATTGTATCAATTAACAGATATACCGATTTTATTCCCTCGGTATTCCAAAAGAAGAATGCCGATATTAAAGTTTCTTTGAGGTATGAATACGGAACTTACTTTGAAATAACCGGAGGCGCCGGATTTGCATCGTATGAAAACTTCCTCTATTTTGAAGATAATATTAACAGCGGGGTTTTTACGCCGGGCGCCATAGATGCTAAAAGATATTATTCCTTTCTCAAGTTGAATTTTTATCCCGGCCCGATGGGATATTTCTATGGCGATTTCACATTTCAGAGTATAAAAGATAACAACGATATGTTTGTCCCTTACCAGCCGGCCTTGGATGCAAGTCTTGTTTACGGTTACGATTTTGAAATGGGGATTCTTCTTAAAGCAAGTTTTGATTTCCAGATGTCTGCATACGCAGACGCAGCCAATACCGATAAACTACCTTCATTTCAAAGCCTGGGTTTTTCGATAGGGTATAAGCTGCTGAAGAACCTTACAATTACTCTTAATCTCGATAATATCACAAATAACAATAATTATTTTTTCCGCGGATATAAAGAAAAACCATTTGATATTGTTGCCGGAGTTGATTATCGTTGGTAGCAATGAATAAAGAATTTTTAATAGAAAAAGTATCAAAGCTTCTCGGAGTCTCGGCTTCGGAAAAAGATTTTGCATTTCAGATTTTTCTGGAAAAAACCGGGGACGTTTTGGAAAAAGGGGAAGCTCTTAAGTACCCTTCGCTTGGATTTTTCTATGTGAAGGAAAATGATTCGGGAAGAGATGAGCAGACCGAATCGCTCGTTTATATTCCGCTTCAGAAGGAACCTTCCTCTTTCGAAGAAAAATTCTTTCTGAGTTTCGAAATAAAAAAGAAGAACAAGAATCCCGAAGATTTCGATCCATCGGTTTTCAGTTTGAGCATTGATAAATCAACTCTCCCTTTTGAAAAAGATTCCCTCCGTGCAGCCGATATTTCATATCATCTTTTGAAAAAAACCATTGAAGAAAGGGTAGAAGACCTGATATCGTCATCGGTGCATCTCGAAAATTTTAAAATACTAGATTCTTTTTTTACAGAGAACAATGCGGAAGAAGAATATGTGCTTAAAGATGAAAAAGAAAATTATGAAATTTCCCTGCCTCCTTCTTATGAAGAAATGATATTCAGCAGAATGAATCTTGAGGAGAATAAGGAAGATACGGACGCGGCAGAGCCGGAAATTCCTGAAGAAAGTTCTGTTGATGGGTTTGACTTCGATGTTATGAGAAAAGCGCTTAAAGAAGAAGAAATGGAAAACTCGTTTGTTTTAGAACCTGAAAAGGAGCTCGAAGAGTTCACTATTTTAAAAGAAGATGTTCAATACCTGTCCCCCAAAAAGAATAAGGACGAGATCGACTGGTTTTGGTCTGAAGAAATAAAAGAGGAAGATGAAGAGAAGGAAGAAAAGAAGGATATTGCCGAGCCGCTTGATATTAAGATAAGTCAGGAAGATGAGAACATTTCAGCAGATGTAATTCCCGTTGTACCTGAAGAAGATTTATTCGGTGAGTTGGAAAAGACATTAATTGTAGAAATAGAGCCGCCTGAAACGAATGAAATAAAGGCGAAAAATAATTCCATTACTGATGATTCAGCAATTCAACAGGAAATAATCATAGTTAAAAAGGAGCCGGTTATGGCTGAAGAAAAAGAAGATACTCCTATTGAAGAAGAAAACACGCTTCAAGAAGATGAAAACAGCCGAAAAAGAAACATTCTGCTTATTGGGTCGCTTGCCGTAATATTGTTAGCAGCTATTTATATTATTTTTTTTAACGGATTCGGTATTATGAGCAAAGGAGGCGCGGTTCCGAAAAGTAAACCGGAACAGGCGCAGAATTCCGTTCCCGCCCAAAAAGATTCTGTCAAGGTTACCGATAAAACAAGCGTCTCATCAGTTCCCGTTAACACAATTAAACCGGGAGAAAAGGAGAAGGCATTAAACGCTAAACCTAAAACGGAAGATAAGTACCAAAAAGTAAAGGAATCTTCCGCAGGAAGCCTTCTTAGGGAAATTTCCAATGAGAATAAAGTTGCAGGAAATATTTTTACAGACGGCAGCAAGTTCTATGTTCAGGTCTCATCTTGGAAGAATCTTATTAAAGCCGAACAGGAGACTAAACGCCTTAAGGCAAAAGGGCTCGATGCTTTTATTGTAAAAGCATACATTGAACAATTTAAAGGAACCTGGTACAGGGTGCGTGTGGGTTCTTTTAAAACAAAGGAAGAAGCGGAAACTTTCAGCAGGAAAAATCTATAGTTAATACGTAAATACTATTAAATACGTAAAGCAAAAGCAGCTTTAACGGCTGCTTTTGCTATTTTAAATCTTAATTCATTTCTTCTTTATTTTCTGATGAAACCGGTTTCTCTTCAAAATAGTAAACTTTATAAAAGAAAAATTCTACAATTAAAAGCAGCGTCAGGGATATTGCGTCCCTGTCGTAATAAATGCCAAGCCCTTTCTTATCTATAAATATCTGTGTTACCGATGAAGCGACAGCCCATCCGACAGTGAACAAAAGAGTAATAAGGGCTATGTTTATAAAAGAGGACTGAAGGGATTCATCCTGCCATTTCTTTGTGAAGATATAAAGCATAAAAATAAAATGAAGAAAGAATATAAAAGCATTTATCATAGTTCAATTCTGATTGTTATAAGTTTTATTTTTATTCGAATTAAGAATCTTTGCGCCTATTAACCCTCCTATTCCTCCGAAAATCGAATTAATAAACAACTGATCGATAGTAAAAGAAAAAGTATAGAAGAATGAAAAGCCATGTTTTACAATATCGTTTTTCGCCTGAATGAGTATATCGGACATCTGTTTTTTCAGCTGGGCGTCAAGCGGAAATTCCTCCAGAGTCTTTACAAAATCGGTTACGTACATCGAAAAATTATTACTTTTGAAGAACAGAGTAAGCATAATATCAATGCCGCTTCCTATTAAAGCCGCAAAGATGCCGGTAAGGAACCCGAAAAAAAGCCCTTTGGAATATCGGATATACTCATAATTGTTGTTTGCTTTCTGGTCGAGAAGAAGGGAATAAAAAGATGCCATAGGAAGCAGGATGCAGCAGCTGAAATTGCCGATAATAGGCACATTTTGAATGACGCCGACCGCAAAGCCGCATATTACAGGAGCAAGGTATTTTTTCACTTGGTTTTATCTCTTAATTCGGTAATTAAATCCAATAATGCGTTGTAAAAATATAAAAAAGAAACTACACCAAAAAGGAATCCTGTAAAAAATGCTCCGGTTTTAGTATAATTATATATCTTTAATGATGTGCAGATTACGTCAAAAACCATCGGAAATGCCGATAAAAATAAATAGCGGTTTAGTACGTTTACATTCCGGGGGATAAACAGAATGCCTCCTGAAGCTGCAAGAGCGCCAAGATATATTCCGGCGCATCGGGAACAAACAAGGGATGAATAAATTCCCGATGTGATCAGTTTTGCCCCTTCCTGATGGCAGACAAATGAATATCCGGTTTTAAGAAAGGGAATTAAATAAATTAATTTTTCTGAAAGCGGGAACAGAAATTCAGAAAAAAAACCCGCGCACCAGAAAAGAATAATCAAAAAAAGGCCTATTTTAATTATTCTGTTCAAGAGGAGCGTATGAATATATATAAATTGATTCTTCAGTAAGAATATAAGCGTGTCCGCCGCAGATTATTGCGTCAGAAATCGGTTTGTCCAGATCAAATATTATTTTTGACCACTCCAATATACCTTTCTGCATATTATTGATCTGGGCGTACATAATATATTTATTGTATGCAAGGACAATAATATCATTCATTATGCTCAGGTTGTTAGGTTTTTCTTCAAGATTCACAATCGCCGCGCCGTTGCCGAACTGATCATACTCAATTATTCTTTTTTCATCGAGAAGGTAAACGACGCTTTCGTTATCAATTGCAAGTTTGGCGGGGTTAACCGCCCCGTACTTGCCATATTCATAACTGCCGAATGAATTTACAAAATCCCAATTTGAGTTGAATCTTAGAATTTGCTTATTATCAGAATCTGTAATGTATAAATCGCCGAAAGGGGAGCTTTGAGCAGAGACAGGGTACTTGAAAACGCTTTTGGCGGTAGTAAAATTCTTTGGATCAAGTGAAAATAAAAAATTCAGGTCTTTGTCATACACCTGAACTCTGTTATTATTTCTATCGGCAACAAAAATTTTAAGCATTGTTACGCAAATATCGGCAGGATCGTCAAAGGTATAATCATCCCATCCAGTTCCTCCAATTTTTTTAATAACTGTTCCGGCCGAATCAAGTTTAAGCAATTCACTCCCTTCTTTGTCAATTACAAAAAATGTCCCGGCTTTATTAAAAGAGAAATCGGATGCTTTTTGAAAATGCCCTAAAATTCCCGTTTGGACAGGGATTTGCGCCTGTAAAAGGGACTGAAAGAGAAATAAAAGAATTATTCCTGTAATTATAGCTGCTTTGCTTTTTCTGTTATTCATTGAAATGACTGATAATAGTTTTTACAAAAATAAAAAATTACTTGACATAAATACAGCAGAGTGATAATTTTCAATAGAATAAGCTATGTAAGAGAGCTTATTATGCATCGAAAAGCCCTATGGGCGGTTTTATTTATTCTCCTTCTTACCTTTTGCAAATCCGGACAAAATGATGACATAACGAATAATGATCTTGGAGCAGGCTCGTATATTTCAGTTTTGCTCCCGAATGGCGGGGAGGAGTTGATCGAAGGAAGTTCCTATGAAATTAAATGGAAAGGGGACTACTCTAATTCTGTTAATATACGTTATACAACCGATAATGGAAATTTGTGGTATGTTTTAGCTGAAAGTATTCAGAATTCGGGGACATATTTTTGGAATCCGGTTCCCGGAAAAATATCCAATCAATGCAGGGTAAAAATATCGGCTTTTGATGAAAGCATTTCGGATGAAAGCAATTCTTCTTTCAGTATAATAAGGAGCAGAGAGCAGAGCCTTTTTCTTTTATCCCCCGAAGGAGGCGAAAACTGGGAAGCCGGTGCAAAATGCACTATTCTTTGGCAGAGTTCAGGCATAGATTCGGTTAATATTTATTTCTCATCCGATGCCGGAAGCAATTGGAACCTTATTGCAGTGGATAAGGTGAACAGCGGTTCTTATGAATGGAACCCGGTGACGGCAGAGGCAACCGGAAAAGCAAAAATTAAAATAGCCGATGCAAAAGATAATTACCCGGCTGATGAAAGCAGCGCTGTTTTTAATATTCTTCCAGAGCCAAAAATTAACATTATTTCCCCTGTTGGCGGGGAAATATGGGTGGCAGGCTCCGACAGGGAAATTTTATGGGAATCGGAAAATGTTCCGAATGTCAGATTAGAATATACTGTCAACAGTGGAGGGGACTGGCATATGATTACTGAGGCGGCAGGAAATGCAGGATACTATTTATGGACTAATATTCCTTCATATAATTCCTCAATTTGCAAAATAAGGGTTGCCGATTCTGAAGACGGGTGGCCTTCTGCCGAATCTTCGGGGTTTTTTACGCTAAAAAGTTTTGCTGATAAGAAAATACTTGTTCAATTTCCTATCGGGGGCAGTTCATTTTTTCAGGGGGATTCAATCTGTATTAAATGGACTTCTGAATATATACAGTATGTAACAATTGAATATACTTATGACAGCGGCATTACGTGGCTTTCGATTGCTGATTTAATTACTGCCGATAAAGGTGAATTTATCTGGATTGCTCCCAATGTCGTTTCAAATAAATGCAGAATAAGAATTAAGGATGCTCAGGATAGCTCTGTATGTGATGAAAGCGATGCGCTCTTCTCTATTAAAAAACCGCAATATATTAATGTAATTTATCCTAACGGAGGTGAAGTTTTCTATATGGGGGATAGCATTACCGTTCAATGGAATTCATCGGGAATTGAGAATGTTAAAATACAATTTTCAACGGAAGGCAGCGGGCAGGGGAGAATTTGGAGAGATGCTGTAACGAGCGCACCCAGCGTATTTTGCTGCAAAATTGTTTTTACTGAACCTTCCAATGAATATCTTTTAAGGATTTCCGATTCATCGGATGATTCCCCGGCGGACGAGTCGGATTCAGTCTTTAAAGTAATAACACGGAACCTGAATAAAGCCGATAACAGAAAAGTTCATCAGGTAAAGGATGAATAAAAGGCAGTGTTATAGTGAAAATATCATTTTATAAGGTAGAAATTGCAATGCAGAGCGCCTGTTCAAAGGCAGGCATCATTATATTCAGCCCGTCAATCATTCAATTCTGCCGCGGGGAACATTCGGATGCTCTTCCTCACTTTAAAAAAAGAGTATTTTACTCGATAATGATAATGGAACAGAAGAAAATTGCAATAATAAAGTTGAGTTGTATCACTTGCGAGACCGATTTTTTTATTAGTTTTGTAATACAGCGTTATGACATATGTTGTACAAGGGTAACAAATATCTTGACATAGATACAAAATAGTAATTAACTTTGAATAATAATAGTGCCATATAATAGAGGTTATTATGAAACGCGCCGCTCTAAGTTTATTAATTATAATTTTTGTTTTCGTTTCGTGTAAACTTAAGGATACGGAAAGCTCAAATTCCGTCGATCCTTCAGGCACAACAATGACAGTAGACGCCCCGAACGGAGGGGAATCGATTGAAGAAGGTTCTTCTTACAGCATTGAATGGACAAGCGATTCGGAAGCGCTTATTAACATTCATTATACTTCCGATAACGGAAGTACCTGGACTCTGGTTGCAGATAGTATTTCAAATACCGGGGTTTATGAATGGTTCCCTGTACCGAGCGTTATTTCTACTCAATGCAAAGTAAGAGTTTCTTCGGTTGACGGGGTTGTAGCCGATGTAAGCGACGCGGCATTCAGCATTACAAGAAGCGATAATCAGAGCCTGACGCTTAAAACGCCGAGCGGCGGTGAAGAATGGGAAGCCGGCACTCAAAAACAGATTATTTGGTACAGTACCGGAATTGATTCCGTTAAACTGGAATATACCACCGATAACGGCAACCACTGGATTACAATTGCTGTCGATAATAAAAATACAGGCGTGTATTACTGGAACCCTGTTCCCAACACTCCTTCTTCTCTTGCTAAAATAAGAATTTCTGATGCTTACGATAGCGTTCCAGAGGTTGAAAGCGAGGATACTTTTTATATCCTTCCTGAACCTGCGCTTTCTGTTACTGCTCCGGCAGGGGGAGAAAGCTGGGCATCAGGTTCCGATCAGACAATTAAATGGGTTTCCGAGAATATCAGCAATGTTAAAATTCAATATACTACAAACGGCGGCGATAACTGGACTACTATTGTCGAATCCACTCCGAGTATCGGCTATTATACTTGGAAAGATATTCCCGACCTTAACTCCGCCCTTTGCAAAATTAAAATTATGGATGCAAACGATGGACAGCCTTATGCTGTTTCTTCAAATAATTTTACCATTACCAATCAGGTCGTTAAATCGATGACCGTTACTTCTCCGAATGGCGGAGAGGAATATGAATCGGGCACCGGTCAGACCATTAAATGGACTGCCACTAATGTCCAGTATGTTAATATTGAGCTTACTGTGGACGGTTCTACATGGACTACTATTGCAAGCAATGTGGCAAGCACCGGAACTTACAGCTGGACTGTGCCGACAGGCAATTCAGCTTTATGCAGAGTAAGGGTTTCCGACGCTACCGATAGTTCGGTAATTGATGCAAGCGACGCAGTATTTACAATTGCGCCCGAACCTTCAATTGTTGTTACTTACCCGAACGGCGGCGAAAGCATTAGAGCCGGGGAAACGGTTACAATACAATGGACTTCCGTAGGCGTTGAATATGTTAAAATTCAATACACGACTGTTAACGGCGTTGATGATATTTACTGGAACGATCTTGTTCCTAAAGCCGCAAGCAGCGGCTCTTACGAAGCATCCTTTACGGTCGCTTCCGCCGAATATAAAATAAGGGTTATGGAATATGAGAACGGTTCGCCGCGCGATGAAAGCGACGGCACCTTTACCGTATTGCCGAAGTCATCCATTTCTATTTCCACTCCTAACGGAGGGGAGCACCTTCTTGCAGGGCAGACTTATGAACTGAGGTGGACATCGGTTAATATATCCAAGGTTAAAATTGAATATACTCTCGATGGTGAATATTCATGGAATACCGCCGCTGTCGATATTGCAAACACCGGTTCTTATCTCTGGACAGTTCCTTCAATTACAAGTTCTTATTCCGATCTGTGTAAAATCAGAATATCGGAATATGATTCCTCCAATCCTACTCAGGAAGGGGTTTCCGATATGTCCGATGAAGTATTCTCAATTCATAACGGGAAATTCCTTAGGCTCGTTACCCCGGATGGAGGCGAGGTCTTTACAATCGGCGAGGAAAACAGGATTGAATGGATAAGCACAGGCATTGAATATGTAAATATTGAATATACTGTGAACGGAGGCGTTAGTTGGACGACTATTGTAAGCAATTGTTCCTCTACAGGAGCTTATATGTGGACTCCGCCAAACACGGTTTCGGCAAATGCGCTTATTCGAATAACCGATTCTTCTGATTCAACAATTAAGGATGTCAGCAGTTCATTCTTTAAATTAGAATAATTAAAGTTTCAGAGATGGTATTTTTAAGCCGCCTTATCAGTATAGGGCGGCTTTTTTATTATTTTCTAAATAAATTCTCCATTTTGCCGATAATAATGCAGGAGTGTTCATTCAATGGAGTAGAAATGAAATACATCGAAGAGATTCAAGGGGATATTGTAGTAGTTAAAGTTCTGCATACGGAGGCGACTTTAAAATATGCTATGGAATTTAGAAACTATCTTTTAAATCTTATTGCGCTTGGACATAGTAAGATTGTTGTAGATTTAACCTTAACTACTTTTATGGATTCCACTTTTCTCGGGGCTCTCGTCTTTACTCTTAAAAAATCTGTTGCCGCTGGGGGAGGTTTAAGAATTGTTAGGAATAAGATTGATTCTCCCGTATGGACTATGTTTGAAATTACCGATATGATTAAAGTTTTCAAAATATTCGAAGAGCCGGTTCAAGCGCTGGAAAGTTTTAGCGGCTGAAAA
>Ga0153915_10000904_pt1 | contig 27541 bp, 25 predicted proteins | sample Opewatmetagenome_2_FD_107003 | JGI IMG/M metagenome (GOLD analysis project Ga0153915, IMG submission 107003) | Freshwater wetland microbial communities from Ohio, USA - Open water 3 Core 3 Depth 3 metaG | ecosystem: Environmental > Aquatic > Freshwater > Wetlands | place: USA: Ohio, Lake Erie...
CTCCCATGAACGCACTGTGAAAGTCCCACGGGAATTTGTCCCTATAGACAGTAAGCTCCTGAAATGGTAAGTGATGGGAAACATGTACAACCTGAGTCACATGTTTGGGCAGCGTCTTCAAGTCATACTCCAGTTTTTCATTGAGCAGAGATGTTGCTTCTGCATCTGTGAAGGTCCAGTCAATCTTGAAGACATCATACCAGACTGCTCCACGAAACTCTTTCTGTTCATAGTTCTCTATCGGGATGTTTAGCTCCTCTCGCCTGAAAGAGTAATCATACCACCCCATGCTGCCCACAAATGCTGTATTCTCTTGAATATAGGGTGAATCAGGAAGATGAATGAATCCTTTCTCCCTGCAAATCCCTCCAATACTGTGGGAGTATTTCTCAAGAGATCCAGGCCCTCCCGCATCTTCAAACCAGATGTCGTGATTTCCTGCAACGTAGAGGTTGGTGCAGTCACTTGTATGTAGTGCTTCCAACGAATCACCTAGGACACTCAGATGGTCACTGATATCTCCTGCAATGATGAAGACATCAGGCTGTATTTCCTGTACTCTCTGTCTGATGCTCTCCAGAAGTTCGTTATCACTGCCATCTGGAAGGACATGGAGATCAGAAATAGCTGCTATCTTCAAGTTATATCCCGCGCAATTCGTTGTCTATGAGGGGACTCTCACGCATTTTAAAGAATTAGCTCTGACTGCTGTACCCAATTATCTATATTGTATAATGGTGGGTCGAGATATCATATTAACTCAAGAATGGGATAGTAATGGCTTACCGTATTGCTGCAATTGCACCTACTGATGTTGATCTCTCACGCGTAAAGACTGTGACAGATCAAGCTCAGATTACAGATACATATGCATTGTATCTAGATGATGAGAGTCATTCTTTCGACGGCGCCGCCGATAAGATAGTCTTCCCAACCAATGAGGCGGAACTCGCATTGCTGATGAAGAATGCCTATGATTCTGGTACACCTGTGACCATTCAAGGGGGAAGGACAGGTCTCACAGGTGCAGCTGTTCCTCTGGGCGGAATTGCTCTCAATCTCGAGAAGATGAACCGACTTCTCTATATGAATTACTCAGAGAGTAGTGATCTATACTCAATTGGGGCTGAAGCCGGTGTGACATTGGAAGACCTTGCCCGAGCGGTTTCTACCAAGAGCCTCAGTGCACTGGAAGGAGTTGGCACCCCTGAAAAACAGGCAGCTCTCGCTCGATTCATGCGTGAGTCTGCTGACTTCACCTTTCCTGTAGACCCCACTGAGATGAGCGCTTGGCTTGGCGGCATCGTTGCATGTAACGCATCAGGTGCTAGGACATTCAAGTATGGCGCGGTCAGGAACTGGGTCATGAGGATTCGGGTTGTTCTGTCGAATGGTGATATTCTTGACATCCGTCGGGGTGAGGTTCAGGCAAGAAAGGGCAAGTTCGTCATAGCTCATAGTGATGGCAGTGAGGTTAAAGTCACAGTTCCATCCTACAGAATGCCTAACACTAAGAACGCTGCTGGATTATTTGCAGAGCCAAATATGGACCTCATTGACCTCTTTGTCGGGTCCGAGGGTATCCTCGGAGTGATAACTGAGGTTGAGCTAGGACTCACCAAGATGCCAGAGAACATAATGACCGTGATGGCTTTCTTTCCAAGTGAAGATGATGCTGTCAATTTCGTATATGACGCTCGTGCTCCAGAAGCAACCATAAGAATGGATTTTCTCGAGTATTTTGATCCAAACGCAATCAAGATGATAAAGGAGAAAGCAAGTTCTGCTGGGATCAAGGTCCCAGCCATGGGCGCTGATACACAGGCGATTGTCTTCTTTGAGTTCTCTTACAACGAAGCTCAAATGGAAGAGATGATTATGGCACTTGAGGAGATGCTCAACAAACACAATTCTTCCTCAGAGTCCAGTTGGGCAGGTCTTGATCGGTCGGAACTGGAAAAGATGAAAGCTGTTCGTCACTTTGTTCCAGAAACTATCAACGCACTCATTGCCCAGCGTAAGGCCGAGTACCATGAGGTTCACAAGATTGGTACAGACATGGCAGTACCTGATGAGGCTCTGCGAGACTACTTGAAGTTCTATCGCACGACCTTAGAGAAACAGGGCATGGACTTCGTTGTGTTCGGTCACATCGGGAATAACCATCTACATGTGAATATGATTCCTCGCAATAACGAAGAGGTTGAGCAAGGTATGAACAACTACATGCTCTTTGCCAAGAGAGCTGTAGAGCTTGGAGGCACTGTGGCTGCCGAACACGGAATTGGCAAACTCAAACGTGCTTTCCTTGAAGTCATGTACGGCAAGCAAGGTATCTCTGAGATGCAGGCTGTGAAGAGGGCTCTTGATCCAAAGTGGATTCTCAACAGAGGCAATATGATTCCTACGCCTGCAGAGATGGAATGAATCACTCTACAAAGTGGTCATGTGCAATGGCCTCTGCCCGTTTCATCTTCTCATACAAATCGGGTTCTTCTTCACGCAATCTCCGTATATTGCGAACTCCTAGTTTGTCCCAGTAATCTCTCGCTGCCTCATCAAATGATAGTGCTTTCTCATTATGACACTTGACCATGCTCTCTTGTATCCCTATGACCAGCCCGTCAAGTGTACTTTTTCTGATTTTGACTCTAGCCCAGAAATCACACATCTTGCCTCTGCAAGGTCCTTTGACCATCACACAGAAGGCCATACAAATTCCACTCTTGTTTTCACTTCAGCCTATGTTTTAGTGATTGTGAATGTCTATGGCACGAAGTCAAGGCTACTTGAATTCAACTTCTACGAGATGAGCACTACAGCTGATGCACGGGTCATAGGAACGAGCAATCTTCTCGAACTCCAGTTCGATGTTCTCCTTCTGTTTCCTTGCAAGCATGGTCTGCCCGCCAGTACGTATGAACTCTTCAAGGTCATCCAGGAACATGGCTGTGGGTGTAATGAAGTCAGCTGCAGTTGTTTTTCCATCCTTGATCTTGTAGTGATGGATGAGTGTCCCTCGGGGTGCCTCCACCGCACCTGTGCCGGCACCAGTTTCTTGGGTTGGCAGTGCAACCTTTGGAGGTTCACTCGCTAGGAGCTTGTCGACAACCTCTATGACACCCTCGAGCGAGAACACTTGCTCAATTGCCTGAGCAAAGTTGTTGTATATAGGATTTCGATGCCAACGTTCGTTGTATAGCTTGTCGTATGCTTTCTTGGCTTCTCCCTTGAAACGTTCGCCCAAGAGGAGCACTCTTGCGATGGCACCCACGGTGAAAGGTTTGCCATTATAGGCACTTCGTTTTGCAAAGCTGTGCCCAACGACGTGTTCCTTGATGACACTCTTGTAGTCCTCAGCGGGATGCTCTTTGCCGTCGGATGTGAGGAATGAATCACCGTAGTAGTCATATCCGTCATGCAGTGGTTTGCAGCAGAGGAATTGGGTTTCCCTCTCCATATGGTCAGGGACATCAAGTGTTGCAAGTAGGTCAATAGTTTCAATGGCAAAGGGCAATAGCTCTAGGGCCTCTTCCTTCAGTTGTATGAGTTCCTCCCTGCTGGGCAACCTACCAAAGCCACCTAGGATTGGGTTTTCGCCATGAATCATCCTGCCTCCCATCAGGCGCATAATCTTGTTCCCGAACTTCTTCAGCTTCAGGGCTTTCACAACAGTTTCGCCGTGTTTCTCTGCCATGGCAACGGCATTATTGTATCCTAGGAAATCAGGAAGCGCGAGGAAGTAAATGTGCAGACTGTGACTCTCAAGGAACTCTCCATGGTGCATCAGATGTCGATATTCCTGTGTTGCCTGAGGTACCTTGACACCCAATGCCTTTTCGAGGCCTCTGAGTGCCGCGTACTTATGGGAGAGGTTACAGATGGCACATATCCTGGGGACGATACTCAAGTCCTCCTCTGGAGTCTTGCCAACAACTAGAGTTTCAAAGAGTCTAGGCCCTTCAAGTATTCGGACCTCGACCTTGCTGATTTTATTGTCCTGTATCTCTACCTTGATTCCTCCGTGGCCTTCAACTCTAGCTAATGGTTCAATCGAAATATCTTGTTTACCTGGCATCTCTTCTTCCTCCATCATCAGATTTTCTCGATGTACTTGAGAATCTTGTGTCCTCCATAGTTGCGGATACGTCGAATGATATCCTTCTTTGTCATTCCAAAGCTCTCCAAGAGCTTCACATGTTCGGTGAAGTTAGCATCATCACTTGGACCCCAACAGCCCACGCAGGGAAGATTGTGGTTTGGACATGCCGATCCGCATCCGCCTAAGGTCAGAGGGCCCAGGCAGAATCGCTTGTCTATCAATAGGCATCGGTTTTCGTTAAGTTTACACTCATGGCATACGGGGTGTGGGTATGGCTCAGGGATTGCACCGTGAACCAATCTTGAAATGAGCGGGAATGCCTGCTTGGCATCTATTGAACAGCCGGGCAGGTAGTAATCCACTGTCACATATGCATCAAGAGGCTTTGCTTCGAGTGGCTCACTAACGAACTGGGCGTTTCCATAGACCTGCTCAAGACGTTTCTCGTACTTAGTATCTCCTGCATACATTGCCTGAGGTCCGCCGTTGACAGCGCAGTTGCCTATTGCAACAAGGATCTTTGCCCGCTTTCTGATATCCAGAAGGTGTTCCTTCTCCTCCTCCGTGCTAATACTCCCTTCCACAAATGCAACATCGAGCGCTTCTTCAATTGGTTTGCTTGATGCCATCACAAATGAATGGATGTTCACTGCTCTGAAGAGGTTCAAGAGCTCGTCCTCAGTGTGTATAAGCAAGAGCTGGTCTCCTGCGCATCCGGTAAATCCATACACTCCCACTCTCGGTTTCGGACCAACGAGGGCCTTTTGCTTCCAAGCCATCTTAGATCAACTCCCTGAAGTGCAATGTGTCCCAGTACGTGAACACGGGTCCATCGATACAAGTGTACAGGTTTTCAAGTACGCAGTGTCCACACTTTCCAATCCCACACTTCATACGTCGTTCTAAAGTCATCTGAATCTGGTTCTTTGGTATCTTGAGCTTTAGCAGTTCTTGAATCACGAACTTGTACATCACTGGCGGACCACAGATGACAGCATTGGTCTTCAGAGGGTCAAGTTCTGGCAGGTCCTTGAAGAGTGCAGTGACCATCCCAGTGTGATGAGCCCAGTCCTTTTCGTCACCGACCTTCTCGACTGCATATAGACATTCGATGTCTCGTCTCTTGGCTAGCTGCAAGAATTCCTCTTTGAAAAGCATCATATCCGGTGACCTCGCGCCATACAGGAAGAAGAAGCGATCGAAATCATCACGATTGTCCAACACATAGTATAGGATTGAGCGCAGAGGCATCACACCTAGTCCACCTGCGACCATGACGATGTCTTTGTGTTTCATCTGGTCTATCTTGAAACAATTCCCGTAGGGCCCTCTCATGAAAATTACGTCGTTGTCTACTTTCTGATACAGTGCTTCAGTGACTTTGCCAACCTTGCGTATGCCTAATTCGAGAATGCCTGGACGGCTTGGCGTTGATGCGATACAGAACGGTGCTTCGCCGACGCCTGGTAATGACAGCATAATGAACTGCCCTGGCATGTATTGAAAAGACATAGCTCTCTGCATGTCTATGTGCCTAATCTGGAAGAATCTGTGGTCCTTGATTAGGTCACGCTGATGGACGATTCTTACAGGTTCGGGTATGAATGGATTTTGATACGTTTCAGAAGCGGTCATTGCTTCGGCACCTCCCTGGTTGTCAAAGCAGTCGACACAGTGATGACATTTATATCAACAGGACATGTTTCCACACACCGTCCGCAGCCAACGCAGCCAGGACGGCCGTATTCATGTCCGAATGACTTGAGTTTATGAGTATACCATAGTTTTAATCGGTCTTGTCGAGTTCCACGGAAGTTGTGGCCTCCAGCGACCAAGCTGTAGTCCACGAACATACAGCTGTCCCACATTCGGTTTCGCTTGCCCTTTGCCTCGTTGGTGACATCAAACACATCGGTGACAGTATAGCAATTGCATGTTGGGCAGACCATCGTGCATTGCCCGCACGATAAGCATTTGCCCGCGAAGTAGTTCCAAATCTCGCTGTTGTAGCTCAGTTCCATGAGGTCTGGCATGTTATTGAAATCGATTTTCTGTTCGAATTTCGCGTTTCGTTTCTCTCGCCACTCAACATACCTATCAATGTCTTCGTGGCTCACATTCTCTTCAAAGAACTCCTCCCGTTCGCGTATCATGTCATAGCCTCGACTTGAGCCTACCCAAACAAGGTAGAACTCCTCCAAGTTGACGAAGAAAAGGTCAAAGCCCTCCTCAATCATGTCCGTATCAGTACTCTTGCACAAAGAGGACTTACTTGGCATGCATGAGAAACCAATGATAGAAGAATTCTCTCTAAGTCCTGTGTAGTAGGGATCTGCTGGTTTTCCCATGAAAATTTCATCCAGTCTGAGCAGCCCATGTATGTCGCATGGATGGACTCCGATGATGACTCTTCTCTCGATGACCGAGTAGTCCGGACTAAAGCCTCTCTCATCGAACTGAAGCATCGTGAACTTCATGGGATGAAACAGCTTCTTCAGTGGAATCATTGGGACCTCATCGGAAATCTCTAGGTCTGAGATCTTCTCCAGCTTTTCAAACCTGAGCACTCCGTTTCTTCTAACCGGCCCATAAAGAGAACCAAACTTCTCAAGGCTCTCAAGGAACACATCCAAGAATTTTGACTGCATCTTCATTATGCGCATGTGCGGCACCTTGCCCAGCGTAGACCTGTGTATTGGCCCGTTGCGAATGCTACTGAGTTAAGACTTTTTCCCTAAACACGCATATTTATCTGATGTGATAGTGAGGTGGCGAAGAAAACCCGAAGTCAGTTTCTACTATCCTCTCGAGAATCCTGCCATGCTGCAGATTAGAGCACAGTTCACAATATTCTCCTTCTTCATCTCTTCACAACTTTCGTTCGAGTAGTTTCCACGACATAGCAGAATACTAGCTATCCAATTACCATGCTCATTGCAGCGCTGAAGGGGGTATCCACGAACCTTGATGGTAGGTGACAAATCACCGTGCCGCTATCGCTCCAATCATGAGAACAACTCTCTGATTGTCTATTGCCGATGCGTTCCTTATTGAATCGACCAGCTTATTACAATCCCTTACGATGCTACACCTTGACTAGGCAATGCCATTTACGCCATATCATTTTGGATTTGGATTCTTTCTAGGCATTATTTTCTTTCCCTTCATTGATTTTACAGTGGTCATGATTGCTAGCGTTGTTTTGGACCTTGAACCATTGACCATAATCATTCTGGACCTGCCGCTCCCCCTTCACGGGTTCTTTCACACATACCTTGGCGCGACTATTATCAGTCTGCTATTGACAGTCTGCATTTGGCCCCTGCGACGATATTTGAGCAGGATAGCATCTATTCTTCGTCTGCATCAACAATCATCGTTTCGTCATATTCTGCCGGCCAGCCTGATAGGCACATATTCTCATGTGTTTCTTGACTCTATCCTCTATGCTGAAATGAATCCGCTCTATCCATTATTGGGAAATCCATTCCTGAATCTAGTCTGGAGTATCTCGATCTACGATTTCTGCGTTGTATTCGGACTTCTAGGATTTGTATTGTATATAGTCCGTTTCTATCGCTCCCTCTCCTCCCCTACAGAAAAAGAAACTCAAACCAGTCCATTTGACTAACGCGCTTGGCAGAGGGGTTTCGTTTCCGCTTACAGACAGACTGCCTTTGAGTTGATGTTTCTTATGCAAATCTTTTGATGGCTCAAGAAGCAATCAGGACCAAGATGGTCTGCGTCTTTTCATTTCCTCTTTCCACTAATTGATTAGTGTTTCCGCAACAGAATTCATATGGCATACGCCACATTCGGAACTGGCTGCTTCTGGTGTACTGAGGCTGTATTCCAACAGCTGAAAGGTGTGACCAATGTCGTATCGGGTTATTCAGGTGGTCACGTGGAGAATCCGTCCTACGAACAAGTTTCAACAGGAAAGACTGGTCATGCAGAGGTCTGCCAGATCGAGTTCAATCCTGACAAGATATCCTTTGAAGAGCTTCTTGAGGTCTTCTTCAGGACCCACGACCCCACAACACTAAACCGCCAAGGCAATGATATTGGCACTCAATATCGGTCAGTCATCTTCTATCACAGTGAAGAGCAGAGGGAAATTGCTGAGCGAGTAAAACATGATCTTGAAACTGGCAAGACATTCAAGGACCCCATTGTGACTGAAATCGCTGCGTTCAGCAGATTCTACCCTGCTGAGAGCTATCACCGGAACTACTTCAGAAACAATCCCAATCTGGCATACTGCAGGTACGTCATTGCACCAAAAGTGCAGAAGTTCGAGAAAGTCTTCAAGTTGAAGCTTGAAAGATAGAGCGCATAGCCAGTTTCAAAAACCACCCCATCTAACTTTCTCGTATTACGTTGCTTAATCCTAAATGCCGCCTTTTGCTTGCTGGCAGAGATATGTGCTCCCCACTTAATGTGATTGAGATGTTGGAGTTATATTACATCAGAATTGTACTAGCATTTTAGGATGTAATCACGCGCTCTTGAACATGATTCAAAATATATAGGGAGGAAGACGCAGTGTCAACCATATATTCAAACGGCAGAGGAGGAAGTGTATGCGAAAACTGATTTTTTCGATGAACATCTCGCTTGACGGCTATGCCGATCACACAGTGGCAATCGCCGATGATGAATTGCATGAGTTTGCCAGTGATCTGCTAGATTCCGTAGACATCATTTTGTTCGGGCGCGTGACTTATCAGCTCATGGAGAGCTACTGGCCCAAAGCTCGCAAGGATCCAGGAGCCACAAAGAGCATGATTGAATTTGCCGACAAGATTAACGCCAAGCCCAAGATTGTGTTCTCGCGAACTCTTCAGAAAGCCGAGTGGAACAATACGAGGTTAGTGAAAGATAATATTGTTGAAGAAGTTGTAAAGTTGAAACGGCAGCGCGGCAAGAATCTGTCGATAGGCGGGATAGGTATGTGCCAAGAGTTTATGAAACTCGGTCTGATTGATGAATACTGGCTCTTGGTTCAACCGGTTATCATCGGCAAGGGTAGACGCCTGTTTGAGAGTCTGCGGAATAGAATCAGTCTTAAACTGGTCGACACAAAGACGTTTAACTCAGGTGTGGTCGTGCTTCATTATCGGGCTGACAAAGAATAACACGGAAAGCAGTCTGAGTCATCAGAAGGTCTTTTCCATGCATATTATCGGGTCGATAGGGCAAAAAGAGAATTCGTTACATCTCGCTCACGGATTAAGGCATATCCATTGCCCCGATTCCGACATCACGCAAGAGTCTGACTGTCCAAGGCTTACTGTTTCTGGCTGAGACAACACAGCTATCGCATTAGAATGAGCGAGTAGAGAGCCCTCTCAAAGAGGCTCATCTGCATCTCGACAGAATATGTGTAGACTATACGGACCACAAACGGACCTTCTGCATTGATCTCTATCACAGTCGTTGCGTGTTCTGCGTTGTAGTTGTATCCTGCACTCATCGCCTGAATTGATGCAACCAGAACGCTCTCAGTAGACATCCAGGTACCATTCTGGTACAGGAATCGAATCTCTGCAGTCCTATTGCAGAATACACTGACCCAAGTCACCTTTGGCCCACCAAATCCGACTTCAACATGGTCCTGGTCGTCAGAAATATAATATGCAGTCCTAGTTGCATCGACTACCTGAGTGAAAGGGATGGAACAGAATACAGCTACGATGAGAATGCCAACGACCAAGTAGAACTCCGGTGCAAGACGGGTCAGATTGGTCCGCCTCCTTGATTGCACTTTCATCATCTCGTCACGTAATGCTCTATTATACATCGCATTTTACGTATTTAGTCTTTGAGAATTGTGATTTGTTGGTAGAAACTACTGAATCGTGGCTCTGGCCGACCACAGTGGATGGGTCTCTAACAAGAGCGAGAGTGGGGACAGGTCCCCACAATCTTGTTCTACGTTCCTTCCTTGTAGGCTCTAGCGTAGACCTCCTGTTCAGGAGTCCACTTGTCAATCTTGGTGCCCAAGGTTCCAAACGTTACAGCAGCCACTTCTCTGCAAAACCCATTGGATTTAGGTTTCTGTTTTGATCGGGGCAGGTAAATGGCTTCATCGTCATGAAGAGGCGTGAATGAAAAGAATGAGGGACTCGCCATTGGAAAGATAGATAGGGCAGTTGGATGCAGGTATCTCAGAGGTTAGTTGGAGGAAACGAGTAATGAGCCAGATACCATACAGTGGAGAGAAGACTGCCAAGATTGGGCCTGTTGAGGTCGCCTATGACACGTTCGGAAATCCAATATCCCCGCCTATGCTTCTGATCATGGGACTAGGTGCGCAAATGATCCGGTGGGATGAGGCGTTCTGCAAGGCGCTTGCCGCACAGGGTCACTGGGTCATCCGCTTCGATAATCGTGACGTGGGGCTATCAACGAAGTTTGATCAAGCAGGCATTCCTGATATCATGTCGCTAATACAGGGAGAGAAGGTCGATGTGCCCTACAAATTGAAAGACATGGCCGCTGATGCAGTGGGCCTGCTAGACGTGCTTGGAATCAAATCGGCCGATGTTGTAGGTGTTTCAATGGGGGGAATGATTGCTCAGACTATGGCTATTCATTATCCTAAACGAGTGAGAACATTGACATCAATCATGTCTTCGACGGGCAACCCTAGTCTTCCACAGACACGCCCGGAGGCGATGGAGGTTCTGTTTGCACCCGCTGCTACAAATCGGAAGGACTACATCACCAGTGAGCTGGAAGCCGCGAAGGTACTTCATGGACCAAAATACCCCTTGAATGAAGAGTATGTCCGCAACTACTCAGAACGATCCTATGACAGATGCTATCATCCACAGGGATTTCCAAGGCAATTGGCAGCCATTCTTGGTTCTGGGAGCCGAAGTGAAGCTTTAGCTAAAGTGAAGATTCCAACCCTTGTGATTCACGGGAGCGCGGATCCGTTGGTGCCTGTTGAAGGTGGAAAGGACACGGCCAAGAGCATACCCGGTGCTAAGCTGCTCATCATCGAGGGAATGGGACACAGTTTTCCAGTGGAGGTTGTACCACAGATACTTCGAGCGATTTTGCAGCACACCGCTCCGCAGAAAACTAAAAACAGTCGGACTAAGGATAACGAACGGTAGGTGGCCTTTTAGTTGATCACACGCCTGCCTGATGTGCTCAGAGAATCCTGTCTCATAGAGCAAATATGAGGAGTGAGAGTCAAATACCATGGAATGAGAGTAAGCGCATCATTGCAGTATGGTACCTTGATACAGTCAGAAGTCCAACATGCGAATTAGATTCCTGTTTTCCAGCGTGAATAAACGCGAATTGCCTGTATGAATGATGCATACATTCTTTTTCTCCATGCGCGTGTTCGATAACGGATTTCTAACACTTTGACAAAAGATTAGGTCTAACGACTACGTTGTAATCATTGTGACGTGACGATGTCTGGTGATGGTAAATCAGGTAGCAGATCTCTTGTTCCAAAGATACTCCTCTCTCTCATGCCCACTCTTGTGCCAATCTCGATAGCTGCCCGGATTCCGGCCTTTGCCTCTCTCCTCGATGCCCAGAGGGCTCCCGAAGATAACGTTCCCTGGAACAGGGTCTTCGTGAAGATCCAATCAGAGATCGGTGAACAGGGGTCTGAACTTGCCGCGTGAGTTCTCGGAGCATCGCGAGCGATGGAGGCCTCCTGAGCACAGGGAGAACGATGAAAACCCTGAGATGGAGAAGCACTCTGAGCGGATCAGAGAGCTCGTCGATGATGCAATCAGAGAGCTGAAGCATGAGGAGTCTATCGAGAGGATGCTGAAGGAGTCTATCGAGGAGCTTAGGGAAAAGGAGGCTCGGGCTGACAGGACTCGGGATCTTGTGCAGGAAGCGATGAAGGAGCTGCATGTTCTTGAGGAAGATCTGGGGCATAGGCTAGAAGATGCCCGAGAGGATAATCACGAGGAGTTCGTCAATGACATGAAGAGCCAGCTTGAGAGGCCCTCCCTCAAGGATGCCAAGGAGGAGCCTTCAGAGCCTGACCATGATGGAGAAACCTCGGAAACCACAGAGTCCAGCCAGACGTATATCGAAGGTGGTGATGGGACTGTCTACGTGGTCGAAACCGGTGGTACGTCTGAGGGTCGCGCAAGGTCCGAGAACGAAGAAGTAGGAGAGGTGCATCAAGAACATACACAGAATCCTGAGGACACAATGGAAGAGGAGGAACCGCATGAGTCCGTAAAGGTCAGGAACTGCATTAGCCATCCTGAGCATACAGAAACGGATGAGTCGGAAGAAACCGTGGTTCCTTCTGAGTCCACAAGGAGTCAAGAAAAGACAGGGAACGGGGAAGAGGTCTGCCTAGAAGACTGCAGAGAAGAGGAGTCCAAAGGGGAATTCCAAGAGAAGAGGGTGCTTGTGCCTTCAGAGGTTGAAGCGACCATCTCACCTGCTGATGACGAAACAATCGAAGAGGTGACTCAACCTATTGAAGAGTCAGCTCGTGAGAATACGGAGGAGAATCATGAAGAGAGTGAGGCGACACTTGAGCAGGGTACGGATGAGGTAGAGGAAACTCCAGAGAACAATATAGAAGTCGAGCATGAAGAGTCTTGGGAGGCTGATGAACTTGAGGAGCATGATGAAGAGTCAATAGAGGTTCCTGAGGAGATCATCAGAAAGATTGCGGAGCTTCTGGAGGAACTTGGCGAGCTCGAAGAGGAGGAGGTCGATGAGTCCCGGGTCATCATCGATGCCATAACAGGAGAGCGATACGTCGACCACTCTCTGGAGCCTCGTCCGTACTTCTCTGAGACCGAGGAGGATCGTGAGCGCGAGGAAGAGGAACGCATCCGTGAGAGACTCAGAGAGCTGTTTGCGAGGCTCACTGAGGAGGAGCGTGAGGAGTTCAAGGAGTCAGTGAGGCCTGAGATTGAGTCTGAGAAAGAACTTGAGGAACTGGCTAGACGATGGCGTTCAAGAGTCGTGAGCCCCGACTTCAAACAAAACCTGGAACATGCGCGTCAGTACATTCGAAATAAGAAACGCGGAGAGGTCCCGCGGCTCATTCGTGAGTTACGTGCGCTGGAAGTAGAGCAGCAGTGGATGAAGGCTGTGGGCGCCGTTGCCCGTAAGAAGATGCTGAAACAACTAACGACCATGATGCACCACTCAAGAGAGGCTGACAGTTCTCTCCTCGATTCCAAATCACGTGAGAAGAGTCTGCTCTCATTGCAGAAGTTCATTCCACCGACCTTCGAGAACTTCAAACACGCTCTCAAAGAGCGGCCTGAGCTCAAGACGAGGAAGGACTACAGGAAGGGATTGCGACTGGCTGAGGTCTACTACAAGGTCAAGGACGTGCTAGCACGAGAAGACTTCTCGCACATGTCGCAGCGGGCAATGCTCAGGGATCTATCGATGAAGTACAATGTTCCGCCAACATCTTTGAAGAATTGGATTGTCCGTGGCGCGCTGCCGCGCCTGATTGAAGCCATAGCACGAGATGAACTGAAGAAGTCTGAAGCCATATCGGGCACGCAGAGGGCAGCAAAGAAGAGGAAGAAAAGACCCTCTATGCCCCAGACCTATGAGAGATTTTTCAAACTACTGGAGCGCCACCCGTATCTTCGCGAGATTGAAGGTTTTGAGGAAAAGCTGAGGGAAGTACGTGAGTATTTCAGGCTTATTGATTTGCAGAAGGAGTATCCACACCTGTCCAACTCTGAACTTGCACGCAGAGTCGATGTGAACTTTGATACTGCAAGAATCTGGCTAAGTGGAAATAAACCCGTCCTCATTGGCATTGTGCTCACAAATGAGTATATGCGAGCGCGGTTCGAAAATCGATTTCGACAAGAATTTCATACTAGATTGGTTGATTCTTCGATTGTCTACGCAACACTAAAGCCCCTTAAATCAAAAAACAAACATACTGTCGAGAACATTGTTAGACATCTAATGTTACTTTGCAGGGGTTACTGGAATAAGGAGAGGGTCATAGTAGTTCCACTTCGTCCTTACAATGAAATACGAGGGCCAAGATGGTTACTTGACATATCTAAGAAAATCGAACGAAATAGATTAGCAATTGAGAAGAAACTCTGTGCACAAATGGGATTTGGCATTGAAAGGCTGTGCCTTCGTCTTGGTCTGGTCGCCGACCTGTTATACATCTGGAGGGACGAACCTAGTCCATTTGACTACCTTGAACTCTTTTCCAACGAGCTCTTTTTCTTCAGCGAAGAGTATCGAACAACTCTCATAGATACGGCGATGACGCATTTGGGATTGAAGGGCAATTATCTTCTCAGTCAACTAATCAAACAGATTACGCGATACGATCCACGGGGGCTTTCCGGCAGTGGTCGACTGATTCAAGACTTAAAGCCACATTCGAATCTTCTCAGAGGTGAAGTATTGCGGTTTATCCTTGACTCACAAGGATTGACTTTGAAGGATGTTTGCCACAAGATAGAGAAAGTTGGCGTTGGAGAACAAATCCTGAATCCCAGATTTCCTGACGAAACAGCTCTCAAAATTCTCTTAGCTCGCCTATATGCCATGATTGGATCTGATGGATCTATAGATAATAATCACAGAGTATCATATTATGACATTGTAGCTTTACGTCGCGACAAGTTGCGAACTATGGTTCAAATCCTAGGTGGTATCAGTTGTCGCTCACTCTACAAAAAGGATGGTTCTGAATGCGGTCTAGCAATGCCAAATATCGTGGGCCGGCTACTAGCTGAAGTTGGAATGCCAGTTGGCGACAAGGTCCTACAGGATGTTCGTATTCCCCAGTTCATTATGAATGGTCCGCCTGAATTACAGTTTGCTTATCTTGAAGAGCTCATTCCTCAGGAAGGTTGGGTCACTATCGACAGGAAGGATAACATTCGGATTGGTTGGGGTCGATCGGTTGTTCTTTATGATGCTAAAAAAGGCAAGAGATACAGATTTGAGCAAAAGATATCTCGTGAGCTTGTTAAATTCATAGAAAAGCATGGGATAAAACGCGTCCGCAAATACTCCTCTGGAGTTGAGGAAATTTACTTCAGGCTCAGTATGCCACTTCTGGAAAAACTCATGAGTTCTACTAATCCGGAAGATGTAACTAAGGCAAAAGAATTGGAGCAGATTGTCCGAGAAAATCCCTCCCTCTATATCGAGGATGAGAGGCATCTCTGTGGTATTAACGGCATAATGACTAGTGAACAGTCACCAGGTGAGATTCGAAGGTCAATCTCGTCGGACCGCGTTTCTGTGAAATGGGCCGTCCGGGCGTCTTCTGAAGATGATGTTGCCCTTTGGGGGATACTGGCAGCTCCAAACGATGAACGAAAGAGAGGACGTTTGGAAGGTTGGATGAAACGTCATGCAAGTAAAGTAAAAGCGGCTCAAAAGATGTTGGATTATTCAACACAAGAAACAATGCGTCTTAGGAATGAAGCTGCATTTGAACTTGATAGCGAATCGATGAATAAGGAAAAAGAGAGTGGGGTGTAGTCCCCATCTCATGCGTTTATGTTCCTTCTTTGTAAGCTTTTGCATATCGTCTTTGTTCTTCATTCCATTCATCAATGGTTATTCCCATAGTATGAAGCTTCATCATTGCAGTCTCCTGATCCAGTTCCTTCGGAAACTCATAGACTGCCGGCTTTAGGCCCTTTCCATTCTTGGTGAGCCATATCATCGCATTGAACTGCACCGAGAACGATAGGTCCATCACAGAGCTTGGATGCCCTTCTCCCGCCGCAAGATTGACCAATCTGCCCTCCCCGAGAAGATACAGGAACCGACCGTCTTTTGTTTCGTATTCATCAAGAGCATGTCTAACCCGCTTCTTACTCTTGCTCAAAGCCATCAAATCAGGTTCATTGACCTCAACGTTGTAGTGTCCAGCATTGCCCATGATGGCTCCGCTCTTCATCTTCTTCATATGACGACTAACCACAACATCCTTCATTCCTGTTGCAGTCAGGAATACATCACCGATGGGAGCAGCATCATCCATTTTCATGACTCTATACCCATCCATTCTTGCCTGCAAGGCACGTACAGGGTCAACTTCAGTGACAACCACATCTGCACCCATTCCCTTCGCTCTGGTTGCCATACCTCGACCACAATATCCATACCCACCGATGACCACCGTCTTTCCAGCCACCAATATTGCTGAGGCTCTGAGTAGACCATCAAAGACACTCTGTCCGGTTCCGTAGACGTTGTCGAACAGATGCTTTGTGTCAGCGTCATTTACTGCGATGATTGGGTACTTGAGTGCCCCATCTTCTGCCATGGCTCTGACCCTAATGACTCCTGTCGTCGTTTCCTCAGAACCACCATACAGATTTGGAATCAACTCACTGTGCTTGTTGTGAAGAGTGAAGATGAGATCTGCACCATCATCAAGCGTAAGCGTTGGCTTGCTCTTCAGAGTCTGCTCGATACACCAATAATATTCCTCCTTGGTCAATTCGTGCCACGCAAAGACTGGCACATTATTGGCAGCAAGGGCGGCAGCTACCTTGTCATTTGTAGAGAGCGGATTGCATCCTGACCATGCGACCTCAGCTCCAGCAGCTCGCAGTGTTTCTACTAGAACTGCAGTCTCTTTGGTCACATGTAGACATCCGGCAATTCTCATTCCCTTCAAGGGTTTTGTCTTGGAATATTTCTCCCTCAGATGCATGAGAACGGGCATGTGTTTCTCTGCATAGTCAATGAGGTCTCTGCCTTCTTCTGCAAGGCTCATGTCTTTGACCTTATATTCAGTCATCCTAAATCACGAGCCTAGCGGAAAACCAGCAAGTATATGAATCCTTCATAGCGAATTGGAATAGAATGCACAGGAAGAGCGCATCTACCATGCAAATCATGCTATCGGATGCAGAACGCCGACTCCTCGAGGCTCTCGCGCGGAATTCACGGGACACTCCAGCAGTTCTGGGTCGGTTAGTTGACAAGAGCCGGAATTGGGTATCGCGCACTATCAGAGGGCTTGTGAGAGGCGGTGTCATACGGCGCTACACGACGATTATTGATCCTGCTCAAGTTCAGGGTGCAAGGGTCACAATCCTATTCATGAAGAGCAACCCTCGGGAACAGGATGTGAGCGAGAAGCTCATGGAGATGGAAGAACTTGAGTCACTCGATGGGATTGCCGGTGACTTCTCACTTCTCGGATTCTTCCGATTTGACAGTCAAGGTGCATTTGAGGACTTACTGGACCGAGTCGACACCGTGGTGGCTACTTCGGGGGCTGGGAAATACAATCTTGTCCAAGTACTCACTACATACATGAAGAACCGGTTTAGAATTCTCCCCAATGAGTCTTCAGAGTCTTACCTCTCTCAGAAAGAGCTCGCACTCCTTAGGATAATGTACTGTCATGAACCAACTCATGAAAGCCCTTTACCGCTGACTCAGGAAGAGATTGGTGCTCGGATGAATCCCCCCCTTAGTCAACCTGCAGTTTCGAAATGTATTGAGAAGCTCTTGATAAAACGCGCAATAATTGGCTACTCTATCAACACGGATTTTTCCCTAGTTGACCTGCCTGTGAAGTTCTTTGTCAGAATAAAAGTGAGTCCTGGAACTGCAAGTGATATCGCGCAGAAGATCACTGGTATGCGCGAGGTATGGGACCTCTATCGTACAAGCGAAGATTATAGTCTTCTTGCCATGGTCAGAACAAGTAGCGTCATGACCTTCAACCAGTTTCTCAGACGATTGTATGAGAGTCAGGATGTCCTGGATACTGAGTCTTACATTTCGTTAGAAGAGTGGTTCCTCCCCATTAGATGAAATTCTAGGCGTTTCTTATACTGTGTGTTTCACCACTGTAGTATCTTTAATCCACTGCCGATACGAGAGATTTCCTTTGGAACGAACCATTCGGATAATACTATGCCAGATGACTATCATAGCTCTACCATTTGGGTTCATTTGTCTTAGCATCTCTAGACACTATGCAATGAGTGCAGGGATTAGATTAGCCCAGAAGGAAGCATCAGATTATCTGTGATAAACTACAGCTCCAAGTCACCGATTATCTTTGCTGGTTGTACCAAGATATCACAGTCAAAGTATAGCCCAATCATTGGCGTTTCAATTTTCACAGGACTTGGGTCATTCCTAGGTCCACTCTGAATCTCAATCTCGATCTCGCCTGAACGACCGTTCTTCACAGTATATTCAAGATAGGCTGCAGTCAATATAGCCAGATCAAAACCCTCACGGTCGGCATTTCTAATCTTGCCGAATCGAGTGGACGGCAAGCCACTAAGAAACCTGCATACCCCGGTTGGACCCTGAACCGAAAAGTCCGTTTCTTTCTTTCGTGAACATTTCGAGGGGATAACTGGAAGAGAGGTCAAAATCAAGGCCATTCATGCAGGTTTCGAGTGCGGTATTATTGGATCATAGATACCTGGAATGCAAATGGTATGAATTGGACCAAGCCTGGAGAATCCTCACATGCCTGATGAAAGGCTCAAGATAATCGATGTTGAGATTCTCTATAATATTCTGAGAGATATTATTGAGGACCTACCAAATATGAAGAAGTTAATACTCAGGTAAGGTTACCAAGACCAAGCTTCTCGAGCTTGTTTTTGGGTGGTCTTCCTGTCTTTCTGTCCTATCCTCGGTATTCATACCATGTCTTCAACTACTCCTCTTTATCCGAGAAATGGAGGACGAGCCATCACGATAGATGTATAGGTTTCATTTCGGTTCAAAGACCTCTCTTTATTATATGTACTAGAAACTCCATACATGGAATGAGGTCTCTCCATATTGGAAAGCCCGATATTCGGTTATCCCAAAGAACGAATATCTTTCTATCAGTTCGTCAATGACAGCTGTTGCATTTGCCAAATCAAGCTGACAGAACTCTGCATCCGGCATTGCGAGGACGGAATAACTGTTGTTTCTCAGATACTCAATGAAATAGCCTGCAGATTCATTACCCTCTTCGGGCACCCAAGGATTTCCGAAGCCACTCATGGTATAGTAATAGTCCCCATAATTCCTCATGTAGTAGTTGAATCCACTTTGCCCGAATCTTGAGTAGAGAAGACTAGAGTTCCCATTGATGATACTGTGAACATATTCTGCGGCCTTATCATATGCTAAATACTCGTTATTTACAGAATAGTGAATTTGCTGCGGAATAGAAATCGCCCGTTCTCCTACTCCCGCAGCGAGTGAAGTAAGCAGAATAATAGTCACGCTCAGCACTGCAATCTTCTTGACACTCTGAATTGACGGTGTTGATATTCCTGTCTTTCCAGCCGCTCTTGAATCCCTGATAATATTCAACGTTTCCTGCAGAAATGCTCCGATAAGGAAAGCCGATGAGATTGCAAGTAAAGACAAAGCTGGTACAAAGAAGCGATCGACTATATGAGGCCAACCTGAATCAAGTGTGAAGAAGACATACCAAGAAGCGTATGTCAGAGTAATAGTAAACAGAATCCATGAGCGTTTCCAAATAGCAAGAAGAAAGACCGAACAGATACTTGCATATCCGAGCAATCCCCAAAAGACTCCCATTTGAAGATCAAGTCTAAACAGATAGTCAAATAGACTGGGTGGCAGAAGATATGTTGGATTTGGGATGTACTCCCGGCTCATCATTCCTCCCAATTGTATGATCATAAACCATGGGCCGAATATTGCCAAGTATATTAGACAGGATTTGAACCAGAGTATCAGACTCTCTGCCCGATTGGGTCTCGATATCGCCCATAGCAAGAGAATGACTACAAAAGTGGCTGCTTGAACAAGAAGCACGTTCTTCCATAAGCTTCCAATTGCGAGTGATACAAACAGGGATAGAAGATAGATGTTGCCGATTCTGTTTCCTGAAGATTTGAAGAATCGGATGAATAAGAAGCAATTCAATGTGAAGAACATCGCCACTCCCGCGGTCAGCATGATTTGAGCAGAGAATACTATCGTTGGCGTGTAGAGGAGGAAAACCCACCCTGCTACCATCCCCAGTATCTTGTGAATTCTGTTTGTCTGCCCCCTCTGGCCGGAAAAGGCTTCCAGTAGGTCTGATGTGATTTTCATGATGAACACTGCGGACAGTACCATAAGCAACACATCAAACAACCTTAGAATCAATAGAGTGACATCTGTGTAACCAAAGAGAAGGAGTGGCGCCACATAGGATACTGGCTGTAGCGGACCGAATCTTGCAATATCCCACTCATGTACTACAAAGGATGATGATAGAACAACTAGTGCGCAGAATGCGCCTCCGATTATTATGTGGGCAATGCGCGACAGCATAGTCTTCTCAAACAAGGAGCGGAAGAACGACTGAATCGGATTCTCTCCTATTATGCCAGCTGCGATCAGAATTACTATTGACAGAACAATAACAGCGAGGGAAATGGCAATCCCGACTAATGTCGAGTCCAAGCGAGAACCAAGTGTGAGTATCCTCTCGAGAAATGCAATTCTTCCAAGATGGACTGGTTCATCATCAATTGGTTTTATCGGGGCGAGCAAAAGAGGAAGTAGCAGCAAGGCATATACGAATGATGTGCCTGCAAAGTACCCTACTGTGATTCCATTTCTCTTCAACAGAGACACAATGTCGATCTTCTTGCTTGGTTCGCCTAGAATGTCAGTTAAGAGGTATCCCAGAATCTCAGGTATGATGAATGCGATTGTAAAAACAAATGCGATCTGCAGTATTATTCCATCTATTAGCATCCAAATCGGGAACAGGAGATAACATGCAATGAGAAGTACGTATGTAGAGGCTCTCAGTAAGGTTTGGTACGATATGTGACCGATTTCCAAGAATGATGCATCCATAGACCGTTCTCAAACTCGACAAAATTAGCGGTATAAAAAGGTTGCAGCTGACCCGAACCAATACTCGATTAGCTTACTTCATCAGATAAGTCATGGTGTACTGTGAGTGGACGCACTAAGTAATGCCATCAAACGGGCAATTGATTGTAAGGCATCAAAACGCTATGACGAAGCAGTCAGTATTCTCAAGTCCGTATGAAAAGAGATGAATTTGAAAGGCAGATACGAAATTAGTTCAACTGACGGGTCGGCAGCAGATACGAAGCTTCTAAGCCGGCGCTAGGGCTGTGTCTATCTCAGCTTGAATCAGATTAAAAGCACTATTCTTAAGATAGATTGTCTCCAACCAAATGTATGCTTGTCATGTTGGTTTCAGTTCTTGAAAACAACCGAGTAGTGATTGCCCGTGAATGAAGAATTGATGATTCCGAAAGAAATTCTTGATCAACTAGAAAGGATATTCGAGGAACAAAAGAGGAAAAATGCATCATCATATGAGTTTCCACTTGTCAAACCAACATTTGATTTTGAGGAAATCAAGGAAGCACTCGAATCGCTTCTTTCGACTAAAGTGACAATGGGAGAAAAGGTACGTAATTTTGAAGCATCTTTTGCAGAATACATAGGTGTTCGTAATGCGATTATGGTCAACTCAGGTTCTTCAGCGAATCTTCTTGCTATGGCAATTCTATCTAATTCAAGTATTGAGAATCCACTAATGCCAAATGACAAGGTGATAGTTCCCGCGTTGACGTGGTCAACGAGTGTGTATCCAATTGCTGATGTGGGTGCATTGCCTGTATTTGCAGATTCGAAGCTTGCCACCCTGAACTTGGACCCTGATTCGGTTAGAGCAGCCATAACCCCTGATGTTAGGGCAATCATGGCAGTCCACCTAATCGGAAATCCATGTGATATGAATGAGCTGAATGAGATTTGTGATGAGCATGGACTATATCTTATTGAAGACTGCTGTGAAGCTCATGGGGCAGAATTCAATGGCAAGAAAGTAGGGTCATTTAGAGACCTAGGGACATATAGCTTCTTCTTCTCCCACCATATCTCTACCATCGAAGGTGGAATGGTTGTTACGGATAATGATGAGTATGCAGAACTTGCTAGAGCTCTTCGAGCCCATGGTTGGACCCGGGATCTAGTGAACAGAAAGAAGGTGGAAAGCAAATATGCGAATCGAGACCCTCGGTTCCTTTTCATCAATCGGGGGTACAATCTGCGTCCAACTGAGATACAAGGGGCATTTGGAATTCACCAGATCAAGAAACTGGACGACTTCGTAAGGCTACGGAGAAGACATGCATCTATCTTGCTTGATGCTCTTGCAGATGCAAAGACCGATATCCATGTACAACATGAGCAGGAGGGCGGAAAGCACAGCTGGTTTGGCTTTCCAATGGTCCTCAAAGAAGGGGATTGGGACAGCAGAAGTAAGGTCATTGCAGGAATGGAAAAGCGGGGAGTTGAAACGAGGGTAGTGATGGGAGGAAATATGGAAGTCCAACCTGCAAGGCAGACTTATCCCGCAATGGCTCCCGTGCCGTTGAATGTAGCTAATCATGTGGATCGTCTTGGCATGCTCATTGGAGTGCACGCAGAGATGACCGATGAGGAATGTAAGGACCTCTCAGAGAGAATCATCTCTGCACTGGGAGAGAAATAGACCGATTTGAGGGAAGTGATATGGAAAAGACAGACAGGATATATGTCGCGGGACATAGAGGCATGGTTGGAGGAGCAATTCTCCGCAACTTGGAAGCCTCTGGCTACGTAGATGTCCTGACTGCTACAAGGGAGCAATTAGACCTGACGGATCAACATGCTGTAAGAGCGTGGTTTGAAGAGATCAGGCCAGATTATGTATTCCTTGCTGCAGCAAAAGTCGGAGGAATCCAAGCTAACATTTCTTCACCTGCGACCTTCATCTATGACAATCTGATGATTCAGACAAACGTCATTCATAGCGCATATCTATCTAGTGTGAAGAAGCTCGAGTTCCTTGGAAGTTCATGTATCTATCCCAGAGAGTCAAAACAACCGATGAAAGAAGAGTACATACTGACTGGTCCAATGGAACCGACCAATGAGGCGTATGCAGTCGCCAAGATTGCAGGGTTGAAGATGTGCGAATTCTACAGAAGACAGTACGGATTCAATGCAATCACAATCGTTCCGCCAAACCTCTACGGCCCTGGAGATGACTTCTCCATTGAGAAGTCTCATGTAATTGCGGCCCTCATAAGGAGGTTCCATGAAGCGAAGGTTCAGGGGAAGAAGAGCGTCACCCTCTGGGGAACAGGAAGCGCTCGAAGGGAGTTCATGTACGTTGAGGACCTAGCAGATGCAGCAGTCTATCTGATGAACGAGTATGATGACGACCAGTTCATCAACGTGGGGACAAGTAGTGATATGTCAATCCTTGATCTTGCGGAATTGGTGAAAGAAACTGTTGGTTTTAAGGGCTCAATCAAACTTGACAAATCAAAACCTGATGGTATGCCAAGAAAACTGATGGACAGTTCTAGGTTCGGTCGCTTGACCTGGAATAGGATAACGGACATCCGGACAGGCCTAGGACTGACTTACGAATGGTTGCTTGCAAATCCAGAGGTCATGCCATAGCTCTACCCTGGTGTTTCTTCACTATTACTCCACAGAAGACCGTTCTTCTTGAGGAACTCGATGCCTTCACCTGGTGGCTCAAGTCCGACACTCAACATGTCATAGTCAACCATTATCCTCACCAGTTCCTTGAATCTAACCTTTGGATTCCAGCCTAGCTTTTTCCGTGCCTTTGAGGGATCAGATAGAAGATAGTTGACATCCGAGGGTCGCATGTAGCGTTCATCGTGTTTGATGTATTTCTCCCATTCAAGACCGGCATAGGAGAACGCTTCGATGATTAGGTCTCTGACGCTGTGAGATTCACCAGTTCCGATTACATAATCATCTGGCTTGTCAGCTTGTAGCATTTTCCACATGAGCTCAGTATACTCCGGAGCATAGCCCCAATCGCGTTTTGCATCCAGATTTCCAAAGTATAGGACATCGATCTTCTTAGCTAAGATTTCTGCAATCCCATGAGTCACTTTTCTCGTGACGAATGTCCTTCCACGGCGGGGAGATTCGTGATTGAAGAGAATTCCAGAGCAATTGAACATTCCATAGGCTTCTCTATAATTCACTGTGACCCAGTGTGCGTAGACTTTTGCAGCAGCATACGGACTCAACGGATGGAAGATAGTCTGCTCATTCTGGGGAGGTGGACTTGCCCCGAACATCTCAGATGATGATGCTTGATAATAGCGAACATCCTGTTTGCTTTGTCTGATTGCTTCTAACAGAGAAATCGTCCCAACACCATTCACCATTGCAGTGTATTGAGGAAGATCAAATGATACACGAACATGACTCTGTGCTGCCAGATTGTAGACCTCATCAGGTTCAGTCTCCCGAATCAAGAGGCTCAATGAGGAGGCATCGGTCACATCACCATAGTGTAACTTCAAATGTACGTCCGCTTCATGAGGGTCCTGAAAGATGTGAGTTATCCTCTGTGTATTGAAAGTGCTTGTACGACGGATGACTCCATGGACTTCATATCCACGTGACAAGAGAAACTCAGCAAGATATGATCCATCTTGTCCAGTGATTCCTGTGATAAAGGCAGTCTTACTCATTTTTTTTATCCTCTAGAACTGAGTCTTCATCTTTCACTGACACGGGGGAGTAGACCAGAATTATACCCACCACAATTGCGATTAGTCCAGCAATATTCAAGTAATCAACTGACTCTGCAAATAAGAATATGCCCAAAACGAAGACTGTCATCACTGAGAAGGCCAAGAAGAATCCTTCAGATATTCCGAGTGGATTCTTTGACAGAACCACTCCCATAATCAACTTGGCTACCAAGGATAGACCAAGGGCAGCAATAATCGGAGCACTAAGAATGAATGCCAGCCAAAACTCACCCTCTAGGAGCCGTTCAAAAGTGCTACCAATATCCATGTTTCCCATCTTTAAGAGGACATCACCAACGCCATAGATTGCAGTAGCGATAAGAAGAGGAAACCAGAAGGTTGCTCGTGCATTAGGTTTCATTCTGTCCATCTCTTTCACACCAAAAGGATTATTCCAATCGCAACTAGCGCAAATCCAACAAGCTGGGTTTTTTTCAGGTCCTCATTGAAAATGATACGACCAGCAAGTACTGAGATTACCGCGACTGAAGCCAAGTAGGTACCCCCTGCCAAATAGAGCGGGTTTGATGCCAATACAATTCCATAGAGTCCCTTTACGGCCAGCGTGATGAATAATGATAGAATCACAATCGGAGAAAGGAGAAAATGTCTCCAGGATTTCGTATCAAGACCTCTCTCTGATTCCGCAAATGAAGTCATCCCTCCCTTCTTGAATAGGATCTCTCCTATGACGTGAACAAAGGCGATTCCCATTAATATCAAGATGAGAGTTATAGCCGCAGACTCCATAAGCGATACTCACCGTACAGCATTGCAGAGCGCTTATGTGTGCGCTTTATTAATGAATCTCCTCCCCAGAAGAAGTTCATCTAGGAAGAGTTTCAAGTAAGACAAACCTACATCAAATGATTTCGCTTTTGATACTCCTCCAATCCTCTTGAATTCATGAGTTGAGATTTCGGTTATTCTCATATTGAGTTTTGAAGCGCGTATGGTGATTTGCATTTCAATCTCAAATCGCGAAGGGGGTAGATTGAGATTCATCATTCTCTTTCTCCAGATGGTGCGGAATCCGTTTACAGCATCGGTGACCTTGGCTCTGAAAAGCAGTCTGCAAATAGCTGTAAAAAGAAGATTTCCGAAAGTTCTCAAAACTTCTGCATCATCACTTGTCCCACCCTTACCAAAACGAGTAGCTATGACAAGATCTGATGTCAAGACCGCATCCAAAAGTCGTGGTATATCGTTTGGATCTTCATTTCCATCTGGACTGAAAAAGAGGAGTATGTCTTCCTTACACTCTTCAATAGCGATTATGAAAGCACTCCCACGCCCGGGAGAGCGACGTTGAGCCACTCGTATTCCTCTGCTTTCCCAAAACTCCCGTGTTCCATCAGTACTTCCTCCATCAATTACAATAGAATTGTCAAACAAAGTATAGGGTATCTTGTCAGCAAGAGCTCTAGACCCATGAATTTCATTGAAAGTCAAAATGATTAACGCTTTTGTGGGAGGATGACCTCTTTTTGTGAACACCATCGAAGCATCTCCAAACAACAGTTCTTTTGGGGTGACATCCTGGTAAGAACAGAGAATACTATAATAATCCATCAGTTAAAAAAAAAGAGAATCTCAACGGGAACATTTTTTTCATCAGCTCATCTCACTTAGAAGTAGTAGATAGAGGAATGAAGGAGCTGCGATAGTAATGAAACGTCTTTCTGTAGCTTTGGTTTTGCTAGTAAAAAACGAGTTGGAGCCTATGAAAGAAGTTATTCCTAGAATTGATGCCAGTATCTTTGATGATCTTCTGTGTATGGATGGACATTCAACAGATGGAAGTGTCGAGTTCCTCGAATCACTAGGTATTCGTGTAGTACAACAGAAAGAGATAGGTAGAGGGAAAGCAGTGATTGAAGCAATCGAACAAACAGACGCTGATGCGCTCCTCTTTTTCAGTCCAGATGGAAATGAAGATCCAAGTGACCTGCCACACTTGATTGACACAATGATAGCTCATCATGCTGATCTGGTAATTGCCTCAAGATTTACCGAGGGCTCAGTTAGTGACGATTCTGATGACCCCTATAGAATCAGAAGAGTTGGGAATATGTTCTTTTCCAGACTTACCAAGCTGTTTTGGGGTGGCAGTGTCACTGATGCAATTAATGGCTATCGTTTGATAAAGCGAAGCCTTTTGAAACATCTAAAGCAAGATGCGCAGGGTTACAATATCGAAATTCAACAGACAATTAGATGTCTCAAATTAAAGAAGAGAGTGGTTGAGATTCCCACTAGAGAATTGGAAAGAGTGGGCCCCGCAAAGCAATCACCAACTCTCAAAATGGGGTCACAATTCACCAGAGTAATCCTAAAGGAACTCTTCTTGGGGACTCGTTTTCTCTCAAAGAGCTAGCTCACTGTTTTCCAATATATACCAGACTTATTTGCTCCCTCAAATGCACGTTGCATCTCAACATCTCCACCCCTTCGACTAATGATAAACTGAAGATCATAGATGTTGAGGTTCTCCATAATTGTCTGAAAGATATCGTGGAGAGTCTTCCAAAACCAAGGAAGTTGGTACTCAAGTAAGGTCGCCAAGACCAAGATTCTCGAGCTTGTTTTTGGGTGGTCTTGCTGTCTTTCTGTTCCATCCACGGTATTCATACCATGTCTTCAACTGCGCTTCTATATCTGGGGCATGGCCCAACATGCATGATTGTACTGGCATTCAAATAAGCAGCCCAGATATCAAAGATCGGCGTAAACAAGAGAAATAGCGAACCAATAGTGTGATACGGATTTACCCAATGCCAGAGAATAGAATTATACCAGTGCATCGGAAAGTCAAGCACCAAATGTGTTGTCACTCCAAGGAAACAAGATA
>Ga0153915_10000905_pt1 | contig 27509 bp, 21 predicted proteins | sample Opewatmetagenome_2_FD_107003 | JGI IMG/M metagenome (GOLD analysis project Ga0153915, IMG submission 107003) | Freshwater wetland microbial communities from Ohio, USA - Open water 3 Core 3 Depth 3 metaG | ecosystem: Environmental > Aquatic > Freshwater > Wetlands | place: USA: Ohio, Lake Erie...
ATATTTTTGACCAGGTGCCGGCCGGTTGGAAGGCTGAGGGGGGCGTATCAGTTCACTCGATGGAGCTTTTCTACGTCTTCGGCGATTATGACTACTCAACCCGTCTCAGTTGGCCTGTGGCTCAATCACTACAGCCCGGAAGCGTCATATCTGCTAATCCGGGACTTGATTCCGTGGATAAAAAGGTCTCCGAGAGGATGATGGCCATATGGGCACAGTTTGCTAAAACCGGTAATCCCAATGTAGATGGATTGATCAAATGGCCTGAATACCATTCTGACTCTGATCAATATTTATTTATCGCAGATCCATTAAAAATAAAAACAGGTTTTTCTAAACTTGCATGCTGAAATAAATTAAGTATCCTCGCAGAAACTGTTACTGACCGCAGTTTGTTTCAGCTAAAATTCAAAGGGTTAACATCTCTGAGTGTTTTGCGCAGCCAGGACCGGTCTGCGAAAGGAAGATAGTGAATAGTCCAGGCACTGTTTATCTGTCAATTGTGTGAATAATCTTCCACCCTGTAAAATAACATTGATAAATCCTATTGATTATTTATTTATTATTGACATACAATATATTGTACTTTAAAATTCATCTGTTTCTATATCATGGTGTTTTAAATATTTTTTGATAGATATCAATTATAGATGAGTGTTTGTTTTAATTAAATAATATATTCAATCCTCAGCCTTACCTGTTGGCGTAATTTAACAACAATAATATTTATTCCAATTAATTTTATGTATTATCAATTTCCCGGAGGATCTCATGGCTAGGAACGGCAAAATACTCGTTACTGAAAAAGGCAGCTATGATCTGTCTGCATACAGGTGGGATGACAATCTGTTTTCAGACCTGCTTATCAAAGAAAATCCTATGAACAGTGATCAAGCCATAGATATAAGCCGGTCCTTAAGGGAAGAGATCCTGAAGATGGAACTCAGGACAATTACCATGTCTCTTCTGGAAGAGATTGTGGAGGCCAAGTTAATAGAACATGGGCTGACCAAGACCAAGCCTGTAAAATTGGATGGTTCATTATTTCTTAAAGAAGAATTGAATCTTTCCGATAATGCCAGGACAGTATTAAAAAAAAGATACCTGATGAAAGACAGTAACGGCAAGGTTATCGAGACACCGGAACAGATGTTCAAGAGGGTGGCGCATCATATCGCCCTGGCTGAAAAAAATTACGGTGATGCATCCCAGATTGAAAAGGTCGAGGAGACCTTTTACAAGATGATGACCGAGTTCAGGTTTCTGCCCAATTCCCCTACGTTGATGAATGCAGGACAACGTCTGGGGCAGTTGGCAGCTTGTTTTGTATTGCCGGTTGAAGACAGCATGGAAGGCATATTTGATTCCCTGAAAAACGCAGCCCTCATCCATAAATCCGGCGGGGGAACGGGCTTTTCTTTTTCCCGCCTGAGGTCTAAGAACAGCAGGGTAGGGACAACCGGCGGCATTGCCTCCGGCCCGATCTCTTTTATGAAGATTTTTAATACCGCCACCGAGCAGGTTAAACAGGGCGGCACCCGAAGGGGGGCCAATATGGGTATCCTGAGGGTCGATCACCCGGACGTCATGGATTTCATATCCTGCAAAAAGAACAATAAGGACCTGGAAAATTTCAATATCTCGGTTGCTGTGACGGATGCATTCATGGAGGCATTAAAAGAGGGATCAAATTATGATCTTATAGATCCGAGAGAAGGGCATAGGGTAGGAGAGTTAAACGCATCTGAGGTGTTTAATTCCCTTGTAAAACAGGCCTGGGAAAATGGAGACCCCGGGATAGTCTTTCTCGACAGGATCAACGCGGAAAACCCCACACCGGGCCTTGGGGCAATCGAGAGCACCAACCCATGCGGAGAACAGCCCCTGCTTCCCATGGAGGCATGCAACCTGGGATCTATCAATCTTTCGAAATGCGTTATTAAAAATGAGGAAAATCCTGCCATTGATTATGAAGGTTTAAAGGACATTGTATGGTGGAGCATCAGATTCCTTGACAATACTATTGATATGTCCAAGTACCCTCTGCCGGAGATAGACAGGATGGTTAAGGGCAACCGCAAGATAGGCCTGGGGGTGATGGGTTTTTCCGATATGCTCTATCAGCTCAAGATACCCTATAATTCGGAGAAGGCGCTCCAGACGGCTGAAGAGATAATGAGTTTTATCCAGAAGGAATCTCATCTGGCATCTCAATACCTTGCTGCCGAGCGGGGTGTATTCCCTAATTTCGATAAAAGCATATTTAAAGACAGGGAAGGCGCCGATTATAGAAACGCCACCACAACAACAATCGCGCCGACCGGTACATTAAGCATTATTGCCGGTTGTTCGAGTGGCATAGAACCCTTGTTTGCCCTCAGCTTTGTAAGGAATGTAATGGACAATGATAAACTGATGGAGGTGAACCAGTTCTTTGAGACAACTGCAAAAGAAAGGGGGTTCTATTCACAAGAATTAATGGAATGTATTGCTGCCTCGGGAGGCGTAAAAAACATGAAGGATATCCCTGATGATGTAAGGGATGTCTTTGTAACAGCCCATGACGTCACACCGGAATGGCATGTCCTGATGCAGGCCGCCTTCCAGAAGTTTACGGATAATGCCGTTTCAAAGACCGTCAACCTTCCAAAGGACGCCACAGAGGATGATGTAAAGAAGATCTATGTGCTTGCCTATAAGCTGGGATGCAAGGGTGTAACAATATACAGGGATGGAAGCAAGGAAAATCAGGTTCTCAGCTTTCAGGATAAGAGCAAAAAAGAGATTTCATCCATGGCGGATGTCATGGAGCGGCCTGAAACCCTTGAAGGATTCACAACCAAGATCCCCACCGGGATGGGCAATCTTTATGTGACGGTCACTGAACTGGGTGGCCAGCCCTTCGAAATATTTGCAACCATCGGAAAGTCGGGCAGATCAACGACCGCCAAGACAGAGGCCATCGGACGCCTGGTATCGCTTGCCCTCCGCTCCGGGGTAAAGGTGGAAAAGATCGTTGACCAGTTAAAGGGAATAGGAGGCGAACACCCTGTGTTTCAAAAAGACGGCCTCGTCCTGTCTATCCCGGATGCGATAAGCCGTGTCCTGGAAAACAGATACATGAAAGGCAAGGATATAAAGAGGCCGCCTAAAAATGAAAAAAGCCTTCTTGGCGAGACCTGCCCTGAATGCGGTATGGTTATCAGTTTTGAAGAAGGCTGCATGAATTGCCATTTCTGCGGCTTCACAAAATGCGGGTAAAGAAAGATGCCGGGGACTTAAACGGTCAATTGAAATGGCCCAGGCTCATTAGAGGTCTGCTGATAGGCAGATATCAGCGTTTCAAGGCGGATATAAAATTAAGCAATGGAGAGATCGTCATTGCCTTTTGTCCCAACACCGGCACGATGTTTAGCTGTTCAGAACCAGGCAGAACCGTTTATATCTCACGCCAAGACATCCCTTCCAGAAGACTTAAATATACCTGGGAAATAATTGAGATGCCCGGATCTCTTGTCGGCATAAATACAGGAGTGCCCAACAGGCTTGTCGGATTATCCATTGAGGCCGGAAAAATAAAAGAACTCGCAGGGTTTGATCATATAAGATCTGAGGTAAGATACGGCGCCAATTCACGGATTGATATCCTCTTAGAGCGCGGGGAACAAAAATGTTTTGTCGAGATAAAAAATTGCACCCTCGTGATGGACGGCATTGCCTACTTCCCTGACGCGGTCACATCACGGGGATTGAAGCATCTTAAAGAATTGCAAAAAGAGGTCTCTAAAGGAAACAGGGCCGTGATGTTTTACCTGGTTCAACGCATGGATGCGGGGGAATTCATGCCTGCAAGCCATATTGATCCAGCATATAGCCTTCAGCTCAAGAAGGCAAAGGATTTCGGTGTTGAGATATTGGCCTATGATGTGAACATTGACCTTGAAGGCATCTCAATCAATAAAAAACTTCCTTTCAGGCTGTGATCCAAATGAATCGCCATATGCTTCCACGCAACCAGCAGGTCCTTTCAGTGCAGGAGCCGCGGCTGGAACTGGAGGGCCTGATTGACGCGATAACCTACTCCAATGAGGAGACAGGATATACGGTAATAAGGTTGATTGTTCACGGTTTTAGCGATCCTGTCACTATAGTCGGCAATATTATTTCACCCGCCCCTGGCGAGATTTTGCTCGTAAAGGGATATTGGACTAACCATCCCAGATTCGGTCGCCAGTTCAAGGCGGAGTCCCATCATGTCAAAGCCCCCTCAACTATTGATGGAATCAAAAAATATCTGGCGTCAGGTCTGGTCAAGGGAATCGGTCCTGTTATGGCCGACAGGATAGTTAAAGAATTCGGCAAAGATACACTTGATATTATTGATCATCATATTGAGGACCTTGAGCGGATAGACGGGATCGGCCCTAAAAGGGTTGGCATGATAAGGAAGGCATGGACGGATCAGAAAGACATCAGGGATGTAATGATATTTCTCCAGTCCCATGGCGTGGGGCCGGGCTTTGCCGCCAGGATCTTCAAACAATACGGCAATAACTCTATATCTTTCGTAACCGCCAATCCGTTCAGATTGGCCATGGATGTAAACGGGATAGGATTTAACACAGCCGACAAGATAGCCAGGACACTGGGTTTTGCAAATAATTCCCCTGCCAGGGTTGAGGCAGGACTTATCTATGTTATGAATCAGCTTGCCGATGAAGGGCATGTCTATTATCCCTATGACCTGCTGATAGAAAAGGCTATAGATATCCTTGAGGCGGACAGGGATGTGATTCTTAGGTCAATCAGTTCCCTTGTCCATGAGAAAAAGCTCATATTAGAAGATCTGAATCTTAAATGTGAGACCGGCAAAGAGGCAGTCTATCTTACCCGATTTCATGTGGCTGAGACAGCCATTGCCGATAGCATATCACGGATTATTTCTTCCGGCATGAATATCAGAAAGATTGATGAAGAGAAGGCCTTGCAATGGGTTCAAGCCAGGATAAGGATTAATCTTGCATTAAAACAGGCTGAGGCAGTGAAAAGGGCTGTTACAAATAAAGTTATGGTAATCACAGGCGGACCCGGCACCGGAAAAACAACGATCATTAATGCGGCCATAAAAATATATCGTGAGCTCGGCGCCAGAATAGCCCTTGCTGCGCCTACAGGCAGGGCAGCCAAACGGATGAGCGAGGCAACAGATTCCCCCGCAAAGACGATACACAGGCTGCTTGAATTCAGTCGGCAGAATGGCGGTTTTCAGAGAAACCAGGACAGGCCCCTTGAGGTCGATGTATTGATCATCGATGAGGTCTCTATGATAGACACTATCCTGATGCATCACCTGCTCAAAGCGGTTCCGGATAAAGCAGCCCTGATACTGGTGGGTGATGTAAACCAGTTGCCGTCAATAGGTCCAGGCTGCATACTCAAAGATATAATAAATTCGGGCGCCGCGCCTGTTGTGGAGTTGAGGGAGATATTCAGACAGTCCGCAACAAGCAGGATAATTGTAAATGCCCACAGGATCAATGACGGACTTTTGCCGGAATTAATCCAGGGCAAGGGAGATCTTGAGGACTTTTACTTCATCGAACAGGAAGACCCGGAAAAGGCATTGGATGTTATAACGGAACTTGTATCTGTCAGGATACCGAGACGTTTTTCCCTTGATCCTGTAAATGATATACAGGTGCTCTCCCCAATGCATAAGGGGGTAGCCGGTACGGAAAATCTGAACAGGAGGCTTCAGGACGCCCTTAACAGATCAGGGATTTCACTTGCCAGGGGAGACAGGGTTTTCAAGCTCCACGACAAGGTTATCCAAACGAGAAACAACTATGACAAGGAGGTGTTTAACGGAGATATCGGAAGGATAGAAGAGATTAATCCTGAGTCCCAGACAGTCACAGTAAACTTTGACGGGGTTCGTGTAGAATATGATTATTCTGAGCTCGATGAGATAAGCCCGGCCTACGCCATATCGGTTCATAAATCCCAGGGGAGCGAGTATCCGGCTGTCGTGCTGCCATTGCTGAACCAGCATTATGTCATGCTTCAACGGAACCTTATATACACCGCCGTGACAAGGGGAAAAAGGCTTGTCGTAATCGTAGGCAGCAAAAAGGCCCTTGCCGCGGGGATAAAGAACGATAGATTAATTAAAAGATATACGTCCCTTGTTGAAAGGATGACCGGTAAATAAGAAATAGTTTTATATGAATGCCCTGCATCAGGGTTCGGATTCAAACGTTAACACAAGCGCAGGGCCAAAAGGAAAACCATCAGCGAAGTTATAAGCCCGGTGAATCGGATCAGATAGATTAAATATAGTCATTTGCAGCTACCGCCGTTGCTAATCAATATAGTCGTGAACTACAGCTGCCGCTATTGCCAGTTGATATATAATTGATGTTACATTACTTATCCCTTTAAGCCAGTTTATTGTTTTCAATTTTTGTGGGACAATAACCGTGTCGCCGGGGTCAAGTTCTAATGATCCGAATCCTCCAAATGACCATCTGGAGTTCCCTTGATCCCATAGCCCCAGACCGAATAGACTCCCCTGTTGTTTACTTATGACGGTACCGTTTGCTTTGACAATATACACCTGTCTCTTATCAGCCGTTTTTGTCATCCCTCCCACCTTGTCAAGATAATAATCCACATCTCCTCCTTTCTTTAATAAAAGGGCAGTGGGATTATAGACTTCTCCCATAATAGAAACAAAATCCTGTCGTTTGGATATGATCAGTCTGTCTCCGGCCCGCAATTTAAAATCAGAATCAGAGGATGGCGATGATAATATATTATTAAGGTCAATCACCATGCGGCCTGTCGGTTCGGTTTCCTTTAACTGCGCGATTAATTCTTTTCTCTCACTTAATGTGGTTTGAATAGCGGCTATGTCCTCTTGATCCATGGCGCTGCTTGCCGCCATTGTGTTCAGGCTGGAGACATCTTTCTCGAGCTGTGATATATATTCTTCATATCGCATCTTCTCGACCTCTTTAACGGATTCCCTCTGGAATATCGCGCCAAAGGCGTATGCTTCTTCTGTGAGCCCTCCCGCCCTGGATATCACGGAAGAAAGCCGTTCACCTTCAGAAAACGAATACTCGCCGGGGAAGACGAATTCCCCTTCTAGGTATATCTTACGTTCCAGTGCCTGGCTGTAAGAAGGAATTGCACGGATGTTGACGATGTCATCCGCTTGCAATGATATGTTGTTCTCAGGGTCTTCCTGCAATGCCTTTTGAACCGAAAATTTAATGATCCGTGATTCTACGCCGTTTTCCCCTTCAATAAACCTGGTCAGTTCTGCAGAATCAAGGTATGCCTGGTTCGAGAGGTTTCCTGCTCCGAAGATCAGGTCCTTTACCTTCATCTCATCAAGGAAGTAATATGTGCCCGGATTTCTCACCTCTCCGTTTATTGTTACTTTTGGCCTGTCCTTTTTATCCCATTTACTGTAAATGATCACCCTGTCCTGGTCATGCAGGACAATGTTCTGGTTCTCATCGCCCGACAACATTGCACCAAGGTTAAATGTAATAACCTCAGAATGAAAGTCAGGGGGTATCAGGCGAATCACCTCGCCCTGGGACAGGTAGGGGTCGTTCAGCAGATAATCATAGGACGGGATCAGGTCTCGTATCTTCATGCCCTCCTTGAATTCATAATCCTGGGGGTATTTTACATGCCCCTCCAGATGCACGACATTATACATGGTGTCATTCACAGGATATATCTTTACAAGATCCCCATCCTGTAATTTCATGCCAAAGTTTGCATCTGCCTGGTTATTCTTAGGGTCCAGATTAAAACTGGTGACAACTCTTTTCTGATGATCCGTTATGCGCTCCACTACTACATTTTGAATATGTCCGACAGACATCAAACCACCTGCAATTTCTACCAGATCGCCTATCGTCTGTTTGTCTTTCAGTTCATAAATGGCAGGGCGTTTGACATAACCTGCTATCCCGGCGACAGGTTCGATAACCGGTATGAAAACGGTATCTCCTGCCTGTAATTTTATTTCATCATTTTTAATTCCTTTGATGAAGAAGTCATAAAGATCCAGAGTTTTAATGACCTCGCCGTTCCTGACAAGTTGGATATTTCTTAGGCTTCCTTTTTTTGAAGGCCCGCCGGAGGCATAGAGTACAGTTATCATTGTGGAAAGGGAACTAACTGAATATGTCCCGGGTTTATTTGCCTCGCCTACAATAAAAACTTCAATTGTGCGAAGAGATTCCATCGTGACATTCATTTCGAAGTTGGGATAGAGTTCCGTTAATTTGCGGCCGAGGAGTTCCTTTAATTCCGCAAAGGTCAGACCATTCACATTCAGTGTTCCGACACGAGGCAGTATTATATTTCCGTCTCTGGTCACAACTGCATTATAACTATCCTCGGTATTTCCCCATAGATGGACCGTAAAACTGTCCCCGGGACCTATTATATAGTCATCGCCCACAGGCGCCCCTTCAACAGGCTCAAAGGTGGAAAATTCGTCGGTAAAAAAGCTGTATCCATATTGAGATAATTCCGTTGAGATGTCTTTCGGGAAATTGCCGGAGAAGATATCTTCTATCTCTGAAGCCGGCTCTTCTTGCATGAGATCTTCAAAGACGGTTTTTTCAGACTTGCTCAATACCTTAAAGATGTTCAATTGTTCGGACCTGCTCAGATTTTCGAAGATATTAAGCTGTTCTGATTTGCTCAAGCTTGTAAATATTTCCTGCTGTTCTGATTTGTTTAAATCCTTGAAGATGCCTAATTGATCCGCCTTATTGAGCCCCTGAAAGACGGCCAGCCTTTTCGTCTCATCCAGTTTATTAAAGATATTAAGTTGCCCTGTCAGATCGAGATTAGAGAAGATATCGGCCTGTTCATAATTATTCAGACTGTTATAAAGATCTATCTGTTCATCTTTATCCAGACTTTGAAATACGTTGACCTGTTGAAATACCTTCACGCTCCTGAAGAGATATATCCTGTCCTCATCTTTATAGCTCAAGGTTTTAAATAATCTTATCTGGGCAGTGCTGCTTAAATTCTTGAAAAATTCTATCTTCAATTTATTATTTTCTATCTCAATAAATTCCAGGTATTCAAGACTGTCACCCGCATCTTCTTCCTTTGCATTTTCTTTTGAAAACAATCCGGTTTTCGACGTGTCTGTATCTTCAGTTTTTTCCAAGGCAAAGACAAATGCAGGATTTGCAGCAAAAATATAAATGCCGGTTAATAACGTTAGGATTACGATCTGTATAATTCTCTGATTTCTCATTAAAGGCCTTCCTATTTCTTGAAAAGATCTCTTCAGCTTTGCAGGAAAATGTCATAATGAAGAGAAAATGGATCTACTCTTTACGTTTAACAACAAAGAGGTTGTCTATGAAAAATTGATTTAAATATTGTATCTAAACCTATTGTCCAAGTTTAATAAAATGGTAGAGCAAGCTATTGTTTTAGGATTATAATGTTGAATTTTATTATAAAAAAAGAACGCACAATTTATATCCCATTGTTTCTATTTAATCAAGAAAGATCCTACAGGGAGGTTGACGGAAGAGACTCCCTTCAACACTATTGATTTTATTGATTCTACGGATGCTTTTATCTCAGCGAGTTAGGAGGGAATCAATAAAATTCCCTGGAGGGGATCATTAAAGATTGTCTCCAGAAAAATTTTACTAAATACTCTATATTAATCCTGTGGATGAAATGCAGTAGAATCATCATCGCCTACTATCGCAATAACCGCCCCTGAAGCTACTGCCGCGGCAGTGATGCTGACAATCTCTGCCGCAGTCATGACCGTCGGCGATCCATCTCCGGTTTGACCTTCAACAGTTGCTTTGATCAAATCTTCTGCCCTTTGTGCCTTGTTTTGACCTGTTGCCGGATAGAATGGTTGTCGTGCGATAGATACGGATAAAGTCTCAGGGATAAATATCATAAATAGGGATAATATGCCGACAATGAGTTTCAGAACTAAAATACTCTTTTTCAATTGAATTCCCTCCCGAATAAAAATCCCCTCCCAAGGTATATATTCATTGAATCAAGATGTTGTAATTAGATATAGACAGTTTTTTCAAACTAATTTTGTATTCAGATATAGTTATATTCGGTAAACCTCAGCTTTCCCCTAAGACAAATAAATATTGCCGTTGAGGCATGGTGGCAGCCATGTGTTCAGGCGACAGCGAGATAAAATAATTCAGCCTTAAAACCAGATTGTGGTCAAGGAGCATCCTGTTTATTAAAATCGGCATCTTATAGCACTAATTGATTTAACTGTAAATATATTTGTATTAATATCTATTGACACATTAATAAATCGGTTGGTAAAAAATAATAAATTTGATAAACACTAACACAATTGAAGGCAGCATTATTCATGCCAACCAAAAAAAGAGAAGCCCGGGAAAGATTACGATGATAACAGGGGCTTCTGAAAATTTGAAATTCGGGGCAACTTTAAAAAGAAGCAATCAACATAAGGACATCTGCATTAAAATGTCAAAACAGACAAAATATATCTTTGTATGTCAAAACTGCGGCTATCAGGCATTGAAGTGGATGGGACGATGTCCTGATTGCAGCCAGTGGAATAGTTTTGTGGAGGAGATCCAGGAGCCGGTCATTAACAGGTCCAGCGGGGCATCCCTAATGGGCATGCCGCAATCTATCGATTCTATATCCATTGACCCAGAGCCGAGGCTGATAACAGGCATTGTAGAATTCGATCGCGCACTTGGCGGAGGCATTGTCCCAGGCTCGCTCATTTTGCTTGGAGGAGATCCGGGCATAGGCAAGTCTACTCTGATCCTCCAGACAGCCGGAAGGCTTTCCCGCAAAGGTTTTAAATCTCTTTACCTCTCAGGCGAGGAGTCGCCGCAACAGATAAAACTTCGCGCAGAGCGCCTCTCCATACATTCCGAAAATCTGTTCATCCTTTCAGGGGCCTGCATTGAAGATCTCTTTGAAAAGATGAAAGAGCTCAAGCCGGATATCCTTATTGTGGATTCCATACAGACCACCTATTCCAGCGCCCTTCCTTCTGCGCCCGGGAGCGTCGGTCAACTCCGGGAGGTATCATCAAAGCTGCTCAGATGGGCCAAGGAGACAAATATACCGACATTCCTTATAGGCCATGTAACCAAAGACGGAGCTATTGCGGGCCCCAAGGTCCTTGAACATCTGGTGGACACGGTCCTTTATTTTGAAGGAGACAGCAGTCATCTATACAGGATCATTCGTGCTGTTAAAAACCGTTTCGGCGCCTCCAATGAAATAGGCGTCTTTGAGATGAAGGAGGCAGGGCTGATAGAGGTAGGGAACCCGTCCAGGATATTTCTTGAGGAAAGACCGGAAAGGATTGCCGGTTCTGTCGTGATACCCTGTCTGGAAGGCACAAGGCCCATCCTTGTTGAGATCCAGGCCCTTGTCACGCCAAGCCCCCTGGGCATGCCCAGGAGGACAGCCATAGGCGTTGATCACAACAGGATATCCCTTCTGACGGCCGTCCTGGGGAAGAGGATGGGCATAGGCCTGGGCAACCAGGATATCTTTGTGAATGTAGCAGGCGGCCTCAAGGTGGATGAACCGGCCGCAGACCTGGGGATCGTCTCCGCCATGCTTTCAAGCCACCTGGACAAACCGGTGGTCCCGGATACGGTCATCTTCGGAGAGGTCGGGCTTGCTGGAGAGGTGCGGGGAGTAAGTCAGCCGGAATTGAGGATTAACGAGGCTAAGAAGCTTGGTTTTAAAACGTGCCTCCTTTCAAAGAGCAATATGGATATATGCAGATCCATATCCAATATCAAACTTGTGGGGCTTGATTCCGTAAGAGATCTGATGCAGGTTGTCTTTTAACCCCTCCATTTCACTATATCGCTCAATTGAACCCTTTCAGACCGGGCCTGATTGATTTTCGCGTCAGGGTCAGGGTGTCCTACTGCTATGCTTATGACAATCTCTTTTGTATCAGGGATGTTCAAGTTTTCCTTAATCTCATCGCTGAAAGAGGTGATGATCCCGATGGGGCATGTGCCCAATCCCATCCCGTGCGCGGCAAGTAGAAACCAGCCCATTGTTATTCCTATGTCCGTATAATGCAGGCTGGAAAAGGCCCGGTCAATGGTAAGGATCACAGCCGTAGGCGCGCCATAGAAATTACAGCTTCCCTCGTTGATGAACGCCTGGAAAGCTGTGCCTTCCGGGAGACAGGGCGTGATCATGTCAAGGAGGTCCTTCTGGCGTCTCTTAAAATAAAGAGGCAGGGGTTCCCTTGCAGCCGGGCCGCAGGTCGTGTTTCTCTCCCTCAATAGCTTGACCAGCATCCTGCTGAGCCTCTTTCGCTCTTCACCTGAGACCACAACGAATTCCCATGGCTGAAGGTTTATTGCGGAAGGCGCGCGTGTTGCCAGATGAAGCAGCCTTTCCAGAACTTTTTTGTCCATAGGCTTATCCAGAAATCCTCTTATGCTCTTCCTTTCTTCTATTGCTTTAAAGAGATCCATGATCATCCCCTTTACAATTATTTTGCAAGGTGTTTATTGTATCAAAATTTAAATCATTAACAAGTAAGACCTTGCAAAGAATTGAAAATTTAAATAGTGTGACGGTGAAAAGAATCTGATATAAATCGATTTTTAAAGGCCGAGATCCTAAGCATCCGGCTCAAGGAGTATATTTAATTTGATAGTTTCATTAAAAAAGCCCCTGGAAACCTGGGAGCAGATGCTTCTGTCAGGCATTTGCAGGCCGGACGAGTTGGGTCACTTTTCTGATATTGACATATCCCATATCCAACAAGTTATCAACGCCTATCCCATGTTTATTAACCCCTATTACCTTGGATTAATAAAGACAAAAGGGGATGTAATCTACAGGCAGGCCGTCCCTGATATCGCCGAGATAACACAGGCTGACGGGACCCCGGACCCCCTGAATGAGGAAGATCTGTCGCCCGTCCCTGGCCTTACCCACAAATATCTGGACAGGGTATTGTTTCTGGTATCCAGCCGATGTGCCATGTATTGCAGGTTCTGCAACAGGAAGAGAAAGGTCGGCGGGGCGGGGATGGTCACGGCGGAATCAATAAGAGAAGGCATCCGGTATATCAAGTCTAATAAAAACATCAGGGACGTCCTCCTCTCAGGAGGAGATCCCCTGTTGCTCACCGATTCCGAACTTTTCCGGATACTTTCCGAGGTCAGGTCGATTCCCCATGTGGAGATCATACGCATAGGGACAAGGGTCCCCTGCACGCTTCCACAACGTGTCACGCCTGAACTGGCAGAGATGCTGAAGGGATTTCAGCCGCTTTATATAAACACCCACTTCAATCATCCATGGGAGATCACGCCCGAATCGGCCTTAGCTTGCTCCACCCTGGCTGATGCCGGCATCCCGCTCGGTTGTCAAACAGTGCTTCTCAAAGGGGTTAATGATGATATTGAGATCATGCGTGAATTGATGAAAGGACTTCTTGCGATTCGTGTAAGGCCCTATTACCTGTTCCAGGCAGATCTTGTAAAGGGCACGTCGCACTTCTGGACAGGGTTTAAAAAGGGTCTTGAGATCATTGCCGGATTGCAGGGATATATCTCAGGCATGTGCATCCCCAGGTTTATGATTGACCTGCCGGACGGAGGCGGCAAGATCCCCGTTACGCCTGATTACATAAAGGAGATCAGGGAGGATGAATTGATAGTAAAAAATTACCAGGGCAAGGAGTTCTGATACCCTGTTATTGAAGAATGAAGGACAAAAAACAGGAAGGTGCAAAATTATGGTTAAAGTAACTTGTTTAGGCGGTGCAGGATCAGTTACCGGCTCCAGCTATCTGGTCGAGAGCGCGAACGGGAAAAGCGTCCTTGTGGACTGCGGCATGTTCCAGGGAAGCGTGCAGATGGAGAGTAGAAACCTTGCAGGGTGGGGTTTTGAGCCAGGCAGTTTAAATACACTCTTTCTTACCCACGCCCATATAGATCACAGCGGGCGGATACCGAAGCTTGTAAAAGACGGATTCAGGGGCAGGATTATCACGTCTCCGCCTACTGCTGAGTTGTGCGAGGTCATGCTCCTGGACTCGGCGCATATCCAGGAGATGGACGCGGAGTGGCAGACTAAAAAAAACAAGAGGCAGTCCAGGGGCCCGATCCTCCCCCTCTACACGACAAAGGACGCAGAGGAGAGCATCAAGCTGTTTTCACCTGTTGAAACTGATGTTATAATTCAGGTTGAGCCTGGCATAAAGGCAAGACTGAGGAACGCGGGGCATATCCTTGGTTCATCAATCCTTGAATTGTGGGTTGAAGGATCGGACGGAGAGATAAAGATTGTCTTTTCCGGGGATATCGGCAAACATAACCAGCTTATCGTAAAAGATCCTTATGAGATATTCGCTGCGGATTATCTTTTTGTTGAATCTACTTATGGCAACCGCTTTCACCGTTCTTTTGAAGACAGTAAAAAGGAACTCCTTGAGGCCATTCTCCATGCGGTTTCAAACAATGAAAAGGTTATCATACCTGCCTTTGCGGTGGAAAGGACCCAGGAGATACTTTTTATCCTTGCTGAGTTTTACAGGAACGGCATTCTTCCGGAGGCGCCTATATATCTTGACAGCCCCCTGGCTATCAAGGCCACGGAGATCTTCAGGAAGAATAAAAAATACTTTGATGAAGAGGCAATGGCCATTGTGAATCAAGGTATTGATCCATTTTACATACCGAACCTGAGCTTCACACCCAGCACAAAGGAATCCATGGAGATAAACGAAAGCCAGGGGCCTGCCATAGTCATGGCAGGCAACGGGATGTGCACGGCAGGAAGGATAAAACATCATCTTAAACATAATCTATGGAGAGAGGGCGCGAGCATCGTCATGGTCGGGTTCCAGGCCATGGGTACAACAGGAAGAAAGATCGTTGACGGAGCAAGGTCGGTAAAGATCTTTGGAGAAAATGTCTCGGTAAAGGCAAAGGTGTATACGATAGGCGGGTTCTCCGCCCATGCAGACCAGAAGGACCTTCTTGAATGGGTAAGCCATTTTTCCGAATCAAGACCTCGCATATTTGTCGTCCACGGCGAACCGTCCGCCAGCCAGGTATTGGCCGACAAGATCCGTGAAGATTTCAGGCTTGAAGTCCATGTCCCAACATGGAAGGAAAGGCTTTTCCTTAAGCCGAGGGAGATGGTCCTTGAGGCGCCTCCCCTTGAGGAGGCCCCTGCTGCTGATGTGCTTCAGGCATCCCTTAACACGATTATTGATCTTGAGAAGGAACTGGAAAGGATAAAAAAGAACTTCAGGAAAAAGGGCGCGGATATCAGCAAAGACGATATTGACAGGCTCAAGTTTATCCATGAGGAGCTTCAGGCGATGCAGGGTTGATAGACACTTAAGGCTTAATGGACTTGACTTAAAGGATAAAAAACCCTTATATGAAACAGAATTGACAGGATGAATAATTTAAAGACGGTTACAATTCATAATCGTGCAGAGGAAAATCTGTCGACTAAACATTCTGTATTGACCGGTAGAAGGTATGAACGAATCTCATAAAATAATCAAATCCAATCTGGAATATCTGAAGAAGCTGTTTATCATGCCCGATTCGCCGGATAAGTTTATTGAATTCGGCCATGAGCTGCTGGAGCTCATCCATGAATTCTTCCAGGAAAAAGGGGGAATCCACAGCAGCGCCACCCTTCCTGAACTGAGCGCCATGTTCAGCGATACAAACATCCCTGACAGCCCGCTCCTTATCAAGGATGTCCTTACAGAGATCAAATCAAAGATCATCAAACATTCCGTCAAGGTGGGAAGTCCCTATTATATAGGCCATATGACCAGCGCCATCCCCTATTTCATGATATTGCTGGAGATGATCATAGCGGCGCTGAACCAGAACCAGGTCAAGATAGAGTCGGCAAGGGCCTCCAGCTTTGTGGAAAGGGAGCTGATTGCATGGATTCATAACCTGATCTTTGACAGGAAGAGCAGTTTTTATGAGAAGAATATCCATAATCACCGCATCGCTTTGGGCAATGTGACATCCGGAGGGACTCTTTCCAACATGACGGCGCTTATGGTGGCAAGGGAAAAGGCGTTTCCGCCTGATGTAGATTTTCCGGGCCTTCGCATGGCGGGCAGCGACAAGGCATTAAGTTATTATGGATATTCCAGGGGTGTTGTGATTGTATCAACAAGGGGCCATTATTCCATCACAAAGGCGGTCAATCTGCTGGGCATGGGTGAATCCAATGTAATAAACATCCCCGTTGACAGCAATAATCATATCGACATCAGAAAACTGCGTCGCAAGATAAAAAGCCTTCAGGAAGACACCCATGAAAGGACCAAGATTATCGCCATTATCGGCATAGCGGGCACGACCGAAACAGGCAATATTGACGACCTTGAGACTATTGCCGATATATCAGCAGAGGCAGGGGCGCATTTTCATGTGGATGCCGCCTGGGGAGGACCGGCACTCCTTGTGAATGAATACCGTTCCATGTTTAAAGGCATTGAGATGGCCGATTCTGTTGCAATAGACACACATAAACTGCTTTTCTGTCCTGCAAGCATGGGTATGGTTCTCTTCAGGAATGAAAAGGATCTCAACCTGATCAAGCATTCATCTCATTATATCATCCGGAGAAATTCGGTTGATACAGGCCGTTTTACACTGGAAGGTTCTCGTCCTTTTGCATGTCTTAAACCCTGGGCCGCCCTGAAGATCATCGGCAGGAAGGGGTATGGCCTGCTGTTCCAGCATGCCAGGGAATCAACCAATCATCTAAGAAGCATTCTTGATCATTGCGGCAATTTTGAGGTCCTTAACAACCCTGAACTGTTTATCCTTAATTATCGTTTTATACCGGAAACGGTGCGAGAGCAGATATCAGTTCTGGAAGGGATCACTACCTATTCTAACAGGGAGAAGGCAAGAGACGCAGAGAAAAAAATAAGGAATATAAACAGGCTTATAAACAGTCTGAATATCAAGCTGCACAGAGAACTGAGGAGGGATGACTCCACCTTCGTCTCAAGGACTACGCTGGAGTCCACCCGCTACAGGCCGCAGAACATAGTGGTTCTAAGGGCGATACTTATAAATCCTCTTACTGAAAAAGAGGTGCTTGACGAGATTGTGCAGACCCAGAATCGCATAGGATTAAACATATGGCGTGGTTTTAAACCGGCATATTTGCGAATCCGCGATGAATCAAAATAGAACTGTCATGGAACAGAGGCTCAGATCCATCCTTAATTTACCCGCTGTCATAACCGTCACAGATAATACCAGATCCATGATCTCCGTGAGGCGCAAGACGCTGGCATATCATGTCCGTCTTCATCATATCTTTCTTGATGCGGATGAAGGCATACTTAAGGCCCTTTCGGAATTCATATCAGGAAACTCAAGAAGATCTCTAAAGATAATAAAGGATTTTATCAGGGAGCAGAGCTTGAATATCCGTCAGAAAGCCGCTCCTGCAAAAAGGAATGCAAGAATCAGGCATCAGGGCCGGTATTTCAATCTCCTGGATTCCTTTAAGAGTATAAACAATAGTTACTTCGAAGGCGGCATAGATTGTTCAATCACATGGGGAAGGCGTATGGGACATTCGCGATGCAGGTCGGTCCGGCTCGGCAGCTATTCTCCCTCCGGAAATATAATCCGCATAAACCCCATACTGGACAGGGAGTTTGTGCCTCAATATGTGGTTGACTCAATTACATACCATGAGATGCTCCACAGGCGCCTTGGCTTTAAATATGCCGAGGGCAGACGTCTCTCCCATTACGGAGAATTCAAAGAGATGGAAAGAAACTATATCCATTATGACAAGGCAAAACTCTGGATTAAAAAAAATTTAAATCTTCTCACTGGGAAATCATGATATAATCAATATACCAGTAATGTCCGGTTAGGATCTTGCATAGGGAAAAAGCCCATGTTTAAAGGCCGAGGAGGCCCTTTTTTTAAGACTAAAATGGGCGGCCTGCTGAAGTGCATGGCAATAAGCCTGTCTCAGCGGGCGGCGGAGCATCTCAGTCGCAATCAGCGTCTGAAATCCTGGAAGATATGTCTATATGTCTCCGCCCGCTTTAGCGCATCTTATGCCAGGTTATTGCTTTTAAGCCATTTCATCTTTAAAAAAAGGGCCTCCGCGGCCTTGAGGCTTCATTTATGCAAGATCCCTAACCGGACAATGCTGATTTTATATCCCGGACCCTGAGAGGACGCTTATAAAGGCAAAAGATGGTTTAATCCCATGGGACTTGTCTTAGACAACAATTCTATAAAGCTTTATGAAAGATGGCTGCAAAGCCCTGTCGGGAGGGCAAGGGATGAATTTGTCCAGACGATGGTCGCTGTCCTGTCTTCGCCACAGAGAAATGATAAGGTTTTGGATATCGGCTGTGGAACAGGGAATCAGCTTCTCTCTTTGGCCAAGCTAGGATTTGATTTAAGCGGCGTTGACGCCTCCAAAGACATGATTGATATTGCGAGAAGCCGTCTTGGGAACAGATGCGAACTTAAGACCGGGAGGGCAGAGGACCTGCCTTTCAGTGATAATGAATTCGATATTGCATTGCTGATTAATACCTTGGAATTTCTTGATGACCCTTTAACGGCTCTGAAAGAGGCCGGAAGGGTTGCAAGGAGAAAAGTCCTTATCTGCGTTATCAACAGTCTTTCCTTATACAACCTTGGCGACAGACTCCAGGGGGCATTCAGTGAAACACTGGCAAGACATATCAAGTCGTATCACTTGTGGGAAATGAAATCCTATATTAAAAATGCATACGGAGAGGTTCCTGTTGTCTGGATGTGCGCCCCGGACTGGCCGAGGCTTAAGGATCATCATAATACTTTAAACCCTGGTGAGGATAGGATGTTAATCTGCCCTTTCGGGGCCATGCTGGGGATTTCAGTCACATTGAATCCCTTGATCAGGGCGGCGAGCCTGCCTTTAAAGATTAAGGCTGAACGGCCTTTTCCCGAGAGGGCTCCCATGCAAAATCAAGGAGGGGTGCATTATGAAAGAGGCATATCTCTATGAAAAACTGGACAGGAAAAGGGTCAGGTGCCGTCTCTGCGGCCATGGATGTCTGATAAAAGATGGCTCAAAGGGCATATGCGGTGTGAGGGAGAACCATGACGGCATCCTCACGACCCTGGTTTACGGCAAGGTGATTGCCATGCATGTGGACCCTATTGAAAAAAAGCCCCTTTTTCACTTTCTTCCGGGGAGCAGGTCCTATTCGATTGCTACCGTCGGATGTAACTTCAGATGCAGGTTCTGCCAGAATTCGGACATCTCACAGATGCCCTCCGATTATAATCGCATTATGGGTGATGAGACGCCGCCCGTCAATATTGTAAAAAATGCAAAGGAATCCCGTTCATCCACCATAGCCTATACCTATACAGAGCCGACAATCTATTATGAATTGGCCCTTGACACATCAAGACTCGCCGTAAAGGATGGCATAAGGAACATCTTCGTATCCAACGGGTATATGACTGAAGAATGCCTGATGGATATCCATCCCGATCTCCATGGCATCAATATAGATTTAAAGGCCTTCAATGAAAAATTTTACAAGGAACAGTGCGGGGCAAGGCTAGAACCTGTCCTTTTAAGTATAAAAAAGGCGAGAGAACTGGGCATCTGGGTAGAGGTGACAACCCTTCTTATCCCGGGCTTGAATGATTCAGATGGGGAATTAAAAGAGATAGCGGGATTCCTTGCCGGCGTCGATCCTTATATGCCATGGCATATAAGCAGATTTCATCCCACCTATCGCTTGACCGATATCGGTTACACCCCTGCTGATGATATCCATAGGGCAAAGGATATCGGGTATAACTCAGGATTGAAATATGTTTACACAGGAAATGTATGGGGAGACGAAGGGGAAAAGACGTTCTGTCACGGATGCGGGAAACTGCTCATAGATCGTCACGGGTACGATATCCAGAGTAATTCGATAACAAACGGACGCTGCCCCAAATGTCATACGGAGATCCCAGGGGTGTGGGAATAAAGAAAGGTTCATCCTCCTTCGTCCCTATGGGACTTCGGCGGACAGGAGGCACAGGGCTCAGGGCGTAAGGTTTTAAAATCAGTAATTGACCATGGTCAGAAACAACCCCTGGGGAGGGACCTTGATCCCGGCCTTTTTCCTGTCCAGGGAAGAGAATATCTGCGCGAATTCATCAAGGGTTATCTTGCCTTTTCCGACATCTACAATCGTTCCCACTATGTTTCTCACCATGTGTCTTAAAAACCCATCCGCTTCAAAGACAAAGATTGCAAGACCTTCTTCATCGCAGGATACATCCGTCCTGATCATCTCCCTGACAGGATTTAAATTGTCGCTCCCGGTCGATCTGAAGGAGGAAAAATCATGCCTTCCTGCAAGGAGAGAGAGGCACTCTCTCATTTTATCCATTTCAAGGCGTTCCCGGACATGCCATGTATAATGCCTGAGGAAGATATTCTTTTCTCGCCTGTTCCATATCCTGTATTCATAGCTCTTGCTCCTGACGCTGTATCTGGAATGAAATTCGTCAGGCACATATTCAGCCTTGAATATAAATATATCATCCTTTAGAAGGGAGTTAAGGCCCCTTCGTAACGATTCGGGGGCAATATCGGATGTTGTCTTGAAATTACATACCTGATGCAGCGCATGAACGCCGGCATCGGTCCTTCCGCTTCCGATAACGATGACCGGTTCCCCTAGGATTATCTTGAGGTTTTCCTCAATCGCCTCCTGTATGGTCAAGCCGTTTTTCTGCCTCTGCCATCCATGATACCCTGTCCCGTCATATCCTAGAATCAGCCTTATGTTCTTTTTCCCATCCATGTATTCCCATCAAAAACAAATGGGGAAGCCTTTAATGGCCTCCCCATTTTACGGTAAATCAGATATTTCTTAAAAATGATATAAGGATCGGACAAACCTCTTAACGTTTTGAATATTGATAACGCGCCCTTGCGGCGGCCTGTCCGTATTTCTTTCTCTCTTTCATTCTGGGGTCCCTTGTCAGCAGGTCCGCCTTTTTTAAGACAAGACGGTAATCAGGGCTTATTGTGATCAGGGCGCGGCTGATCCCATGTCTGATAGCCCCGGCCTGTCCCAGTACGCCTCCCCCCCTTACATTCGCGATGACATCGTACTTGCCGATATTTTCGGTTAATTCAAGAGGCTGTTTGATGAGCCCGATACCGGATTCCTTGGTCATATAGACCTCTATGGGCTTATCATTTATTACTATTGTGCCGTTTCCGGGTTTCACCCACACCCGAGCTACGGAAGTCTTTCTTTTACCAACGGCGTGGTATATCTCTTCGGCCATTCAATCCTCCTAAATATCCAGCTTTTCCGGTTTCTGCGCCTCGTGCGGATGCGTAGAGCCGGCAAATATTTTTAATTTTGTCAATTGTCGTCGTCCCAGGCTTGTTCTCGGCAGCATGCCTTTAACCGCAATACGAAGGACATCGCCGGGTTTCTTTTCAATCAGCCTTTTGGCGGAAATCTGTTTTAACCCGCCCAGGTACCCGGAATGCCTGTAATATATCTTTTTGTCCCATTTAGACCCAGTCAGCGCTACCTTATCGGCATTAATAACAACGATGAAGTCTCCTGTATCGGCGTGGGGAGTAAAGATCGGTTTGTGCTTACCCCTTAATCTGGTGGCAATCTCGCTTGCCAGCCGCCCCAAGACCTTGTTCTCGGCATCGACAAGGTACCATTTTTTCTCTAATTCCTGTTCTTTCGCTACAAATGTCTTCATAATAACCTATCCTGAATGAAAAATTCAAAAAGATATTTTTAAAGTACTGTTCATTATATATCAAGATATTTTTAATGCATTGTAATTCAATTTCTTTTTGACCTTACGCAATTTTAAGGAGTTCCAATGCGTTTTCACCGGTGATCTTATCAATTGCCTCTTCAGGGAGCCCCGCAGATTTTATCTCTTTTATATATCTCCCGGGTTTAATAAGGGGGTAATCCGATCCGAAAAGAATCCTGTCAAACCCTGTAATCTCACCTGATATCCGATAGATATCAGGCCGGTACAGATATGGCGATGCCGCTATGTCAAACCAGACATTTGACAAGGCATCCCGGACCTCCTTTTTCATAAGTTCATAGAAAAAGATCCCTCCGCCCCAATGGGCTAGTACAATCCTGTTTGATGGATATCTCCTTAATAATTCATAAAGACCGGAGAGAGACATCGGCTGTTTGCCCGGATATGTATGTCCGACCGGTTCATTGGCATGGAGGAGGACAGGGACATCCTTTTCGCCACATAAGGCCATTATGTCCTGCAACCCATGGATAGCATCCCTTGAGAAATCAGCATCATATACAGCGATCTCCCCTACGCCGGCAAGCCCTGCCTCAAGACATCTTTCAGCCTCTTTCGGGGCATCCGGAGAGAGAGGATCAAAGGTGCAGAAACCGACAAGCCTGTCAGGATTTTTCAGGACAGATTCAATCACATAATCATTGTGTCTTTTGAAATGATCGGTCTGTTTCCATGGAAATCCGAACACCACCGATTTAGATATCCCTTCATCATCCATATTCTCAAGAAGCCCTTTCATGCCGGATAATTTGGAAGACTGTTTCCGGTAAATAGACTCGAAGGCAGGCTCATGATCGAAAAACAGATGCCGACAATTTCTTATATCGGAAGGGAAGATATGGGTATGAAAATCAATAATCATTTAAGGATTTTTTTCAAAGATTTTTCAACCGCTCCAGGACTATAGCCCGAGTGCATTTCAACTACCATCCCATCCCGGTTAATGATGAACAGGGTGGGGATGCTGACCTCGCTGCCTCCTAAATACTTTCTGGCTGTCTTTTCATCCGCCCTAATGATCGGATAGTTGATCTTGAATTTTTCCTTGAAGGAGGATAGGTAGGCATTTTTTGTGTCAGCTGAATCCACTGAAATTCCAAGTATAACCAAGCCCTTATCTTTGTATGCATCCTGGAGTTTAACAAGTTCCGGGATGGACATCCGACATGGCTGGCACCAAGTGGCCCAGAAATCAAGGACCACAATATTTCCTTTGTATTGGTTAAGGGAGATATTTTTTCCTGAGAGATCTTCAAGGGTGAAATCCGGCGCCTTGACCTCTTTTGTGTCGGCATTTGTCTCACATCCCAATAAGAGGAGGGAGAGAATAGACAAAAACAATAAGATAAACCTTGCCGGATCTTTAAAATCCATGATTTCCCCTTTTCAATTTTCCGATATTTAACCAATTCATGTCACATAAGGCAAGAAATTTGTTAGAGGAATTATTTACTCAAAAGATATTTATCAATCGGATCAACATTCTCACCATTTTTTTTCTTTATATCACCGTTGATCTCTTCAGTTTTGTCCTGCGTAATTTCCCCCAAAGATGCAGATTTATTATCCGATGAGGATTGGCTTTCTTCCGGAAAGACCCTGATGCTGATCCTGCGGTTCCGTGGGTCAAACGCGTCTTCTTTAATAAGAGGCTCGGTAGCAGCATAACCTGCGACCCTTATCAGCTTGTCCGGCGACATGCCGCTGTTTTCCAGTTCCCTCCTTGCCGCTGAGGCTCGCTCGGTGGAAAGCTCCCAGTTGCTGTACTGGCTGCCTGCGTAGGTTGTGGCGTCAGTATGTCCTTCTATGGCGATACTGCCCTGGACATCCTTTATGCTTTCCGTAATAACCCTGAGTGCATTCTTGCCCTCTGCGGTCATTTCTTTGCTTCCACTGTTAAACATTGCGCTGCCGCCCTTTTTGTCCACGATCTCAATCCTTACCGCGCCGTCGTAAATATCCACCAGTACCTGGTCCTTCATGTTTGCAAGCTTTTGTTCCACCTGTTTTTTCAGGTTTTCCTTGATCCTGTCGGCGGGAGACTCCAATAATCCGGCTGCCGAAATATTGCTCATGGGAGATATATCTGTTGTATCGGCGTCATCCATGTCTGATGCCTGATCTCCGATGTCTTCAGTGTCCACAACCTCTATCTGAGATTTAATAATCTGGTTATCCATCATCATGGATTGCCCGCTTTTTTCAAAGAGGCTGAAATATTTGAAATATTGCGAGACCCTTGCCCGCTTGTCCTCTGAAACCATGCTGATAAGCCATAGGAGGAGAAAGAAGGCCATCATGGCCGTGACAAAATCGGCATAGGCAACCTTCCAACTCCCGCCATGAGCCCCTCCATGTGCGGTTTTCTTTATCTTTTTTATAATCGGCTGGGAACCTGTTCCACTCATATTTTTTTACCCCTTGGTCTTTGACCTTTTAATGGCCTCTTCCACTTCTGCAAAGGTCGGCCTTTCATCGGCAGGGATTGTTCTCCTTGCCGTCTCAATAGTGATCTGGGGGGCTACTCCGCCCTGAAAGGATACAAGGGCGGATTTGATGACATTATAATAGATCTCCTTTTCCTTTGCCTTGTGTTCGAGGTTTGTGCCTATGGGTCCGACAAAACCATAGCAGGCAAGGACTCCAAGGAATGTGCCGACCAGGGCCGCGCCTATATGCTTGCCAAGGATTTCAGGGGCCTCACTGATAAACTGCATTGTAAGGACTACTCCCAATACGCAGGCGACAATTCCCAGGCCGGGGAGCCCGTCAGCCATCTTGGCTACGCTCTGGGCAGGCACAATTTTGCTGTGGTTCAACGCCTCTATATCCGTTTCCAAGAGACTCTCAAGTTCATGCGCTGGCATGCTGGCAGATATCATCACCCTGAGGTTGTCGCAGATAAATCCCAGGGTCTGGGGATTTGACATGATCTTCGGATAGTTTTTGAAGATATCACTGTTCATGGGATTATCTACATCCGCCTCAAGGGCAAGAAGCCCTTCCTTTCTTGTCTTCCAGAACACCTGATTCAAGAGCATAAGAAGATCCATGTAATCATCCTTTGTGGCTGCATCCGAGGAAAAAATCTTGCCCAAGCTGCGTATTATCCCCTTCAATAAGGACAGAGGCGAAGATATGATCAGCGCCCCGACTGCGGCGCCTAAGATGATCACGAATTCTGCTGGCTGCCAAAGCACGGACAGGTTCCCGTTCTCCATGAGATAACCTCCGACAACCGCGGCAGTGACAACTCCTATCCCTATTATTACAAACATAATATTATACCCCTGTCAAAGTATTGACGATCTTTAAAAGATTTTCCAATTCATGGTTATTTGTCAACTTTTACATATCATTTCTCTTTGCCTGCTGATCATATAAGTGCTAATGGCATTCCTTACCTCGTCGCCCATCTCAAAGAATTCCACTCCCACCTCCCATTGCGCCCCATCGAGCTGAGTAACTCTCATGACCTTTCCATATAGCACGACCCAGAAACTGCAATTGGCTGTAAGAAGAATCCTTAGCTCAACACAATCTCCCGGCTCGAAATTCTCTTCACAGACTACTCTTATGCCTGATGCGCTCAGGGAAACCTTTTTTATCTGTATGTTTGTCAGGCCCTGACAGGTAAGATACATATGATCCAGCAAAACGGTCAACTTGTGGTTTATTTCTGTAAGCATGCGCCATATGACCGGATTTACGGCTTCCTCAGGATTTTCATCGACGTCCGTCGGATAACCGACGCCGGCCTGTAGCCCCGGTATTGTTTTACCCTTCATTTTTGCATATTCTTCATCTATTTTTTTGATGGCTGTAGGCAAGAGGTCTTCCACTCTAAAGTATTCCCGTCTTTCCTGTTTCTGATTTTGAAGCCCTTCTGTCTGATCGTGCATATATTTATCTCCTGATATTATTTACATTGTATTATGCAATTTAAATGCCAAGCTCCCTCTATTTTGACACAGAAGGTTTTATAATTGCAGGATGGGGGCATTGCTTCGTTTATACAGCATGGTTGGCGTCTATCTGCCTTAAACGAAGCAATCTTTAGTCTATCGAAGAGTGATGCGATGTGTTAGGATCTAACGCAGGCTGCGGATAAACTCGCCGACTGCAGGTATTCCATCCTTTTCCATTATCCGTATGGACTGGGTGCCGATGACCGCAATATCCACCTTGCCTTTTAGAAAATTTATATCCGTCTTTTCCTTTATCCCGAAGCCCAGGGCCAGGGGCAGGTCGGTTTCCTCTCGGCACCTGGCAAGATAATTTCCAAGGTCCTTTGAAAAGTCCGTTTCTTTGCCTGTTACGCCTTTCCTGGCCACGCAATAGATAAAACCCCTGGCAAAGGATGCAATAAACCTCATGCGTTCCGATGTTGTTGCGGGAGAAAAGAGCATTATGGGTTCCAGGCTGTTTTTCTGCATGGCTGCCAGGTAATCCAGGCCTTCCTCTGGCGGGAGATCGGCTATTATAGCCCCTTTAAGGCCCGCTTCGGCCATGGCTGAGGCAAACCTGTCCACACCATATTTAAAAGGGATGTTGTAATAGCTCATGATCAGAAAGGGTATGTCATAGGCCTTTGCGGCCTGCCCGGCAACCCTCAGGCACTCCGCAACAGTTGCCTTTTTTTCCAGGGCCTTTTGATTCGCGTGGACTATCACAGGCCCGTCCGCCGTGGGTTCAGAGAATGGTATCTGCAGTTCCATGATATCAACCCCTGACTCGACCATGGTCCTGATGACCTCCAGGCTCGCCTCAAAGGAGGGGTAGCCCAGGACGATATGGGTCATCAGTAGTATCTTCTTTTTCGTAAGACGTTCTCTTATATATGATTCAAGCGCCATAATCCCTCGCCTTCTTTTTTATGAATTCCATCCATGCCGGGTCCCTGAAGGCATCTGCTATTGTGAAGATGTCCTTATCTCCCCTGCCGGACTGGTTGATTATTATGATGTCATCTTTCGCAAGTGCCGGGGCCTCCTTGAATGCCTGGACAAAGGCATGTGCCGATTCCAAGGCAGGTATCAGGCCTTCCTTCCTGAGGGTCAATGTCAGGGCCTCAAGGACCTCTCTGTCTGTTGCCGCCTCAAAACGGACGCGACCTGAGTCCCTTAATGAGGCGAGGATAGGCGATACGCCTACATAGTCCAGCCCTGCCGCAACGCTGTGGGTTTCATTCATCTGGCCGTCGCTGTTCTGGAGAAAGTAGGTCTTATAACACTGGGCTACCCCTACGGTGGAATCAGTGTATGCCAGTCTTGACGCGTGAAGGCCGGAACCCGGCCCCTTGCCGCCCGCCTCCACACCGATCAGTTCAACTGCGTCATCAAAGAACCCGCTGAAGATCCCCATGGCGTTGGAGCCGCCTCCGACGCAGGCATAGACGCGTGTCGGAAGCCGGCCTTCTTTTTCCATGATCTGTTGTCGTGCCTCTTTGCCAATAATGGATTGGAACCAGGCAACCATCTCGGGAAAGGGGTGAGGCCCGCTGGCAGTGCCCAGGACATAGTGGGTGTTGTCCATATTCGCGGCCCAGTCCCTCATGGCCTCGTTCATGGC
>Ga0153915_10000907_pt1 | contig 27491 bp, 20 predicted proteins | sample Opewatmetagenome_2_FD_107003 | JGI IMG/M metagenome (GOLD analysis project Ga0153915, IMG submission 107003) | Freshwater wetland microbial communities from Ohio, USA - Open water 3 Core 3 Depth 3 metaG | ecosystem: Environmental > Aquatic > Freshwater > Wetlands | place: USA: Ohio, Lake Erie...
AACGATCAAGAAAAAGATGATAGGTCATTAGCGTTTGGCTTTTGCTACCGTTGTGCTTGTACCTTAGACGTCCTTGTGATTTTCTGCGAAACAAACAAAAAGCCTCGGCGAAAAACCGAAGCCTTTTGTTATTATAATCAACAAGACGTCTACATATTCTGTCCGTGACAATGCTTGTACTTCTTGCCGCTGCCGCAGGGGCAGGGGTCGTTGCGGCCAACTTTTTGTTCTACCCGGACAGGCTGGATGTGCTGTTCCTGGCGTTGAGGGATTTGCGGACGCTGTCCACCGCCACCACCGCCGACATCATCTTTCTGAGTGCGGTATTTGCTGTAATCCTGGCGCTTCTCGGGTGCGGCCTGACGAACGGCTTCGGGTTCGCGGAACGGAATTTGTCCGCGCATCAGGGTGGTACAGATTTTTTTGTTGATGGTGACCACCATATCTTTGAACAGACCGTACGATTCGAGCTTGTAGATCAACAACGGATCTTTTTGTTCGTAGCTGGCGTTCTGAACCGAGGTGCGGAGGTCGTCCAGTTCTCTGAGGTTTTCTTTCCAGGCTTCATCGATGGTATGCAGCAAAACGGCTTTCTCAAAGCTGCGCACCACTTCTTTCGACTGGGTATCGGCCGCCTGTTTCAGGTTGACAGGAATATTGTAGGTACGTTTGCCATCGGTGATGGGAATCAGAATGTTTTCATAAATGGCCCCCTGACGTTCATATACTTGCTGAACCACAGGATTGGCTACCGTCGCCATCTTTTCCGTCCGGCGTTTGAAATTATCCAGAACGGCTTCAAACAAAGTATCTATATTTTTTTCTGTCTTACTGCCCATAAAGGTTTCTTCATTAAACGGAATGTCCATGGCAAAGTAGCTGCGTACATCCATGACCAGTCCTTCGAAATCTTTATCAGCTTCAGCTTGTTCAACAATAAGTGTCATCAGGTCATACATCGAATTGAGAATATCGATGCCTACACGTTCACCCATCAAGGCATGCCGACGTTTGGTGTAAATGACTTCGCGCTGGTTGTTCATCACGTCATCGTATTCGAGCAGTCGTTTGCGAATACCGAAGTTGTTTTCTTCCACTTTTTTCTGAGCCCGTTCGATGGATTTGGACATCATGCTGTGTTCAATCATTTCGCCTTCCTTGAAGCCCATACGATCCATCAGGCCCGTGATACGTTCCGAACCGAACAGACGCATCAGGTTGTCTTCGAGGGAAACATAGAAGACGGAAGAACCCGGGTCTCCCTGACGACCGGCACGACCACGCAACTGACGGTCAACACGTCTGGATTCGTGGCGTTCCGTACCGATGATGGCCAGACCCCCGGCCACCTTCACTTCAGGACTCAGCTTGATGTCGGTACCACGACCTGCCATATTGGTAGCAATGGTTACGGAGGAACTTAAACCTGCAGTCGCTACAATGTCAGCTTCCCGCTGATGCAATTTGGCGTTCAGCACACTGTGTTTGATTTTACGCATGGTCAGCATTTTGCTGAGTAATTCGGAAATCTCGACGGAAGTAGTACCCACCAGTACCGGCCTGCCTTTTTCAACCAAGCTGACGATTTCTTCGATGACAGCCTGGTATTTTTCCCGTTTCGTTTTGTAGATACGGTCTTCCATATCGTTACGGGTAATGGGCTTGTTGGTCGGAATGACCACCACATCCAGTTTGTAGATGTCCCAGAATTCACCCGCTTCCGTTTCAGCCGTACCGGTCATACCGGCCAGTTTGTGGTACATGCGGAAGTAGTTCTGAAGGGTGATGGTGGCAAAGGTCTGTGTGGCGGCTTCAACGGTGACACGTTCCTTAGCTTCGATGGCCTGGTGTAGTCCGTCCGAATAACGGCGGCCTTCCATGATACGGCCCGTCTGTTCGTCCACGATCTTCACCTTGTTGTCGATGACCACGTATTCATCATCCCGTTCAAACAAGCAATAGGCTTTCAGTAACTGATTGATGGTATGTACGCGTTCCGACTTGATGGCGTAGTTTTGCATCAACTCGTCTTTTACTGAACTTTTATCTTCAGCGGACAGGTTCTTGTTTTCCAGTTCAGCCAACTGTGATCCGATATCAGGCAATACAAAGAAATGCGGATCTTCGGTATCACCGGTGATGTAATCAATACCTTTATCGGTCAGCTCGATGCTGTTGTTCTTTTCATCGATGACATAGTACAGTGGATCGGTGGCGACGGCCATTTGCCGGTTGTTGTCCTGCATGTAAAATTCTTCGGTCTTTTGCATGGCGGCTTTGGCACCCTGTTCACTCAGGTATTTGATGAGCGCCTTGTTCTTTGGATGGGCTTTGTGGGAGCGGAACAGTGCAAGCGAACCCTCTTCCTGCTCTTTCTTGTCGGCCGAAGTCATCATTTTCCGGGCATCGGAAAGGTATTTGGTGGCCAGGTTCTTTTGGGCGGTCACCACGCGTTCAATTTTCGGCCTGAGTTCATCAAACAACTGGTCTTCGCCTTTGGGAACCGGACCAGAGATGATCAACGGCGTACGGGCATCGTCAATCAAAACGGAGTCCACCTCATCGACAATCGCGTAATTGTGTTTGCGTTGCACCAGATCCATCGGGCTGGTGGCCATATTGTCACGCAGGTAGTCAAAACCAAATTCGTTGTTGGTACCGAACGTGATGTCAGCCAGATAGGCCTGACGGCGTTCTTCTGAATTAGGACGGTGCTTGTCGATGCAATCCACGGAAAGTCCGTGGAACATGTATAACGGCCCCATCCATTCGGAGTCACGCTTTGACAGGTAATCATTGACGGTTACCACGTGAACACCGTTTCCGGTCAGTGCATTCAGAAAGACCGGCAGGGTTGCCACCAAGGTTTTGCCTTCACCTGTAGCCATTTCTGCAATCTTGCCTTTGTGCAGAACAACGCCACCAAATAGTTGAACATCATAATGCACCATATCCCATTTGATATCATTTCCACCGGCCATCCAGTGATTAGCGTAATAGGCTTTGTCACCTTCAACGCGCACGAAGTCGTGCGTAGCGGCCAGGTTTCGGTCAAAATCATTGGCGGTCACCGCTATCTCCTCGTTTTCAAACAGGCGGCGGGCGGTTTCCCTGACGATGATATAGACTTCGGGTAAAGCTTTGTCCAGTTCTTCTTCCAGTTTTTCAAGTATGGATTTCTCTATTTTGTCTATTTCATTGTAACTGGTTTCACGGGCATCGAGTTCGAGTTCTTCGATGCCTTTTTTAAGTGCTTCGATGCGTTGCCGGTCAGCGAAAACGCTTTCCTGGATTTGCTGACGAATAGCGGCACTTTTTTCACGAAGTTCGTCGTTGGAGGTTTCCTCAATACCTTCGGCGGCTTGTTTAATCTTTTCCACCCAGGGTGAAATTTCTCTCAGGTCACGTTGCGCTTTGTTTCCGAAGAGTTTGGTCAGAAATTCATTGAATCCCATATAATTTGTATGTATTTACGTTTATTGATTGGTTGAAAACAGCTTAAAAGGTCAGTTCCGGCAAAACGGAACCCTCGCAGGCATTGGGAGGTCTGATCTTGAAGACTTTGCTGAGTGTTGTAGCTATATCGCCCGAAGCAACCGGCCTGGTAATGGTTTGGGCCTTAAGCTGACCGCCATAAACCATCAAGGTCGTTGAATAAGCTTCGTAACGCACCTGGACATCTTTAACGGAACTGTTATTCCGAATGTTCCAACCTGGTTGAAGCTCAATGTAAAAATCACCCGAGTGTTCGTGAAAGATACCATTACGGTATTTATTCAGGGAGTTATCGTAGGATCCGGACAATAACATCCTGTTTCGGATGACCCGTTGTACTCCGCTGAATTCTCCAAGAAATTCGGCTGCTTTGATGCTAAAGGCATCAAAATCAAGGTTTTTCTTCTCAATCAGGGTTCTGTTCAGGTAGATTTGCTGATTATTCCAGGCACTTACCCATTTTTCATCCCCGTACAGAGCCATCAGATAGAGATTGAGCAACGATGTGCAACGGTCGGGGTAGAAGTCCCCTCGCCAGGATTGGTTGCCGGAGACCTCGACTGCCGGATTTTTTGGAGCACCAGTTCCCACCAGATAGATCAAGGCATTTTCCAGGCCAACCTGACGGTCAACAGCGTTGATGATCTTTTCAATTTCCTGGTCAAGGCGGAAATAGATATCCTGAATCTCGATGGCTGACAATGTCCTGGAGTTCTCAAGATAGCCGGATGCATTGACATTCAGGATCAGGTAATCGGGTATTTCGTCCGTTCCAAGCTGTTCATTTTCAATAATTTTCAAGCCTATCTGACATACCTCCGAATTAATCATCGGGGTTTCCTTGTATGCTTTGTATTTGTCCTTGCCGTATTTGCCAAGCCAGTATTCGAAGAGGGAAGGATTGGTCTGGTAGGGCATGAGCTGGTAGAAACTCAGGGGGTACAGTGGCTGCCAGGAGGTCTTGTCAAGCACGCCTGACATGTTCCGTTGGTCGTTGATTTGCTGCAACCACCATGGCATGTAGTTGTAATAGGTAGATGTGCACCATTGGCCGGTATTGTCATCCATCCAGAAAACACCATTTGCTTCATGACCGCCTGAAAGAATGGCAGCTTCAGCAGAAATGCCCACTGAAAAGACGTGGCCTTCCTGTTTGGTGGCCGCCTTGAGTTCATCTCCCAGTGTGGAGGCCAACAGATTCCCGGGAGATGTGGTGCTGGTTGTATAATTTCCCAACCAGGCTGGATCGTACACGCTGGAAACGACGTTATCGGAAGAACGTTCATACCAGTTACTGGCAATTATACCATGTTTGGATGGGGTAGTGCCACATACAATTGACGCGGAAGCAGCTGCCGCATCCGGCTTGGGAAAATCATAACTGACAGAATGATAAACCACGCCATTCTGCAGCATTTTTTTCAGGCCGTCTTCGCTGAAACCTTCCCTGAACCAGTTCAGGTAATCGGTCCTGAGTTGGTCAATATGGATACCCACCACCAATCTGGGCGCTGAACCGGAGGCTCCCGCTGTCATGCCTGGCAGAGTAATGGTCAGGATACCAATGATGGAGCGTAGCAGTTTATTCATGTTTCAGCTTGTTGAAAAGAAACCAACTCCCAGATAGCGAGCGGAGCATGAGGGTCAGCAGCAACGGGTAAGCTGCAGGGTGAAGTGTCTGAGGCAGGAACAATACACCTGCCAGTGCAAAAAGCTGCAAAGGAAGGTTTACGGTTTTATACAAGGCAGCTCCTTTACGTCTGAATGCCGGAATTATCAGGCCAATCACAAATAACAAATGAAAAGGATGAATCCATAAGGATAAGTAGTTTTCGTCAGTGGCCGGATGTTCTGAAAACAACATCAGAAACAGCATCAGGCATCCAAGAATACCGGCAACAGTAAACAGAACGGCATCCAGCAGATGGTACTGCCTTTTCTTTATGATTTCCAGTATGGTTAGCAGTCCGGTCAGTCCGAAAACAGTCCACATGACGGTAAGCGGACCGGGCCATGGAAACCCTTTTTCCTTCAACTCAGGATCAATAGTGACTGGCTGGCTGTATTCAAGCACAAGTGGCCTGATGCCTGCTGTATCACTGCGTATGATGGCTGTCGAAAATGAGTGCATTAGAATATCCGGTGCGAATTGCTGAATCCGGAGATTTGCCTCCCTATCCGCTTCTGCACCCAATGCAAAATCTATGCCATACTGAATCCAGGGGTAATCATTCGTGAAGTGGTGGATAACTTCTCTCAGGGAATTATAATCCGGTTTCCTGGTGTATTCGACCTGACCGTTGATGGATTGTTCGATGATGTCCCTCGGCAGGGTGGCACAATTTTTATAAAAGAAATTGTACCGGTACACGCGATTTTCTGGATGGATGTTCGTCAGCAAAGCTTGCCAGAGTCTGGTTTTCTCCTGTTGTGTCAGGTTCAGCACCTGCTCCGTAACGGCACGGTTTTCCAGTCGGTATTCCAGTAAAAAATCGAAATAGGAACTGGTGCCGACCAGGTAATCGGTTTGACCTGTGACAAAACGTCCGATAAAATTGGGACTGGAGAAATCGAATAAACCGTAATTGAAAACGATGTCCAAACCATCATCCGGATCGTTGTACCGGATACCGGTATGACCGTAATGAGACCATACCTTGGTACCAGGAGAGGCTGTAAGCAGCGAAAACCGGGCTTTTTTGCCTGCTTCCGGCAGTTTTTGGGCAGACACCAACGGGTTTATTAACCACCAGCAAACACAAAGACATACCAGAAAAATGGGAAATCCGGTTTTTCGGTTTTTGTTTGTCTGCTTTTTTGCGAAAATCATTCGGTCCATATTTATCGGCAAAAATACAAAATTGGGATGGATGACAGACATTTCTGCAAAAATAAGTTATATTTGCTGCATTATTTCGTCATTCATTTACAACCATCTTTTACTGAACATGGAAGGAAAAAAACTTTATCGTAGCAAAGACAAAATGTTGGGTGGTGTCTGCGGAGGGTTGGCAGATTATTTTGGTCTGGATAAAAGTCTGGTCCGTATCATTTTTGCCGCCTTGTTTCTGGCAGGAACAGCTGGCTTTTGGCTGTATGTGCTGATGTGGATCATTATACCTTCTGAATAAGGGTATACGTCTTGTCTGGTTTTTTTGCACGTGTTTAAGGATAAATCAACTCGTCCCTGTTGCCTTCCAGTTTTTTCAGTTCAGTGATGTCCTGGACAATTTCCAGTGTACCCATATACTCTCCTTTATCGTTTCTCAGCGCGAAATACTCGATGCTGATAAAGCAACCGTTTTGATCGGATCGCCAAAATAAAGCCCTGTTCTGTTTACCTTCCTTGAAATCCTTCAGCAATTGTTCGACTGTTGGCAGTACGCGTTTGGGATGACAGAAACGCATGTCTTTGCCGAGCGCAGCCATAGGTCTGGAAAAAAAACGATTGGTTTTGTTGTTGAAAAACCGGACAATATCATCTTTATCGATGAAACTCACTTCTGCAGGCATGGTACTGAAAAGGAGTTCAAGCTCTTCAATGCTGAAACCACCTGAAGAGAGTTGGATGCGGGTCTGAGAAAGCTTGTTTTCGGGATTCATGTCAGGCTTGATTTTAGTTGTTTCCAATCACCAGTTTGTATGTCTGTTTTTCGTCTCCTGAAATAACGTTCATAAGGTATATACCTGATTTGCCAACCTGGCTGGTCGGGAGTGTATAGTTTCCGGTTAGGCTGAAATGGCAGACAGGTACACCTGACAGGTCGTATATGGTTATGTCAACGGTTTTTTCGGAGTTTATATAAAGCTGGTCATCCGTTATATAATAGCTGCATAGTGTTTCGTTAGTCCTGATGGACGGAATCGCTGTATATTCATCGATTGACGGATTGATATCGTTGTTCAGGTAATGAGTTGTCAGACCATCACCATCGCGAAGTCCGTAATCCTGTAAATAGGTCCCAGCCGAAATGGTTTCAAAATCTTCGGCATCGCCACCGATGATGGCTGTTCCATATACCGTTGCGCCGTCAAGCCAAGCCAGATCCTTGATGATAGCCGATCCGTAAACGGTACTTGAATAGACAATGGCACTGCCTGTTACGTGAGCGTTACCGTAGATGTCGCTGGTATAGAATACACGGGCGGACTGGTCTACCACGGCATTTTCCCTGACTTTGGCGGTCGATCCGACCATGGCGGTACCTTTCACTACGGCATTGCCACTGACAGTGGCATTGCCTTTTACGACGGCATAATCCTCGATGCGGGCGTTACCCGATACAGTGGCATCTTCCAGCACCTGGGCATTGGAACCCACATAAGCCGTTGCGGCCACAGTAGCCGTTGAAGATACCCACCCGCCACCATTGGCGTGTGCGCTGCCTGAATATGTTTCATGCTGGTTGTTGTATCCTTCCGAATGTCCGGCTGGTTTGGCTCCTGTCATGGAGAAACGATAAGGGTAACGATACACTTTCGGCCACCCCGGCGTCCATACATAATTATGGTGGGTGGTCGGAGCACCTGTCACTACAAAATACAGCAAGCTGTCTGATGTACTGATGTCAAAAGTCGCTTCACCTGAAGCAGTCGAATACAAATCACTGTAGCGAGATGTCCCGTTTTCGTCAATCGCTACGAATCCATAACGCCAGCCAGCTCCTCCGGCAGCAGCGTTGGCATATCCGTAAAACTGTACCGATACCTGAGTGGCGTTTGTTTCGGGATAGATGGGAATGATGTTGTACCCATAGTCAGCCGGAGCCATGTGTTTGGGCACGATGTACCAGCCAGGATTGAACGCGCAGGTATCAACGATAGTGTATTGGCGGCAAACAACGGCATCGCCCTGACTTTTCAGTACCCGGTTTATGTTATCGTGTATGGTGTAATCCCAGTTGACATTATGCATGGCGTAATAGCCAAATTCATTGTTCAACATGGCTTGCGACCATATCTGATTAGATCGGAGACAAGTAAGCGGGTGCATGCCTTGTGTGGCGTTCCGCCAGATTTTATTGATCACTTCCATACCGTAATGGTCGTAGAGGTATTGTAGAAAGTAGTTGTTTTCGTAATAATGGGATGTGGAACTGAAATGCAGCATGGCGGTGTTGACAAACCGCTGCGGATTGGCGGCGCTGATATCTCCGGTGGCGGTGAATCCCATGAAATTGGCATGCGATTCCCAGAACATGCCCAGGTTGTAACTGCCATCCGATGGATCAGAAATACCCTTGCCACTATACTGAATCGGGATCATAGCCTGGCACATGTGGGTAAATTCATGTGCCAGAACAAAACCCGTGCCGCTTGTTGCACTGGGATGTACCCACATGGAACCGATTACGCCGTCTGTGGATCCGCCATTGGCGTATCCACCGGAATAACCGCTATTATCCCAGGAGTCAGTGATAATAATCGGGAATTTGTAATAGGCCATATTACCGGATGTCTTGTTGGTGATGAAACCAAAAGTATCAACATTAAGGGCCAAATAGCCTTCGAGCTTTTCAAGTATGTCTACCGGATCAATCTTCAGGCTTGAGCTGCCATTGGCCGGGTTTTGCGGATCAGTTCCGATCAGATTTCCCCAGAAAATGATAAAGTTGTCTGACTGAGCTGATTTGCTGTAACTCCATTCATAGGTTTTAAGCTTGCTGTCAACATAGATGTGCTTTTCGGTGGAAAGGCAGGTGTAGTTGGCAACCGTATTCAGATACAGGTTGTCAGCTGTCCGGACACGAATGGTCAGCCCATCTCCCGTATTGACGGTGGCCGGAATGCTGACGGTAAACGTCGTTTCACCGGAAGCATCAGTCGCTGTCAGCGGAAGGCCGTATATGGATGTAATAAAGGAGGAATCTTCGACCGTGTAGGTTTCGCTGAACGATCCGGCGGTATTGGCAACGATACCGTCCCACCATAGATTCACGCCGGAAAGAGTATTTCCGAACCGGTCTTTGGCCTGAACGGTGTATGTTATCGTGGCGTTTTTGAACAGTTTCAGGTCGGAACTAACCGTAGATGCCAATGTATCGATGGCACCGGCTTTGATGGTCTGGCTGACTTGAGCCTTCACATAACCGGTGGCCTCGATATATATTGTCTTTGAGCCGGCACTGGTCAGTGGATTACCGGCTGCAGGTGTCAGAATAAACTTGCCTGGCAATAATTCATAATAACTGGTATCAAGGATTGTCGTACCGACCAATACCCGGTTGATGGCTGCCCGCCAGGTGGAATCGTCCGTAAAAGTCAGTTCAACCGGATTGTCAATCGTGTTGAGGCTGGTGTCTGCTGTCAGTGTTGGTGGGGTCAGGCCGGTTTCGTAGTACGAGTAGCTCCGCAGGGCAGTACGTCCTTCGTTGTATTTCACGACAATTTCAACGCCATCGGTTGGATCGATTGACGCTGGTAATACTACATCAAAACTTATTTTTCCCGAAGTGGAATCTGTCGGCGGGAGCAGGATGTTTCTGGTGGTTTCAGTCAATGGTAATCCGTTGACGACATAGACTTCAGTATCCTGACTGACAGTATTGGTAATAATGGCGTCAACTTTGAACTGATAAGCAGGGACAATCTTATACCCTGAAGTTCTGGAGATTATATTAATAGCGGTTGTGTCATTTTTGGCAAGCGTAGCGATATAGCTCCATGAACCGGTGGGAATTTGTTCTCCCTGTTCACCATAGACTTTCCATTCCAGAATGCCCTGGGCTACGGTGCTGACAAAATACAACCGAATCTGGTTGGTCAGGATAGTATCAAACGTGGTTGAGTTGTATTGGTCAGCTTCAACGCCTAATCCGACAGGGTTGGGAATGTCTTTCCATACCTTCAGCCCTGGATGGTAGTACGTCATCTTGCATTGGTACGGCAACACGATGCCACTGCCATCAGCCCACCAGTACACGTCACTGCGGGAAATAGTGTAGAATTCGCTGAACGTGTATTGAACCCAGTTCCAGGTATTGGTTACCCCGCTTTGCCAGTTTCCGTAGGCTCCGTGGGAATCATCAGCTGAGCTGGCTGGTTCATAGCCGTCGTTGATAGCTGTCAATGTTTCCCAGGAAGATACGTACGAGGTCGAACAGGTAGCTTTGGAGGCTATATTGGTTTGAGCCGAATGACTGGCAGTGGCAAACAGGAGACAGGCAGACAGGGTAGTGAACAGGTGCTTCATGTACGAATAATAGATTGATTGAAAGCTGTAAAGATACTTCTTCCTTTTCAGAAAAGAATCTAAAATTGATGCAATAGATGAGAAAATCAGTTCAACAGACGTTACATTTACTCGGTTGTTTCACCTGTTGGATTCCAGCCTCCTAACACATATTCCGGATGGCTGTAATTAGCAATGATGGCCGAATCTTTTTCAAGACTGAGCTGCCTGGAAGCTGGATGTCGCTGGCTGGCATCGATGGGTTTGCCGTCGCTCAGGTTGGTACTGTTGTATTCCCAATAATGGATGTCTGATGTGTCTCCGCCAACAGGGCCCCAACCGACCGGACTGATTCCCTGTAGTTTACAATTGAGCAGGACAGCTTCGCAATAGGGATAGCTCCTTCCGCCGTTGATAGGAGCACGAGCCAGTTCGGTTTCACCGTCTCCAGGGGTATGGAATATACAGTTAAGGAAGACGTTACCATGATTGGCATCGGTGTTGCGAATCCACATGTAGGGGCCGTAGGAATTAAACGTGCAACAGTTGAAAAAGGCAGCACCACGCCCCAGCATGGTGTCACCATCACCAATAAGGTGAACATTGTTGTAATAGGCGGTGCCATTGGTTTGCAGGGCATCACCTGATCCGATGATGGTGACATGGCTGACCAGAATACGTTCGCCATTCACCAGTAATCCTTCCGCCTGACCTTTGGCTGTTGTTTTGATGGTCATGTTAATCAGACGGATGTCTGTGCAGTGGTCTATCATAAAGGCTGCCCGGCGGGAAGGAAACGTTCCCTGCCATTCATTGGTGCTGACATTGGACGGATGGGGGTTGAATACCTCGTTGTTGTAGTAAAACACCTGAACCTTATCCCTGTCTTCGCCCAACAGGGTAATATTCGATTTGTTCCTGAAATAAACAATTTCCTCATAATCGCCATTTTTAATGAAAATGGTCACCTGTTTGGGATGGTAGTCCGGGATAAAATCAAGAGCCCCTTGAACGGTGTTGAAGTCGCCAGTTCCATCGGTACTGACAACAATACGTGCTGTTTCGGCCGGAGGGGCTGTTTTTTTTGTACTGAACTTCCAACCGGTTTTTCCGGTAATGCCTTCTTTTGTCAGTACGCCCGGATCCATTTGTACATAATATGTTTTTCCGTATTCCAGCAAATTGTGATGCAGGTAAATCGTTGCAGTGCTGTCATGGATGATGACGGGATAAAAATGAAATCCATCTGTAAAACCTCCGATGATGGTCAGTTGGAACGAATCAGGAGTTGGGGTGGCCACACCTGAAGGAGTGCCAGGCTTGGTATTGGCATTGGTTAATTTTCTGGGTATGTATTCGTAAGGTACTGGCGTATAGGGTGCTTTTGGCCCGGTAACGCTTTTTGTCGGGCCGGGAGGGATACTAAGGTCCAGCACATCAATCAGCCTGTCATCAGCTGCGTCGAAAATCCGTATTTTACCCGACGTGCCCAATGTCGGTTTTGCCGTAAATGTCATGGACAGATGCGTGTCGGGATTGACATTTGTTGCCTGATTGGCCGGAAACAGTCTGATGTCGGCCTGGAAACCAGTTTTTTTTGCCAGGACAGCTTCAATGCCCATTGAACCAGCCAATACTATAAAGATAATGAAGTATACTCGTTTCATACTATATTTATTTTTGAATTAAGGTAGTATGCACGCCGCATGCCTAAATTATACCACACTTGGGTGCTTTTACAAGCATGCTCGTTTCATACTATATTTATTTTTAAATTAAGGTAGTATGCACGCCGCATGCCTAAATTATACCACACTTGGGTGCTTTTACAAGCATGCTCGTTTCATGGTTAACTAATTGGTTGATGATTTTTACGCGATTATTTTTTCCAGGCCTGTATGCCTGTAGTTGTCAGAACTTTCATATCGGTACTGTCGTCCGAACAAATAAACAAGGCTTCGATAGCCGGCAGCGATTCAGCCAGTGGCAAGGCTTTTTCCACACCCATTACCATGAAGGCAGTGGCCAGTGCGTCGGCTGTCAGGCAATCACCAGCCACGACAGTGGCACTCAACAGTGAATGCTGCACGGGGTAACCGGTATGCGGATCAATGGTGTGGGCATAGCGTTTGCCGTTTTTCACATAAAAACGGCGGTAATTGCCGGATGTGGCAATGCAACGGTCAGTCAGCGTCAGTTTTTCCTTCCATTCCTGGTTGGTTGAGGTACTGTCGTCCACCGGCGTACTGATGCCGATCCGCCAGTCCGTTCCCGTTGGATTTTTTCCGCTGAGAGCCATCTCTCCGCCGATTTCAATCATATAATCGGTTACGCCCTGTTTTTTGAGGTAGTCAGCCACGATATCGCAGGCATACCCTTTGGCCACAGCCGAAGCATCGAGCATCATACGCGCATCTGATTTTATAACGCATCCTTCTTTCAGCGTCAGTTTCGTATAACCCACAAAGGCCAGCATACTGTCGATGACAGCTTGTGTTGCATCGCCCGATTTCCGGAAGCCAAAACCCCAGACATTCACCAGCGGAGCAACCGTGATATCAAAAGCACCATCAGAAATTTTCGAATATCCGAGACTTTTTTCAATGACATGCATTACCCAGGGATGTTGCTGTAAATCAAAAGGTGTTGTACCGTGCTTGTTAAACTGGCTCAGTGTCGAGTTGGGATTGAACATGGAGAGTTCAGCGTCAACGTGTTGAAGTTCTGTTTCGATACCAGGCTGAAGGTCTTCCCTGGCGAGGTACGTAAAATGATATACAGTGCCAAAGACGGTTCCTTCATTGAACTGATAAACCTTTTTTTGGCAGGAAGTCAACGCGATGAGGCAGATAAGGCCTGATAGGGAGATAATGCTACTTCGTTTCATACTAAATATCTATTTTTAATTAGGGTAGTATGCACGCCGCATGCCCATATTATACCACGCTTGGGTGCTTTTACAAGCATGCTCGTTTCATCTTGGTTGTCAGTCGATGCACGTTACTATACAAAAATAGTGATAAGTAAAGCATACAGAAATTTTTTATCCCAGTTATAAACAAAAAAATCCTGTTTTGTTTGTTAGTTAGTACAAACTAACTAACTTTGCGGCATCAAACAGAGAGACTATGGAAAAAATCATCAGCATCATTTCGAAATTGTCCCACAACCTCGCGGAAATGGAGGAACTCGCCCGCGAACAGCTGAATCTGAAGGAATTGACTACAGCCCAGATGCATTACCTGGAAATCATCAATGAACTTGCTAACCCCAATATTACCGAGCTGGCAACGGAAATGAAACTGACCAAACCGACGGTGACCGTTGCATTGGATAAACTAATCCAGAAAGGGTATGTGGCAAAGATTCAATCGGATGAAGACAGACGCAGTTCACACCTGCACCTGACAAAAAAAGGAATGCTGATTAATCAGATGCATGAGCACGCGCACGCTCAGTTTGCTGAATTAATGCAGGAAACACTGGATTCTGTCGAATTGGAGCAACTGACCGGGTTGCTCGAAAAATTGACAACAAAATTGTAAACCGTTTTGAAACGACATGTTATGACAAAAAATGAAAGGACCCGTTTAATCTCCGGACTGACTGATGATCAAGTTCAGGAAAAGCAGCTCCGCGATGGATTCAACGAACTGCCGCAAAAGAAATCCCGCAATTTCTGGCATCTGGTGCTGGACATCCTTAAAGAGCCGATGTTCCTGTTACTGGTAGCTTGCGGTACGTTGTATTTATTACTCGGAGATGTTCAGGAAGGCTTGATGCTGCTCGGTTTTGTCTTTTTTATCATGGGCATTGAATTTTATCAGGAACGTAAAACAGAAAAAGCGCTGGATGCCCTGAAAGAACTGACCAGTCCGAGAGCACGTGTCATCCGCAATGGCGTCGAACTGAAAATCCCATCCAAAGAAGTTGTGGTGGATGATTTGGTTGTTTTGACCGAAGGCGAGCGCATTCCGGCTGATGGTCTATTACTGCAGAGTATTAATATACAAGTGGATGAGTCTTTATTGACAGGAGAGTCGGTGCCTGTTCGCAAGACGGAAGCCGATGGTACCGAAGGTGAAGCAAGACCAGGTGGTGATGACACCCCGTTTGTTTTTTCCGGATGTATGATTGTTCAGGGAAATGGTATTGCCCGTGTCACCGACATTGGAGCGGCTACTGAAATCGGTAAGATCGGCCAGGCGCTAGACAGCGTGGAGCAAGCACCGACCAAGTTGAAGACCGAATTGAATGCCTTGGTGAAAAAACTGGCCATTGGTGGTTTATTACTTTGTTCGCTGGTAGTGGTTGTCTTTTATCTGACGCGTGGTGACCTGTTGCATGGATTTCTGGCTGGCCTGACACTGGCTATGGGTATTTTACCTGAGGAATTTCCTGTAATTCTGACCATCTTCATGGCCTTGGGTGCCTGGCGTATATCCAAACGACACGTACTGACCAGACAACCTGCTGTTATCGAATCACTTGGTTCGGCAACTGTGTTGTGTACCGATAAGACGGGTACACTGACACAAAACCGTATGACGGTCAATATCCTGTATAACAAGGAGTCTTTTCTGGACGCAGCCAATATGTCTGCCTTTCCGGAAGAATTCCATGAAATCATCGAATACGGTATTTTATCCAGTCAGACAAAGCCTAACGATCCGATGGAAAAGGCTATCTGCAATCTGGGTGAACAATTCCTCCAGCATACAGAACACTTGCATCACGACTGGTCCATGGTCAGGGAATATGCCTTATCAAAGGAATTATTGGCCATGTCGAGAGTGTTTGTTGAAAAGACATCGGGCGAATACGTCATTGCTGCCAAAGGGGCACCAGAATCCATCTTTGACTTATGCCATTTGCATGAAACCAGTGATTATGAAAAGGCTATCCAGAAAATGGCTTCCAAAGGATTGCGCGTATTAGGGGTAGCTAAAGCCAAAATCAACAGGGAGGTCCTGCCGGATATTCAGCATGATTTTGATTTTGAATTCATCGGATTGATTGGTTTGTCCGATCCCATCCGGCCAGAAGTGAAAGAGGCCGTCAAGGAATGTTACAAAGCCGGTATTCGTGTCATCATGATTACGGGTGACTATCCGGTAACCGCCCAGAATATTGGCCGGGAAATCGGATTGAAGAATCCTGATGACTGCATCACGGGTTCTGAATTACAAGTCATGTCCGAGGATGAACTCGCTGGACGCATCGGTACCGTCAACATCTTTGCCCGCATGGTTCCTGAACAAAAGTTGAAATTGGTCAATGCCCTGAAGCGAAAAGGAGAGATTGTTGCCATGACGGGTGACGGTGTTAACGACGCACCAGCCCTGAAATCGGCCAATATTGGTATTGCCATGGGTGAACGGGGCACGGATGTGGCACGTGAAGCCTCTTCGCTGGTGCTTACGGATGACAATTTCTCATCCATCGTTGGTGCTGTCAGCATGGGTCGTCGTATTTTCGACAATATGCAAAAAGCATTCGGCTATGTGTTTGCAGTCCATGTACCAATGGCTGGTTTGTCACTTATCCCGGTGTTCTTTTCAGATGCCCCGTTGTTATTGTTTCCTGTACACGTCGTATTTATGGAGCTGATCATTGACCCTGCCTGCTCGGTCATATTCGAATCGGAAAAAGCTGAACCGAATGTCATGAACCGTCCGCCCCGCAGCATCAACAGCAAGTTCTTTGGTGCCGGCAACATCCTGCTGAGTTGTTTGCAGGGTTTTTCAATCCTGTTGGTTATCCTTGGTCTTTACGCGGGTGGTTTGCATGTAGGTTATTCTGCCGATACTGTCCGTGCCATGAGTTTTGTAGCATTGATTGTTGCCAACGTACTGACCATTCAAACCAACCGTTCCTGGTCTGATAACATCTTCAAGATTCTGGTTACTCCCAATAGCAGTGTGAAATGGATTTGCGGGGCTGCCGTGGCTTTTCTCGCAGCCGTACTGTATATCCCGTTCCTGCAGGATTTATTCCAGTTTGAAGCACTTTCCGGACTTGAACTCCTGGTAGCCTTTGGCGCAGGTTGTGTTTCTATCGTCTGGTTTGAAATCTATAAGGCGATAAAGCGGGCTAAGCTTTACAAAAACTGGTAAGGACGTTTCGGTTAGGAGGCCGTTTATTCTCAGGTAGAAACTTCGGGCGTTTTTTTCACGTTGGTTGAAAAGAACGCCCGGATTTCTTTGTATATTTGTTCATCGGCCTGCCTGATTGAAGCTTTTCGCTCGCGGAATTCAAAAGAGGCCTGTAGTGGGGAAACCGCTTCAAATTGACAAGGAATCATGAACGAAAACGTCCTGGAAAAACTTAAGATACTGGCTGAGTCTGCCAAGTATGATGTTTCCTGTGCATCCAGCGGAACCACCCGGAAAGGCACCGCCGGAGCTCTCGGAAGCACGACTGGGTGGGGTATATGCCACAGCTTCACGGAGGACGGACGCTGCGTGTCCCTGCTGAAAATCATGTTGACCAACTACTGCATTTTCGATTGCGCCTATTGTGTCAACCGGCGGAGCAACGATCTGAGACGGGCTACGTTTACGGTACAGGAACTGGTGGATCTGACACTGGAGTTTTACCGCCGGAATTACATCGAAGGTCTTTTTCTGAGTTCCGGCGTGCTTAACAGCCCCGATTACACAATGGAGCGGATGATGCAGGTGATTAAAGCACTTCGTACGGTACACCGTTACAATGGTTACATTCACATGAAGGCCATTCCCGGGGCAAGCCAGCACCTGATTGACGAGGCGGGTCTGTATGCTGACCGTATGAGCGTTAACATAGAAATTCCTACGGAAGAGAACCTGAAATTTCTGGCACCAGAGAAAAACTATCAAAGTGTCTTTCAGCCTATGCAGGTTATCCAACAAGGCATTGTGCGGTATCAGGAGGAAAAACAGAAGTACCGCTCCGTACCGCGTTTTGTTCCGGCTGGTCAGAGTACGCAAATGATCGTTGGCGCTACGTCTGAGACCGACAAACAGATTCTGGATCTTTCTTCTTCGTTGTACAGCCAGTCGGGAATGCGTCGGGTTTATTATTCAGGTTACATTCCGGTGAACGAGTACGACAAACGGCTTCCGGCTCTCAAACAAGCCCCGCTGGTGCGGGAGAACCGTTTATATCAGGCTGACTGGTTGATGCGTTTCTATCAGTTTGGTGTAAATGAGATCGTGGATGATCAATGTCCCAATCTGGATTTGACCATCGACCCCAAACTTTCCTGGGCACTTCGTCATCCGGAGTTTTTTCCGGTGGACATCAATAAGGCCGATTATGTACAGATACTCCGGGTGCCGGGTATTGGCGTGAAGTCTGCCAAACTGATTGTTGTTGCCCGCCGGCACGGCTATCTGGATGCCGGCAAACTGAAAAATATCGGGGTGGTGATGAAGAAGGCGCAGTATTTTATCACCTGCCGCCAGCTTCCGGCGTTCACTGTTCAGGAAGCGACACCTGAATACGTCAGGAACGCGCTCGCCAGTAAGCCAAGAGGCAAAAAATCCGAACCGAAAAACCAATTATCCATTCTTTTTCCTGAAGAAACCGACGCATGACGTTTTTGTACGATAAAACGTTTGATGGTCTGCTGACGGCGGTGTTTGACGCCTACAGCCGCCGGACGTTCCCTGACCATCTGCTGCCGGTTGGAACGCCTTTGCCGTTGTTTTCCGGAGAGGCTCACACGGTACATACTCAGGATGAAAAAGCTGGTCGGGTTTGGGTGGCGCTCGAAAAGAAATTGTCTGTCTATGCCTGCCGGATGATCCGGGCGGTTTGGCTTTCCGAAGAAGCGGCGGCTGACGAGTTGTTGTTTCGTTATATCCGGAAAAGTATTGACAGTCCTGGTTCCATTGAAACTGATTTTGGTGACGACGTGGTGCTGGCCGTGATGAAACTGGCCAAATGCGTATACAGGGAAGCTGAACATATCCGGCAATTCGTGCGCTTTCAGAAAACCGTCGATGGTCTTTTTTATGCGCCTGTTGCTCCAAAATACAATGCGTTGCCCCTTTCCATCGATTATTTCCGTTCGCGTTTTTCTGATCAGGAATGGATTGTTTTCGATACGTTGCGGCAATATGGTTACCATTACGACCTCAAACAGGTGGACCCGTTTACGTTTGACGAGAAAAGTCCGGCCTTGCTTACCGGCAAACTGCTTCCTGAACAAATGGCTGAGAACGAGGTGATGTTCCAGGATTTCTGGAAATCATACATCCGTACCCTGACTATTCGTGAACGGCTGAATCCCAGACTCCAGCGCCAGCACATGCCGGTACGGTTCTGGAAATTCCTGACGGAAAAGCAGTAAACGGACCGTTTCCGTTTGGCGAACGGGTTGTTTGGGCATAACGCAGCCCGGCCACTGTAACGGCTCAGAAAGGTAACCGGTAATACAAATGAGCATTTATCGATGAAAAGGGCTTCACGTTCTGACCGTATCCCGGGATGTATTGCGGAACACTGTTGGCACCATCACTGACATGCAATGTGGTTTTGTAGTGGATGGACCAGCCCAGTGAAAAGGGTCCCAGCACTTTGATACGAACACCGGCCACAGCATCAGCCCAGCCAGCAACAGATTTTTCGCCTGTCAGGGAGGAGGTCACCGGTTGATTCCAATACCCATCTTGGTAGGTCAGGTTGCCGAGGTTGTAACTGAAGGATGAAAAGCCATAGTGTAGTCCGACGTAAAATAGATCTTCGGCTTTGGCCCCGTGAATGACAACAGGCAGATTCAGTCCTGCTTTTAAGAACAAACCGGTTGTTGTATAATGAACGCCGGTTTCCCCGGTTTTGTCATAACTGGCCTGACCAAATTCGAATGTCGGTAAATACTTGTTTTTAAAGTTGATATCCATTTTGGCTGAGGTACTCCAGTTGTCCGAAAGCAATTTGCGGATAGGCCCGCCAAACTCCACTCCAACGGTGATGCCCTGATAAAACGGCACGTTGGCATTCTCCTTTTTTTTATCGTCTTTGGCGGAAACGGGCAGTGCCAGTACCAATAAACAAAAGAAAGCCAATAGCTTATATATTGAGGACGACATGGGTGGTTTCGTAGTTGGTGACGTCAGTATTGGAGATAGTCGCAGATTGGAAGATGGTACCGGTTGTCAGACACGTGTCAAGGGTGCTGAAGACCATGCAATCACAATCCATGGATTCAAACCAGGACCTATTGGTGTGAAGGAAGGTCAGCGTATCGATAAAGGTATAGCCACTGCTGGCTACGGCCTGAACGACGTAACGCGTTTCAGAGGCTGAAGGATTAAGCTCCAGTGCCAGTTCGCTGACTGTCTCCTTGTCGTAAACCAGCGAATCACTGCCGACACCCCATACTGAAATGCTGTCAAGACTTACAGCTTCGCTTTCGCTCAGGTAATAGAAGCTGCATCGAACCTTGACCTCTGTTTCCTCGTAGCAACCGGTGCTGTTGCAGGATGCCAGCAATAACAAAGCAGGTAGCAGAACCAACAGGTAACGGTTATACATATTCTTCGATGATGTAGTTGTTGCGTTCAGGCGCATTGCGGGCAACCAGTTCTCCCAGAAATCCGGTTACAAACAGCAACGTTCCCATCAACATGAATGTCAGTGCCAGGTAAAAAGCGGGTAATTCAGTAATAAGACGTGCCGGAACGTCCTGAAGGATGGCTTTCAGCTTGATGGCACCCACAACAATAATCGAGATAAAACCAATCAGAAACATCAGGCTACCTCCAAGACCGAAGAAATGCATCGGTTTTTTTCCAAAACGATTCAGAAACCACAGGGTGATCAAATCGAGGTAGCCATTGACGAAACGGTTCATTCCAAACTTAGATTCACCAAACTTACGCTTTTGATGCTGAACGACTTTCTCCCCGATTTTCGTGAAACCAGCGTTCTTTGCCAAATAAGGAATGTAGCGGTGCATTTCACCGTACACCTCGATGTTCTTGACCACGTCGTTCCTGTAAGCCTTTAGCCCACAGTTCATGTCATGCAGTTTCAGACCTGAAATGCGTCTTGCTGTAGCGTTATAAATTTTGGATGGCAGGTTTTTGGTGAGTTTGCCATCGTAGCGTTTCTTTTTCCAGCCGGATACCAGGTCATAATCTTCCTCCGTCACCATGCGGTAGAGTTCGGGGATTTCGTCCGGGCTATCCTGCAAATCAGCATCCATCGTTATGACAACATCACCCTGGGCCATATCGAAACCACAAAATAAACCGGGCGATTTGCCGTAATTGCGGCGGAACTTGATACCATTTACTTCAGCGTGTTTTGCTTTTAGTCCTTTGATGACATTCCAGGAATCATCAGTAGAACCATCGTTGACGAAAATGACTTCATAAGTAAAAGCGTTGGCATCCATCACTTTTTTGATCCAGTTGAATAGTTCGGTCAACGATTCAGCTTCATTGTACAAAGGTATGACTAGACTAATATCCATATTGGCTTAAGCGTTAGAATCAGGGGTATCGTTTTTATCCTGGTAAGGTTTGTAAGTCGTATCGGCAGGTCCGGTGCCAAATGGGTCATCCGGGTTTTTCCTGACAATAAAGGCACTGATAATCAGGAATAAGATGCCGCCGCCGATAATGTAGAAAAACAGGTAAGCGGTAACAACCTGGATGGGCGTCGGCATGGGATTGGAGGCAATGGCATCCAATGCTTTCTGGTCGTAGTTCATCTGCTCCAGCATAAGTAACGATTGATTGAACGTATCGGCAATGAAATTCGGTTCAATCCATTGCATGTGTACGAAATAGATGACAGACATGATCAGTCCGGCGAACAGGAACAACCATACCCCAAAACTCCAGGCCTGACTATAACGGATATAGCCTCCACAGGCGCTATCCCTGTATTTCTTAGTCAGATAATAGCAAAGAAAGGGTGTTCCTATCATTCCGGCTGTGTTTAACAAATTAACAACGACATTGGCGTTGAAAAAAACTTGCAGGCAATAGAAGATCGCGATATAGGCTCCTAGTATTAATCCGTAATCGGCTGCGTACTTGTATTTTAGTTTATAAGGATTGGTATTTTGTTCCATAGCGGTCTATAAAGTTTTTGCAAAAATACACTTTTTTTGATGACCCCCTTTGCCGGAGTGCCAAAAATATGTACTTTTGCGCCAGGGTAAGTCCTATACGGCCAGCTCCCTGCGAATCCCCCCAGGGCTTGACCGCAGCAAGGTTAGTTTGGTTGTAGCGGCGCGATATAGTAAGCTTACCCTCATGCCTCTTTAGCTCAGTTGGCCAGAGCACGTGATTTGTAATCTCGGGGTCGTTGGTTCGAATCCGACAAGAGGCTCAGATAAGAAGCTTCCGGTTAAATACGGGAGTTTTTTGTTTTATGTCTGATTCCAAATACCTACCTTTGTACGTGTTGAAAACTATGACCATCATGAAATTGACCGACCGTTTTCTCAACTACGTCAAACAGGACACTCAGTCCGATTCTGAAACCGTTTTCGTGCCCAGTACTCCCTCACAAATGGCTTTTGCCAAGGCTCTTGCCGATGAATTAAAACAAATTGGCCTGAGCGATGTGACGCTCGACCAAAACGGTTACATCATGGCAAGCTTACCTGCCAACACGGAAGAGCCACGTCCTGTCATCGGTTTCATTGCCCACATGGATACCAGTCCCGATATGTCGGGAAAAAATGTACAACCCCAGATTATTAAAGCCTACCATGGCGGTGACATTCTGCTGGATCCGGAGAATGGAATTATACTTTCGCCTGATGTGTTTCCTGAATTATTAATGTATAAAGGGCAGGACCTGATTTGTACCAACGGAAAAACACTTCTTGGAGCAGATGACAAGGCTGGCATTGCCGAAATTGTAACAGCCATGGAATACCTGATGGCTCATCCAGACATCAAACATGGTAAAATCCGGATCGGATTTACCCCGGACGAAGAAATCGGAAAAGGCCCCGATCATTTTGATGTGGCTGCTTTCGGTGCTGACTGGGCCTATACGGTCGATGGCGGGGAAACCGGAGAATTTGAATTTGAAAACTTCAACGCTGCCGGGGCAAAAATCACTTTTAAAGGCTGCAACGTACACCCTGGTTATGCCAAGCATAAAATGCTGAACTCTATTCGTGTGGCCCATCAGTTTGCCGGCATGCTGCCCCGGTCGGAAACCCCTGAGCATACGGAGGAATATGAAGGTTTTTATCACCTGACCAGTTTTAACGGTGACGTGGAAAGGACCGTGTTAAACTACATTATTCGGGATCATGACCGTGACCGTTTCGAACGCCGGAAAAAAGAGATGGAGCACTTGGTTCACAAGATCAACAATGAATTTGGCAGTACAGTTGCCACCCTTGATATGAAGGACCAGTATTACAACATGCGGGAAAAAATAGAACCGGACAACATGCACGTGGTGGTGCTTGCTCTCGATGCCATGGAAAAAGCCGGCGTCAAACCCAAAGTCAGACCTATACGGGGAGGAACGGATGGTTCCAGGTTGTCGTACATGGGATTGCCTTGTCCGAATATTTTTACCGGCGGTCATAATTTCCACGGTAAGTATGAATTTATTCCAATGCCTTCCATGGAAAAAGCCATGCAGGTGATCGTTAAAATAGCTGAACTGGCCCGAAAAATATAGTAGAAGATGAAATTTACCCCCTTCAATCAGATTCACAAAAATCTGGGCGCCAAAATGAGCCCTTTTGCAGGCTATGAAATGCCCATCGAATATTCAGGTATCCTGAATGAACACCAGGCGGTTTGCGAACATGTCGGTGTGTTTGACGTGTCCCACATGGGCGAGTTCAGGGTGTGTGGTTCCAATACCCTGGTCTTTTTGCAAAACCTGGTGACCAACGATGTCAGTAAATTGGCGGTCGGTCAGATACAGTATGCTTGTTTGCCAAATGAACATGGCGGTATAGTGGACGACCTGTTGGTTTACAAGATGAGTGATACGGATTACCTGATGGTGGTCAATGCCTCGAACATCGAAAAAGACTGGAACTGGTGTGTAGCGCACAACTTAGTCGGTGCTTCTCTGGAGAATGTCTCCGACCAGACAGCTCAGCTGGCCGTTCAGGGACCTCAGGCTATCCTGACCTTGCAGAAACTAACCTCTATCGATTTATCTGCCATTCCGTATTACAATTTTGCCTATGGTACATTGGCCGGCGTGGAGAATGTCCTGATTTCGAATACAGGTTACACGGGTGCCGGTGGTTTTGAAATTTATTTCCCCAACGAAGCTGGTCCTGCAATCTGGAAAGCCGTGTTTGAAGCAGGTGCTGAATTCGGCATTCTGCCTATCGGTCTGGGTGCCCGTGATACACTGCGTCTGGAAATGGGTTTTTGTCTGTACGGCAACGATATAGACGATACTATTTCTCCCATCGAAGCTGGATTAGGCTGGGTAACCAGCTTTAAACCCGAAAAACAATTTCCTTCCCGTGCCATCTTTGAAAAGCAAGTGACCGAAGGTGTTTCCAAAAAACGTGTCGGATTTGGTATGATCGATAAGGGCTTTGCCCGTCACGGCTATCAGCTTACGGATGCAACCGGCCGGGTGATCGGCGAAGTAACCTCCGGCAGCATATCCCCGATACTGAAAATCGGTATAGCCATGGGGTATGTGGAAACAGCCTTTGCCAAACCGGGCACCGAAATCTTTGTCAACATCCGTGACCGGTTGCTGAAAGCTGAGGTGGTTAAAATGCCGTTCAGAAAACCAGGTGAATTTACCTGGGCATAAGACTACCGCCTCCTGCCAGTTTGATGGTTGTGCCTTTCAGCCAGCCATTGGCCGTATTCTCCGCATTGTATCGCAGGTTGAATCCATTACCCGAAATATTCTTGCAGGAAGCATCCTCGTTTTTAAATGCGTCAATATAGCTGTCTGCGGTCAGGATCAGTCTGGAAGAAGCGTCAAGATTCAGGTTCACGGATTTGGCTGTTTGCGGCTGATTGATGACACCTGTCCATTCGGAGCTATTGATCAGGTTGATCTCGCAGGTGCTGAGTGAGTCACAGATGAGACTTCCGGAAACGGATTGGGCATCCAGAGTCATCTTGCAGTCCGATCCGTTACTGCCCTTACGTCCCCAACGGTTGGCACCGGCCTTGTAGAAGCAATTCCCGGCGTCTTTGTTGATGAGTGTCACCTGTTTCAGGTAGATTTCAGTCTGGGTATTGGTGGTGAAGAATAAAGGACCACCGCGTCCAGTCAGGCTACCTCCGGTCATACTGAAACGGCTGGTTCCGACTTCTGCATCTCCCGAAAAACTCTGATACAACATCACCGCTTTCTGATATCCTCCGATGAGCTTGCTGTCGGTAATGATGATGGAATTCTTGCCTTCGATGACCGCCGCTTCGGCCATTCCGGATTCAATATTGACGTCATGGACAGTGATGTTGCCTGTGGAGTAGATGCCAGGGGAACCATCGCCTGACGTCGTTAATACCGCATCGGAAACAGTGACGGTGCCCGAACCGCGGTCGGTAGCCAGGGCAGCACAATGAGCACCCGTTGTCGTGATGGTGATGTCGCGAGCCGTAATAATACCTTGTTGGGTAGCGTGAAGCCCGCGAGATCCGTCCCTGGTTGTATTGATGACAATATCCTGAACATCTATGGTGGCTCCCATGGTGGCTAACACGGCATTGGCACCGTCTGCATCAGTATTGATGACAACATCACGCAGCCTGGCCGTGGCTTTTTTCCCGATGGCCAGAAAGGCTGCGTTCAATCCTGTCAGACTGCTGGCATCATTGTCCGAAGAATTACCGGTCTTGTTGATAATGGCGTCATTAAGGGAAAAAGACGAGCTATCACGTACCAGGATGGCTGACTGATCGGTTTCGGTTGCGGTATAGGTCTTATCTGATTCGGAAATACTGGCCCCCTTTACCTCGAAGACTCCTTTCATTCTGGCGTAGGCGGCAGCAGAATTACCTGGTCCGCCAGGCTCTCCGGGAGGTCTTTGACCAGCAGGCCCGCCATTTCCTTCGCCGGGAGGAGGCCCCGGCATGTCACCCATTTCCGGAGGCATACCATCCGGCGGTGTTTGATTTGTTTGAGAAAACCCGTAAACTGTCAGCAAACAGGCAAGAATCAGTGTAATGTGTTTCATAGTAGTACTTTTTAACGATAACCAGTGCTAAAATAAGCTTTTTCATACTATAATATACTATCTATTTTTAATTAAGGTAGTATGCACGCCGCATGCCCTAATTATACCACGCTTGGGCGCTTTTACAAGCATGCTCGTTTCAAATACGGATACAGTACGTCTAATGATTCGCTCTGAAACACTCCAGCCGCTTCCGAAGATCATCGTACTGATCGTGACGGATGAAAGAGGTACAGATACGCAGGCCTTCCTGCCGGCTGCCGGTGGTTTCGAGGGAGATGGTACTGATGCCGTAAAACATCAGCTCTTTCATCAGCTGGCTGCCGGTCAGGGTTGGCCAGGCTACCGTGAAGTAGAAGCCGTCGGCAATGTCTTCCCCCAGGTCGTTGTTATAAACGATGTAGAAGCCATTGTCCAGGAAAAACTTTTTCACCCGCTCGGCACGACGGCCGTATTCACGTACATCTTCCAAAAAATTGAAACTACCGTCACAGGCAGCTTTCATAATGGCGGCCATAGCGTATTGCGCAGAATGGCTGGTGCCAGCTGAAAGGCCGTATAGCACCCTGTTAACCAATATGTTGCCGAATTCACCTGTGCCGTATTGCGAAGCCAGGTCATCGAACGACCGGTAGAATAGTCTTTTGGAAACAGCTGTGAACCCGATGCGCTGACCGGCATAGCTGAAGGCTTTGGAACCAGAAATCAGCAAGATGTAATTATCGGTGTAGCGGGCAACGGTAGGTTGGAAGGGAGGTTCGAACGGTTTGCTCAGGTCTTTGCGAAAATCCATGGCAAAATAGGCGAGGTCTTCCATGACAACCACATCGTAGCTGGTGGCCAGTTCGCCGATGACTTTTAGTTCACTGTCCTGCAGGCAGAACCAGGCCGGATTGTTGGGATTTGAATACAGGATGGTGGAAATATGGCCTTTTGACAGACGACGTTCCAGTTCCCTAGCCAGTTCTTCTCCCCGGAATTCATAGGCATCAATCGATTCGTACGGACATTGCAGCATGGTTAGTTGTATTTTTTGTACCGGGAAACCTGGATCGATGAACAAGATGGTTTTTCTGGATTTGTCACGTTGGCTGCAGGTGATGAAAGAGGCGACGGTCCCTTGCATGGAACCGGTGACAGGCGTACAGCATTCGTCAGGTACATCTATATTTATGAATGCCCTGACAAAACGGGATGCCTGATGTTTGAAATCGGGTGTGCCGGCCAGCGGAGGATAGACCGAAGCGATACCATTCTGCAGGGCTTCGATTTCTGCCTGTACGCCAACCTGCGCGGCTGGAAGCCCGGGAACGCCCATTTCCATACGAATAAATCGTTTTCCGGTCTTTTTTTCAATTTGGTTGGCCATATCCAACACTTCGCGGATGGTGGCTTTCCCGAATTCAGGTAAATCGTAGCTATCGATAACGGATTGAACGACAGAATAGTCAATGGGTGTCTCTTTCATATAGGAATTTTCAATATGCCAGCAAAAGTACAAAAACTACCGGAGGTGGAAAAAATCTTTTTTTAGAATGCTTGTAGATTTGACAAATCTGCCTATCTTTGCATCCGCAAACGAAAAAACCGTTGCAATCTCAAAACGGTGTGGTAGTTCAGCTGGTTAGAATACCTGCCTGTCACGCAGGGGGTCGCGGGTTCGAGTCCCGTCCATACCGC